>Ga0126383_10002072_pt1 | contig 12821 bp, 11 predicted proteins | sample PanSoiMetPlot_35_FD_96882 | JGI IMG/M metagenome (GOLD analysis project Ga0126383, IMG submission 96882) | Tropical forest soil microbial communities from Panama - MetaG Plot_35 | ecosystem: Environmental > Terrestrial > Soil > Tropical forest > Bulk soil | place: Panama | collected 2016-02-17
CGTACACCACTCCGCGATTCAGGTCGACGGTTTCCGCAGCCTGCAAGAAAACCAGCGCGTCGAATTCACCGCCGGCCAGGGCACCAAAGGCCCGCAAGCTGAGCAGGTCCGCCCGCTCTAGCCAATTCCGGTCTCATCAGGCCGGACAGGAATCCAGTTAGCACCAACGGAAAGGGCGGCTCCGGTCAACCGGGGCCGTCCTTTCGCATGCCAGCTCGCATGCCAGCGGCCTGTGCCTGATCGCAGGCTGCCGGTATCGTCGCCGTCCATGAGGCGAGGACTACTCAACAGCGCGCTTGCCGGGATGGGGACCACGATCTTCGCCGAGATGTCGGCGCTGGCGGTCGAGACCGGCTCGGTCAACCTCGGTCAGGGCTTCCCGGACACCGACGGGCCCGCGGAGGTGGCTCGCGTCGCCGCTGACGCCGTGCTGTCCGGGCTCGGTAACCAGTACCCGCCCGGAGCCGGCATCCCCGAACTGCGGACAGCGATCGCGGCTCATCAGAAGCGGTTCTACGGGCTCGACCTCGATCCCGAGACCGAGGTGCTGGTGACGGCCGGCGCCACCGAGGCCGTCGCCGCCGCCATGCTGGCGCTGCTGGAGCCAGGCGATGAGGTCATCGCCCTCGAGCCTTACTACGACTCCTACGCCGCCTGCATCGCGATGGCCGGCGCGCGGCGAGTACCCGTCACCCTGCGAGCGCCGCTGTTCCGCCCCGACCTGGACGCGCTGCGGGACGCCATCACCAGCCGCACCCGGCTCATCCTGCTGAACACCCCGCATAACCCCACGGGCATGGTCGCCACCGCGGAGGAACTCGCGGTCATCGCAGAACTCGCGATCCAGCACGACCTCCTGGTCGTCACCGATGAGGTGTATGAGCACCTGGTGTTTGAGGGCGCGCACATCCCGATCGCCACGCTGCCCGGCATGCGGGAGCGGACCGTCACGATCAGCTCAGGCGCCAAGACGTTTTCCTTTACCGGCTGGAAGATCGGATGGGTGACCGGGACGCCCGAGCTCGTCACCGCGGTCAGGACGGCGAAGCAGTTCCTGACGTTCGTCAATGGCGGGCCGTTCCAGTACGCCATCGCCGCCGGTCTTGCGCTGCCCGACGCCTTCTACACCGACGCGGCCGCCAGCCTGCGCCGAAAGCGCGACCTGCTGGCGGACGGCCTTCGCTCGGCGGGCTTCGATGTATTCGTCCCGCAGGGGACCTACTTCATCACGACCGACATCGCCGCACTGGGCGAGCCCGATGGACTCGAGTTCTGCCGGAGCCTGCCGCGGCGCTGCGGTGTGGTCGCGGTGCCGAACGTGGTGTTCTACGACGACCGCGACGCCGGGCGGACTCACGTTCGGTTCGCCTTCTGCAAGCGCGACGAGGTCCTAGCCGAGGCGGCCGAGCGGCTGGGCCGGCTGCGTGCTCATTAGGATGGTCGTCCAGCACCTGCTGGAGTGTTGCCACTGAGACAGGAGCGTCACCTGTGACAACCGCGTCTGCTTCCGACAGCAGCACGTCCGCGTCCGGGCCCGCCACGTCCATGCCTGCCGTGCCCGGGCCTGTCGCCGAGATCTACCAGGCCCCGCACCAGGACAAGCCCTGGGGCCGTGAGGTGATCTTCGCGGGCGTCGACGGCAAATATGTCGGAAAGATCATTCATGTCAACGCGGGCCATTCGCTGAGCCTTCAGTACCACGAGCGCAAGGACGAGACCATCAGCGTGCTGACGGGTGCGGCCCTGATCGAGTACGGCCCGGCAGCCGGGGCACTGGCGAGCCAGCACTTCGGGCCAGGCGACACCATCCACCTGCCGCCGCGGGTGCTGCACCGCATCACTGCCATCACGGACCTGACGTTCGCCGAGGCCTCGACCGGCCTGCCGGGCTGGCGCGAGGACGTGGTCAGGCTGGAGGACAAGTACGGCCGGGCGGGCACCACGGCGCCCTGAGCCAGGCGATGATCTTGATGAGAGCGACTTTGCTGCTTTTATAGCAACAGCAAGCCCACTCCCATTGACACGCGAGCGCCGCCAGGCGAACAGCTACAGGGCTTTTATCCCATCCGCTCCGCCCGGCCTGGCCGCCGGTCAGCTCGGGCCGACGCCCGTGTTCCCGTTTGCTGGGCAGACCGGCCGTCGAGCACGCGGAAAATCTGAATCCACTGGTCCGGGGTGACATACGCGACGACGGCGCGCCGGTCCAGGCCCGCGCTCGCGCACGCAGCTGCCACCTGGTCGGCCGGGAATGAGCGCTGAAGCGACGCCCGGACCGAGCCGCCCACGCCGCTGAACCCGGCCCGCACCAGCCGGTGGTAGGCCGCCTGACGGGCCGGGCTGATCAGCGGCTCGGCTCTGCGCTCAAGCCGCAGGATCGCCGCATCCACCCGCGGGACCGGGCGGAAGTCGGTCCGGGGGATCGTGCCCGCCAGCCGCCAGCTCACCTGCGGCCAAGTGCTCACCGTCAGCTGCGTCCACCGGCCGTAGCCGCCCGTGCGCTTGCGGGCGTACTCGCGCTGCGTGATTAGCGTCGCCGCGGTCATCCGCGATGCCCGTAGGCACCAGTCGATGATCGGTGAGGTGAGCGAGAATGGCGCATTCCCGACGACTTGGAATGCCCGCGGCGGCTGGCGAGCCGTGAGGAAGTCGGTCAGCAGCACTCTGACGTTTGGCTGGTGGGCGACCTTGGCCATCAGCCGGCTGGCCAGGTTGTCGTCGATCTCATAGGCCACGACTTCGGCAAACAGCGTGGCCAGCCGCGCGGTCACTATCCCCTCGCCCGCGCCGACCTCCAGGCACAGTCCGTCCCGGTCGGGCCGGACCGCAGTCAGGAACTGCCGGGCTGCTTCCGGACCGCGGAGATAGTTCTGCGAGAGCTCGCGGCGCCTGCGGTCGGCGTCGGTACGCCCGCCGACGGCCGCTCTGCTGCGGAGGCCACGCTGAGAAGCCGCACGGCCCGGCCGCTCGGCGCTCGTGCGGCGTACGCCGGAGCGGGAGGCCCGGCCGGACCCGCCGCCACGCTCCTGGCCCGGCGCTGCGCTCATCGCACCAGCGTAGCCATCGGCGCGTGCGGCGAATGAGGACACGAGGGGCGTGGCGGGACCCCTGCGGCCCATAGAAGGGCATCGAAGGTAACTTCGCGGCCCGTCCTGGCCGGCCACAGAAGCTCAACTGGTCACTCGTAATCCGGCCGGCGCAACCGCTTGAGCTGGGAACGCCGCTGCTTGTCGGCGAGACGCCGCTCGACCGAGCCGCGGGTCGGCCGGCTGGGCCGCCGCGGCGGCCGGGGCGGCGCGGTCGCCTCGGTCAGTAGCGCGCTGAGCCGGGCGGCGGCGGCTTCCCGGTTGCGCAACTGCGACCGGTGTTCGCTGGCCGCCACGGTGATGATGCCGCCCGACAGCCGGCCCGCAAGCGCTGCGAGCGCCCGCTCCTTCAGGACGGGCGGCAGCGAAGCCGTCCCGGCCAGGTCGAACGACAGTTCCGCCTGGCTGTCCGTGGTGTTGACCGATTGCCCGCCGGGCCCCTGAGACCGGGAGAAGCGCCAGGTCAGCTCGTCGGGAGGGATGACGATCCCGCGTACCGTGACATCGATGCTCACGGCTGCGCCCGTGCCTTCACGGGGCAGGGTGCAAGGTGCGGCTCCGGCATGCTGCCTCCCTATCACAAGGCGAGCGGTGAACGCCTCACGACGCCTGGTGGGATGCCTGCTGCCGGGCTCATACGGGTCAAATGAGCGGCGGCCCTTGGTACTCTCACGATTGCTAACTAGGCACATTAAGGGTGGAACGCGACACCAGCTGGAGTGTGGACGTGAAGGGTTTCCGGAAGTTCCTCCTGCGAGGGAACCTCATCGACCTGGCCGTCGCGGTCGTCATCGGCGTCGCGTTTAATGACGTCGTTCAGGCGCTGATCAAGGATCTGATGACGCCCTTGATCGGGGCAATCACCGGCACCAACAATGGCAAGCCCAAGAAGTTCTTCGACTACACGGTCACTCTGCATGGCAGCCAGTTCCAGTACGGCGAGTTCCTCAACGCCGTCATCTCATTCGTGGTGATCGCGGCGACAGTGTACTTCCTGCTGGTCGCGCCCTCCCAGAAGCTCATGACGCTCGCCGCGCGCAACCAGGCGGCCAGCGACCGGGAGTGCCCGGAGTGCCTGAGCATGATTCCCGTCGCCGCCAAGCGGTGCAAGTACTGCACCAGCGTGGTGCCGCCCGCCCCGGCGCCCGAGGCGGCGGCCGGGCCGGCGTTCCCCGCCCTGCGGCTCGGACGCCACCGCTCCGTGGCTTCCGACTCAGCCGACCCCGCGCCTGACCTCCAGTAGCGCAGTAGGGCAGCGATACGGCCGACCGCCCGCACTGCGGGTCTCCATCCTGCTTCGATAAAAGCTGTTGGCGAGCGGCTGGCTCGCGACTCCTACCGGTGAAACAGATGCCCGCCCCACGGCAGTGGGAGGGGAGCACCGGGAGGAGATCCGATGAGCACAACCACTCGAGTAGCAGCCGTTGCAGGCAGCCTCGCCGCAGCCGCCGCCGTGGCGGCCGCGATAGTCCTGCCGGTGCATCACACGCCGGTGAGGGCGGCCACATCTGGCCTGACCGCCGGGGCTGTCACCGCGAAGGCGAGCGACAGCCCCGGCGCACAGCCGTCGTCCACCGTCGGCGTGAGCGGATCGGCAGGTTCGAGCAGCGCTGGAACTAGCTCGGGATCAGGTTCCGGCGCCGGGTCCGGATCGGCCTCGGGTTCCGCGCATGGCTCGGGGACCGGATCAGGCTCGGGCTCAGGCTCAGGCTCGGGCTCAGGCTCGGGCTCAGGCTCGGGCTCTGGCTCGGGGACGAGTGGCGGCGCCACCACGGTGCCGAGCCCAACCGGAACGATCGGCAACCCGAATGTGCCGTGCCTCATCGGCTACGTTTGGCGTCAGGCCTACCACGGCGATTACGTGTGCGTGACGGCCGCGACCCGCGCCCAGGCGGCGGCCGACGATGCGGCAGCGAACAGCCGGATCCAGCACGGTGGCGGCGCTTACGGTCCCTACACGTGCATCCAGGGCTACGTCTGGCGGCAGGTCGTGCCCGACGACTACACCTGCGTCATCCCCGCCGTCCGTTCACAGGCTGCCTACGACAACTCGCAGGCTGCCAGCCGAGTCGCCCTGCTCCACCTCTGCGTGACTTCTTGGTCCCAGGGCAGTGCCGGCCCGTACATCCAGGTCGACGCCTATCTGTTCAACTTCGGCTCGGTACTGCTGGAGGTGCGCCGCACTAGCGACGGGGCCGTTCTCTGGTCGCAGCAGGTCACGGCCACTTCCTACGCCGGCCTGCCGGGCGGAGCGTTCTACGCGCAGACTCCGGTGCTGACGCCGGCATCCGCGACGGACTACTACGTCACCGCCCTGGACATCGCGTCCGGGCGCTGGTCGGGCCAGGTCCCGCTCACTAGCTCTTGTGTCTAGCTCCGATGCAGGCCGCAGACCGCCGAGCGCCGGCCCATCAGGGCCGGGCTCGGCGTTCGGCCCGTCACGCCAGAGAACTCGGGCGAAATCGCGTCATCCGGGCTGTCCTGTCCGGCTCTTGGAGCCCTACGGTTGGCCCATGCGTGATCGGGAGATCGTCTCCGCTGTCGTCGCGGGCGACCCCGCAGGTCTGGCGGCGGCGTACGACAGCTACGCGGCGGTTCTGCACGCTTTCTGCCGCTCACTGCTGGCCGAACCTGCCGACGCCGCGGACGCGGTCCAGGACACGTTTGTCATTGCCGCGGCGAAGGTCGGTGACCTGCGCGATCCCGACCGGCTGCGACCGTGGCTCTTTGCCGTCGCCCGGAACGAGTGCTACCGCCGGCTCCGCGGGCGAGCGCGGCTCGCTCCGCTGGAAGCGGCGGGCGACGTGACCGACACGGCGGCTGAGGCCTCGTGGGGAGCTGGCCGGGCGGAGCTGAAAGCTCTCGTCACGGCTGCCCTGGCTGGCCTGAATCCGGGCGACCGCGAGGTCATCGAGCTGAACCTGCGGCATGAGGTCGAGGGGCCCGACCTGGCCGAGGCACTCGGCGTTCCGCTGAACCAGGCGCACGCCCTGGCGTCACGTGCCCGCGGCCAGCTGGAGCGCTCTCTCGGCGCACTGCTCGTGGCTCGCACGGGACGCCAATCGTGCACCGAGCTCGACGCCATCCTGGCCGGATGGGATGGCACGCTCACGACACTGCTGCGCAAGCGCGTCAGCCGGCACATCGAGAACTGCGAGATCTGCGGCGAGCGCAAGCGGCGAGAGCTGAGCCCGGCCGCGTTGTTCAGCGTCCTGCCGCTGGTCGGGCTGCCGCCGGGCCTGCGTCATCAGGTCCTGCGGCTGGTGTCGGACGGCTCACCCGAGGCGATCAGGTACCGCGGGCACGTCGTCGCCGGCGCTGGCCGGTTCGACGCGGCGGGCTTCCCTGTCCAGCTCAGTCCGGCCCGGCTTGCCCGAGGGCGGGGAATTCACGCGCACCCGGTGCCGTATGCGGTCGCCGCCGCGCTCATCGTCCTGGCTGGCGGCGGCTCGGCCGCCTACGCGCTGAAGCACGACCACACTGCCGCGGGCCAGCACCCGGCAGGAGTCACCGTGACCATCACCGTGCCCGCGACACACCCAGCCACGACGAGCCAGCCCACGCCGACGGCAGTAACAAGCTCAACGACCCTGCCGATCGCCCCCCCGTATACGACCATGCCCGTGATCGCCTCGACGAGCCCGTCTCCGCCTGTGTCGCCCGGCACTCTGCAGCTCTCGACGACCTTCCTCAGGCTCTCCAGCCAGGGCTCAGGGACGTTCACCGTGACCGCGGCGGGCGGTCCCGTGACGTATTCGCTATCAGTGCCGGCGGGCCTGACCGTGACCCCGCTCACGGGAACTCTCAGCGCCGGCCAGCAGCAGGTCATCACCGTCACCGCCAGCGCGACGGCCGGCCTCGAACCCACGGTCACCGTGAACCCCGGCGGCTACCAGGTCACTGTCTACAACACCCCGATTAGCTAGCGGGGGTCACTTGGCGTCGGCGTAGCAGCCCACGACCGCGGTCGTCATCGGGAAGCTGACCTCCGTCGCGCCGAAGACGAGCCGGGTTGCCTCGGCAGCGGCGGCCTGGACCGCCGCGACGACGCGATCCTGCTGGCTTGTCGGGCAGTGCACGATGACTTCATCGTGCAGGAAGAAGACAAGTTCCGGGAGGGGAACGGGGACCGAGCGGGGCGCGGCCGTCAGCAGGCTGCGCAGCGCTGCGAGCATGACCAGCGCCCAGTCGGCAGCGCTTGCCTGGACGACGAAGTTCCTGGTGAACCGGCCGCGTGCCCGCGCCGCCGCCCCTGCCCCGGGGTCACGCTCCTGATCCGGGTCTGCTGAGTCGCTCGTCAGCTCGCGCCACGCTGCGGAGGGCGGCGGGCACGTGCGACCCAGCACCGACCTGACCACGCGTCCCTCCTGTCCAGCCCTGGCTGCGTGCTCGACGTACGCCGCCGCGTCCGGAAACCGCCGCCGGAACAGGGCGAGCGACTGGCGGCTGTCGCCACCGCTGCCGCCGTACATCGCCGATAGCAAGGCCACCTTGGCCGTGGCGCGGTCGCCCCCAATCGCCGAGGCAACCGCGGCATACACGTCGCCTTCGGCTGCGGCTCTGGCGAATGACCTGTCGCCGGCCAGCGCGGCCAGCACCCTTGGCTCAAGCTGGGCAGCATCGGCGACCACCAGCACCCAGCCGGGGTCGGCCACCACCGCCTGCCGCAGCACCTTCGGAATCTGCAGCGCGCCGCCGCCGCGAGATGCCCAGCGCCCGGACACCACGCCACCGACGACATATTCCGGCCGGAACCGCCCGCCGGACACCCAGGCGTCGAGCCACGACCAGCCGTTCGCCGCATAGAGCCGGGCCAGTTCCTTGTACTCGAGCAGCAGCGGGATCACCGGATGATCGACCTGGCGCAGCACCGCTGACCTGGTTGACGACACCCGAACCCCGCCAGCCGCGAGCGCCTGCCGCAGCTGCACAGGGGAGTCTGGGTTGACCGGGCGGGCGACGCCGAGCGCGGCGGATATCTGCGCGGTCAGCTCGGTCAGCCGCGCGGGGCGCAGCGGCGGCCCGGAGATCATGGGCGGCCGCTCGCCAAGAAGGCCGGTGAGCAGCCGGTCATGGATATCGGCGCGCCATGGCAGGCCGGCCGCCGACATCTCGGCGGCCGCCAGTCCACCTGCCGACTCCGCCGCGGCCAGCAGGGCAAGACGGGCTGGCTGGGCGTCTGCCTGGATGCTGGCTAGCTGCCTGGCGTGCAGCTCGACGACCGCTGCCAGTTCGCCTGCCGGGTCAGCCGCCCCGGAGTCGAACTCGAACTGCGCCTGTCCCGCTCCGGCGACTGCAGGCGCACCCTGGCCGGAAGCGGCGCCGGGCGCTTCAGGAGTCGCGTCGCGCGCCCGCAGCAGCGACCCGACCAGCTCGGTGTCGTGGCACCGGCGAACGCGCACTCCTGACCGCAGGAGCTGCGGGTAGCACAGCCGCCCCGCACGCCACACCCACCGGACCTGGCCGACCGCTTCGGCAGCGGCGACAGCAGCCGTCAGATCGCTCACCTGCTCCGCCGGACCGTCGGGTGTCCCGTCGTCCCGGAGCCGGCGCAGGAGCCCGGCGGAGCCGGGTCCTGGCGCCAGCGCAATCCGCATACCCAGGAGTGTGCGGCACTGCACCGACAGCTTGGTGCGCCGCTGATTCGCGGCGCAGGCATGCCGACGGGCTCAGTCGCCGCTCGCCCGACGCCGCGTGCCGCGACTCAGCTTGGTGACGTGGGATCGCCGTGGTGAAACCGGCTCAGCATCCGATTCTTCGTCGGTGTCGGCGCTCATCTGCTTGGCCTGCCTGGCGGCCCCGGAGTCGTAGCGCTTCGGGGTGCCCTGGTATCGCGGACCGCGATAGCCAGGACCCTGTGCGGGCACGCTGGCGCGGCCGGGGCTGCGCTTGGCCGCAGCGGGTCTGGCCTTGTCGTCGCTGGCCGCATCCGCCTCGCCGCGGCGGGAGGCCCCACCCGGTAGCGGTGCAAGCGACGGCGACTGTATCGCGCCGTCTGCCTCGGGGTCGCCGCCGCTCTCCGGTTCTGCCTCGCGTTCCCCGCCGGGCCGGGCCTTGCTGCTGCGCACTGGCTCTCCGTCAGCAGCCACGGTCTCCGAGTCAGCGATGACGTCAGCAAGCCCGACGGCAGGACCATGCACGGCCAGGTCGTCCGAGTCGTCGTCATCGGTATCGTCGTCCAGCTCGAGGCCACCTAGCCCAACCTGATCGAGCGGCGACGGCGGAGATTGAGCCGGCACGCTGACCGAATTGGTGTACTGCCGGCTCAGCTGCGAAGCCGGCCCGTTCACCGGCCTCCGCCACCCTGGCCGGGTGCTGACTTCGGCATAGATCGGGCCCACGCAGTCGTGGCCCTCCAGCAGAGTGGCCAGCAGCTCGGCCTCGTCGGCCCGCAACCCGAAAACCACCCGCGGCTGGCCCCAGGGCTCCTCGAGCGAGTAGCCAACATAGCTGGATACCGGCGGCAGCGGCTCGGTGCCAAGTCCGTGCATGGCCCGCCACCGCTCCCACGCCTCCTCGAGCGCGATAGCTGCGCGGTCGGCTCGCTGCATTAACTCCGGATCACGCATCGTCCATACCTCCCTCGCAGCGCCACACGTCCGCCCCCGGAGCGTCCCCCGCAGCGCTTAGGCCTCACCTGGCGCACCGGTCTGCTCCCCGTGATGCCACGGACACCCGGTCCTTAGCCGCCGCGCGCCGTGCGCCAGGCTCACGACAGCAACGGGTTCAGTATTGCGGCGCATCGCATCCGGCACGGGAGATTACGAAAAGTTGTTATGAGACTACGCACAGTCATCGTCACCGTGGCCAGATTCGCTGGCGGTACTGCACCCGACATGACCGATCACGGACTGATAAGAGCGGGACGCGCCGTATTCTCGGCTACTGCTCCAGAACTGTCCCGCAATAGGGGAGTCCCCGGACCATGGCGCCCCGGTCGGGCGCCGCATGCCGAGCCGCGGCCCGGGGGCACGGCTGAAAGCCGGACGACAGGCGAGCGGTGCACCGCTTCGACCTCGTTCCGGCTGAAACTAAGGTTTTGTTCGTGAAGCCGCTGTCATCGTGATCGCGGCGTAGCCTCCCGGCACTCTGCCATGGGAGGCCGGATCGACCCCGGCAACATCACCGACCGATGGCGTCTCATCGCATCGAACGCTTTGCGCCCCCCGATGCGGAGTGCCGGTCGCCGGGGTCGACCCCCCCAACTGCTGTGCCATGTGGCCGCTGGCTGACGGCGCGTATCTGCGCGCCCGCCGTCCTAGCGCCAAAGCGCCAGGCCACGGCCGCGTGTCACTCCGAGCGCTGCTGCGGGATGCCCGCGAGGAGGGCGCGGACCTCGGTCTCCCGGTAGCGGCGGTGGCCGCCGAGCGTCCGGATAGACGTGAGCTTGCCTGCCTTGGCCCACCTCGTGACTGTCTTCGGGTCAACCCGGAACATAGTCGCGACCTCGGCAGGCGTGAGCAGTGGCTCGGCTTCTGGCGTACGTGCTGACATGTGACGGCCTTCCTCCTGGACCTGTACTACATTTCCTAACTTCTTATTACTGTTCGTGGCCTCTATCGAAGCCTGCCTAGATGTCCTATATGGTCCGCTGAGACCATATTGCCATCACCGGCGGTGACAAGTCGACAACCCGGAGCAAAGTAATCTGCATGTCGCGGCCGGGGTGCCTTCCTTATTTCTGTCACGCTGCGTGATTCTACAGACACGCTCCGTCGCAACGGGCAGATTCGGAAAAGTCATCCGCGCCTCTCATGAACTACTTAGCTGTGTTGCCGGCGTGTCCTGTGCCCCGCTGGCCGCCAATCTCCTCCAGGTTGGCGCCCGACAGGACGCAGTTCCCCGGCCAGGAGCGGGTCAGAGCCCCATGGCCCGGCTGCCGGAATCCTCCCTCCCCGGTGACGCCACTTTCGCGGCGCCGGTCCCGTTAGCCGGTCGGCTGCCCGCTAGGTGGCGGGATCGCCGAATGGTCCGACACGGTATCCACGTTTGATTGTCAACCGGCCGAACTGTTGCATTAATCCCCCGAACTGCTGCCAGATAACATGCTTCCGGGCTTTTTGCCCGTCCGCCTGTGCGGTATGCGCACCCACCGCACACACCGCCTGGCATCGTTGCTGCGCTAAAGCACCAGAAACCCATGTACTTGTCGCGCTTTGGCTAGCATGACTAATCGTGACATGCCGTACCCGTCTGGGCAAAGCCTTACGCGGAAGTAAGTGGTCACCGGACCCCTGCGGCTCGCCGTTACGGTCGCTATAGGCTGGTGGCCGGCCTCGGCGTCAACGGGGATGCCGGGACGGCTTGGAACCGGGAGCCCACGGACGTGACCACAGTTTTCGGGGACGATACAGGTTTCGGCACGGGGCCCGCTGACATCAAGGACGAGACGGAGGCGGGCCGGCCCACCGCCCCCGGCGGGCACGAGCAGGTGGTCTTCTGCCAGGACCAGCAGTCGGGGCTGCGGGCGATCATCGCCATCTACTCGACCGCGCTGGGCCCGGGCCTGGGCGGGACCCGGTTTTACCCTTATCCCGACGAAAGCGCGGCGCTGGCTGACGTCCTCAGGCTGTCGAAGGCGATGGCCTACAAGAACGCCCTGGCCGGGCTGGATCTGGGCGGCGGTAAGGCGGTCATTATCGGAGACCCGGCCGCGGTTAAGTCCGAGGCCCTGCTCCGCGCCTACGGGCGCTTCGTCGAGTCGCTCAACGGCCGGTACATCACCGCCTGTGACATCGGGACCTACAGCGAAGATATGGACGTCATCGCCCGCGAGTGCCGGTTCGTGACCGGCCGCACGGTGCCGAACGGCGGGGCGGGCGATTCCTCGGTGCTCACGGCCTTCGGAGTGCTCCAGGGCATGCGTGCGTGCGCCGAGTATCTGTGGGGCACCACCAGCCTGGCAGGCCGGACGGTAGGCATTGAGGGTGTGGGCAAGGTTGGGCACCGGCTGGCCGGCCACCTGCTCGAGGACGGCGCCCGCGTGGTGATCTATGACACCAGTTCCGCCGCGGTGGAGCGGGTGGTCGCCAGCCATCCGGACGTCTCAGTCGCGGCCACCAGAGCGGAGCTCGTCTCGGGGCGGCTGGATGTCTATTCCCCGTGCGCGCTCGGCGGTGCCATCGACGAGGCGGCTGTGGACCTGCTCAGCGCGAGGATCATCTGCGGCGGCGCGAACAACCAGCTCGCCCACCCCGGCGTGGAGAAGCTGCTGGCCGACCGGGGGATCGTCTACGCGCCTGACTACCTGGTGAATGCCGGCGGGGTCATTCAGGTGGCCGACGAGCTCCAGGGCTTCAGCTTCGAGCGCGCGGAGGCCAAGACGACCCAGATTCTGGCGACGACCAGGCAAATCCTTGCCGCCGCCGACGCCGATGGCGTTCCCCCGGCGGTTGCCGCCGACCGGCTGGCCGAGAACCGTATCGCCGAGGTCGGCCGCCTGCGCAGTATTTACCTGCGCGCCTGATGAGGTTCGCCGGGAATCTGCAGAGGCGGCGAGTGCGGAAAGAAGGTACGGTTGTACCTGTAGGTCAAGGCGAGCACGGCGCACTCCGGCGGGCGGAGCGGCGGCGGGTTAGCCTTGTGCGCACGAAACCGCGGAATGCAAGCCGCGGAGCACTGGCGTGGGTAACGAGCAACGACTAAGTGCGGTGACCAGGGACCCGTCGGGTTCCGTACGTTAGAGGGGGTCGAGCCAATGGGGCGCGGCCGAGCCAAGGCCAAGCAGGTCAAGGTGGC
>Ga0126383_10002074_pt1 | contig 12814 bp, 11 predicted proteins | sample PanSoiMetPlot_35_FD_96882 | JGI IMG/M metagenome (GOLD analysis project Ga0126383, IMG submission 96882) | Tropical forest soil microbial communities from Panama - MetaG Plot_35 | ecosystem: Environmental > Terrestrial > Soil > Tropical forest > Bulk soil | place: Panama | collected 2016-02-17
AGCGCACGGCCGCAGCCGGCTCGCGATCGAGGCGCGGCTCGCGCGCTTCGGCAAGGTGCCGATGCCGGCCGGCGTGCGGGCAATCGCCGCGCAGGCGCGGGAACCGATCCCCGCGCAGTACTCGGCGCACGCCTAGGGGCGCGACATGAAGGAGCTCACCCCGCGGCAGACGGAGATCCTGCAGCTCATCCGCGACACGATCGCGGAAACCGGCTTCCCGCCGACGCGCGCCGAGATCGCGCGCATGCTCGACTTCGCCTCCCCCAATGCCGCCGAGGAGCATCTGCGCGCGCTCGAGCGCAAGGGTGTCCTCGAGATCCTCGACGGCACCGCGCGCGGGATCCGGCTGAAGGAGGCCGTCGGGCTGCCGCTCGTCGGCCGCGTCGCGGCGGGCTCGCCGGTCCTCGCCGAGGAGCACATCGTCGGCCGCTACTCGGTCGACCCGAACCTCTTCCGCCCGCGCGCCGACTACCTGCTGAAGGTCCGCGGCATGAGCATGCGCGACGCCGGCATCCTCGACGGCGACATCCTCGCCGTGCACAAGACGGAGGAGGCACGCTCCGGGCAGATTGTGGTCGCGCGCCTGCACGACGAGGTGACGGTGAAGCGGCTGCGCCGCCGCGGCGCGACGGTCGAGCTCCTGCCCGAGAACCCCGACTTCAAGCCGATCGTGGTCGACGTCCGCGCGGCGCCGTTCGCGATCGAGGGGATCGCGGTCGGGGTGATCCGCAACCGCGCGCTTTGAGCCTGGCGCCCTCCCCGGAAAGGGGAGGAAGCGCTCGTACCGCCGCCATGGACCGCACAGGTTCTGCGCCCCTGTCGTTCTCCGCCCTCCTCGCCCGCCCTGACATCCGGCGCGGCGGCGAGCTCGCGCAGGTGGCGAGCGCGGGCGTGCCGACCGGGTTTCCGCAGCTCGACGCGGAGCTGCCGGGCGGCGGGTGGCCGACCGGCGTGCTCACCGAGCTCCTGCCGAGCCACGAAGGCATCGGCGAGCTGCGCATCCTGGGACCCGCGCTCGCCGCGCTCGCGAGCGCCGGCAAACGGCTCGCCTGGATCGCGCCGCCTTATCTTCCTTATGCTCCGGCGCTCGCCGCGGCGGGAATCGATCTCGCGCAAGTCCTGATCGTCCGGACGCCCTCGGTGCGCGACGCGCTGTGGGCGGCCGAGCAAGCCTTGTGCTCCGCTGCCTGCGGTGCCGTGCTCGCCTGGCCGGCCGCGGTCAAGTACGCGGAGCTTCGCCGCCTGCAGCTTGCCGCCGAGCGGGGCCGTGCAATGGCGATGCTCTTCCGTTCGCCGAGCGCCGCCGCGGACGCTTCGCCTGCGGCGCTTCGCCTCGCGCTGCATACCGCTGCCGGCGGGATCGCGGCTCGAATCCTCAAGCGCCGCGGCGCCGTGTGCGAACGACCCGTGGTCATTGATCTCAATCGCCCGCATGTTGTGGATCGCGCTGTACCTGCCGAACCTGTCGCTCGAAACGCTGACGCGCGCGCTTGCCACGCCTGAGCCGCAAGCGGTCGCCGAGAGCCATTGCATCGTGGCCTGCGACGGCAAGGCGCTCGCGCGCGGCGTGCGGCCCGCCATGAGCGCTGCCGCGGCGACGGCGCTCGCGCGCGAGCTCGTCATCCACCCGCGCAGCGCCGCCGACGAGACCGAGAGCCTCCTGGGGCTGGCCGGCTGGGCGGCGCAGTTCACGCCGAGCGTCGCGCTCGAGCTGCCCGACGCGCTCGTGCTCGAGGTCTCCGGCAGCTTCAGGCTCTTTGCCGGCGCGCAGCGCATCGTCGCTGGCCTGCACAAAGGCTGCGCGCAGATGGGGTTCACCGCGGTCGTTGCCGCGGCGCCCACGCCGCGCGGCGCGAGCATGCTCGCCCGGGCCGGCTGCGAGCGGTTCGTCGCGGATCCGGCGAAGCTCGAGCGTGCGCTCGCCGATCTGTCGGTGCGCGTCTTGACGCAAGATGCCGATACGCTCGAAGCGCTCGCCGCTATCGGCATGTCCTGCGTCGCGGATGTCCTCGGCCTGCCGCGCGCGGGGCTGGCGCGCCGCTTCGGCCAGAAGCTGCTCGACGATCTCGACCGCGCGCTCGGGCGCGCACCGGATCCGCGCACGTTCGTCGCGCCGCCGACTGCGTTCCACGCCCGCCTCGAACTGCCGGCGGAAGTGACCCAGGCGGAGGCGTTGCTGTTCGCCGCGCGGCGGCTGTTCGTGCAGCTGGAAGGGTTTCTCGCCGCGCGAGTTGCCGGCGCGCGCGGGCTCGTGCTGAGGCTTTGCCATCGCGAAGCCCGTTTCACCGAAGTGCCGATCGGCTTCGTCGCGCCAAGCCGCGATGCCGCGCACTTCACGGCGCTCGCCCGCGAGCGGCTCGCCGGGCTCGCTCTTCCCGATCCCGTTCGCGCGCTCGCGCTCGCGGCCGACGACATCGTGCCGTTCGGCGGCGAAGCGCTTGCGCTCTTTGCCGACAGCTCGCCCGCACCGGGCGATTGGGAACGGCTCGTCGAGCGTCTCCGGGCGCGGCTCGGCGCGGCGGCCGTGCACGGTGTCGCGATCGCCGAGGATCATCGGCCGGAGCGCGCCTCGCGGGCGCGCGAGCTCACCGCCGGCGCGAGCCCCGCGCGCGCCCCGGAGCTCGCGCTCCGTCCTTTCTGGCTGTTGCCCTCTCCCCGACCGCTCGCCGAGATCGCAGCGGCGCCTCAGCACGGCGGCGAGCTGCATCTCCTCGCCGGCCCCGAACGCATCGAGTCGGGCTGGTGGGACGGTGCGGAGGTCGCGCGCGACTATTTCGTCGCGCAGGCGCCCGACCGCTCGCTCGTATGGGTGTACCGCAGCCGCGGCGAGCCGGGCGGCTGGTTCCTGCACGGCTTGTTCGCGTGAATGCTGCCCCGCTACGCCGAGCTGCACTGCCTCACGAACTTCAGCTTCCTGCGCGGCGCCTCGCACCCGGAGGAGCTCGTCGCGCGTGCGGCCGCGCTCGGCTACGCCGCGCTCGCGATCACCGACGAGTGCTCGCTCGCCGGCGTGGTCCGCGCGCACGTCGCCGCGAAGGATCACGGGCTCGCGCTCCTCATCGGCGCGGAGATCGCGCTCGCCGACGGGCCGAAGCTCGCGCTGCTCGCGACCAACCGCGCGGGCTACGGCAATCTCTCGGCGCTGATCACCCGCGGTCGGCGCAACGCCAAGAAAGGCAGCTACCGGCTGACGCGCGCGGATCTGGATGGCGGCCTGGACGATTGTCTCGCGCTGCTCGCGAGCGGCGAGGCGAGCGAGGCGCGCTGGCTCGCCGCTCGTTTCCCCGGCCGCGCGTGGATCGCCGCCGAGCTGCACTGCGGTCCCGACGACCGCGCCCGGCTCGCGAGCCGGCGCGCGCTCGCGCGCGCTTCCGGCCTGCCGCTCGTCGCCGCCGGCGACGTGCACATGCACGTGCGCTCGCGGCGCAGGCTGCAGGACGTTCTCACCGCCGTGCGCCTGCGCAAGCCGGTGCGCGAGTGCGGACACGCGTTGTTTCCGAACGGCGAGCGGCATCTGCGGTTGCGCATGCGGCTCGCTCAAGCCTATCCGCCGGAGCTCCTCGCCGAGACGCTGCGCGTTGCCGAGCGCTGCGCGTTCTCGCTCGATGAGCTGCGGTACGAGTACCCGGAGGAGCTCGTTCCGGCCGGCGAGACACCGGCGAGCTGGCTCGCCAAGCTGACCGAGGAAGGGCTCGCGTGGCGCTTCCCGGACGGCGTGCCCGGGCGCGTTCGCGAGCTGATCGATCACGAGCTCGCGCTGATCAACGACCTTGCCTACGAGCCCTACTTCCTCACCGTCCACGACCTCGTCCGGTTCGCGCGCTCGCGGGGGATCCTCTGCCAGGGCCGCGGCTCGGCGGCGAACTCGGCGGTGTGCTACGCGCTCGGCGTCACCGAGGTGGATCCGGCCCGGATGGCGATGCTCTTCGAACGTTTCGTCTCGCGTGAGCGGAACGAGCCGCCCGACATCGACGTCGACTTCGAGCACCAGCGGCGCGAGGAGGTCATCCAGTATGTCTACGCGAAGTATGGCCGACAGCGCGCAGCGATCGCCGCCACCGTCATCACCTACCGTCCGAAGAGCGCGCTCCGCGACGTCGGCAAGGCGCTCGGCCTCGCGCTCGCCCAGGTCGACCAGCTCGCGGGCGCGCGCGCGTGGTGGGACCACTGGCGCGTCGCGCCCGAGCAGCTCGCCGAGGATGGCTTCGACGCGACGAGCCCGGTGATCCGGCAGCTCTGCGAGCTCGTGAACGCGCTCATCGGCTTTCCGCGTCATCTCTCGCAGCACACCGGCGGGTTCGTGATCGCTCGGGACTCGCTCGAGCGCCTCGTGCCGATCGAGAACGCGGCGATGCCGGACCGCAGCGTCATCGAGTGGGACAAGGATGACCTCGACGCGCTCGGGTTGCTCAAGGTCGACGTCCTCGCGCTCGGCATGCTGTCGGCCATCCGGCGGGCGCTCGCGATGATCGGCGAGCGCCGCGGCGCGCCGCTCAGCATGTCGGACGTCCCGCCGGAGGACGCCGGCGTTTACGAGATGATCCAGCGCGCCGACACGATGGGCGTGTTCCAGATCGAGTCGCGCGCACAGATGGCCATGCTTCCGCGCCTGCGTCCCGCCTCCTTTTTCGACCTCGTGATCGAGGTCGCGATCGTGCGTCCCGGCCCGATCCAGGGCGGCATGGTGCATCCCTATCTGCGGCGCCGGCAGAAGCTCGAGCCGGTCAGCTATCCGAGCGAGGCGGTCCGGCAGGTGCTCGAGCGGACGCTCGGCGTGCCGATCTTCCAGGAGCAGGTGATGAGCCTTGCCGTGGTCGCCGCCGGCTTCACCCCCGGCGAGGCGGACCGCCTGCGCCGAGCGATGGCCGCGTGGCGGCGCAAGGGCGGCCTCGAGCCGTTCGAGAAGCGCCTGAAGGACGGCATGCTCGCGCGCGGCTACACGGCCGAATTCGCCGAGCAGATCTATCGTCAGATCCTCGGCTTCGGCGAGTACGGTTTCCCCGAGTCGCACTCGGCGAGCTTCGCGCTGCTCGTCTACGTCTCGTCGTGGATCAAGCGCTATCACCCCGCAGCGTTCTGCGCTGCGCTCCTCAACAGCCAACCGATGGGGTTCTACGCCCCGTCGCAGCTCGTTCAGGACGCGCGCCGGCACGGGGTCCCGGTGCGGCCGGTCGACGTGCTCACGAGCGAGTGGGAATGCACGCTTGAGCGAGACGAGCCGGACGAGGCCCTCCGCCTCGGCTTCCTCATGGTCAAGGGCCTCTCCCAGGCCGGAGCGGAACGAGTCGCCGCCGCTCGCCGGGAGCGTCCGTTCGCAAGCGTGGACGAACTCGCGCGCCGCGCAAGCCTCGATCCGCGCGACCTCAAGCGCCTCGCCGCGGCCGGCGCGCTCAACCGGCTCGCGGCCCACCGGCGCCTCGCGTACTGGGACGTCGCCGGCGTCGAGACCCGGGCCGGGCTGCTTCGCGACGCGAGCGTGATCGAGGCGCCGCCGCGCCTGCGGGCGCCGACCGAAGGCGAGGACCTCGTCGCCGACTACGCGAGCCTCGGCCTCTCGCTCGGCCGGCACCCGCTCGCGCTGCTGCGCGACCGGCTGCGCCGCATGCGGCTTGCCACCGCCGAGGAGATCCGCAGCCTGCCGCATGGCAGCGCCGCGCGCGCCTGCGGCATCGTCACCGGCCGCCAGCGGCCCGACACCGCCTCGGGCGTGGTGTTCGTGACGCTCGAGGACGAGACCGGCTACGTCAACGTGGTGGTCTGGCGCGCGCTCGGCGAGCGGCAGCGGCGCGAGCTGCTCGGCGCACGGCTGATGGCCGTCCACGGGGTCATCGAGCGCGCCGGCGAGGTCGTGCATCTCGTCGCCGGGCGGCTCGTCGATCGGAGCGCGCTACTCGGGCGCCTCGTCACCCGCTCGCGGGACTTCCATTGAGTAAACTCGGGCCATGTACGAGGACACGCTGAAGCTCATCCTGTCCCTCGGCGGACGGAAGCCGGCGCCTTCGCTAGCGCCCGGGCTCGATGCGCTCTTCCGGGACCTCGCCCGCGCGCGCGGGCCAGCCGAGGCGAGCCGCGTCGAGGAGCGCATCTGGGCCGCCTGGATGTCGCACGCCGACCCGGCCGCCGAAGCGGAGCTCGAGCGCGCGACGCGCGCGATCGCGGCCGGCGACCACGCGGAAGGCGAGGCGATCCTCGACGACCTGGTCCAGTCCCACCCCGATTACGCCGAGGCCTGGAACAAGCGTGCGACGCTCTATTTCCGCCTCGGCCGGGACGCCGAGAGCGTGCGCGACATCCAGCGCACGCTCGCGCTCGAGCCGCGCCACTTCGGCGCGATCTGCGGGTTCGGCCAGATCTGCCTCCGGAAAGGTGATCGCGCCGGGGCGCTGTTCGCCTTCGACGCCGCGCTCCGGATCGACCCGCACCTCGGGGCCGTTCGCGCCGCGTTCGAGGAACTTGTCGCAGAAGCAGAGCGGACGCGGCACTGAGGTACCGGCGCGCTCCTTACACTGCGCAGATGCATGCCGAGACGCTGAAGCTCATCGCCACGTCGCCGCGTCGGCGTCCGTCGCACCGCCTTCACCGCCGCCTCGACGCCCTGCTCCGCCGGCTCGCCGACGTCGCTTCCGCGCCGTGGGCCGAGACGACGCAGGACGAGATCTGGCGGCTCTGGATGACGTACCCCGACACCCGCGCCGCAGCCGAGCTCGAGCGCGCGACGCGGGCGATCGTCGCCGAGGACTTCGCCGCGGCCGAGCGGATCCTGCAGCGCCTCGTCGCGCTGCATCCCGGCTACGCCGAGGCGTGGCACAAGCGCGGCACCCTCTATTACCTGCAGAGCCGCGACGAGGAGAGCCTGCGCGACTTCCACCATGCGCTCGCGCTCGAGCCCCGCCATTTCGGCGCGATGCTGTCGTGTGCGGAGCTCTGCCTAGCGAGCGGGCGCAACGACGACGCGCTGTTCGTCCTCGACGTCGCGCTGCGGCTCAACCCGCACCTCGCCGAGGCCCGCAAGCAGTACGAGCGGCTTCTCGGCGAGCCCTCCGGCCGCGGGCACTAGCCGCCGAGCACCTCACCGAGCGCGCCGTCCAGGATCGCGAGCATCCCTTCGATCTCGGCGGTCGAGGTGGTGAGCGCGGGCATGAAACGGAGCGACTGCGGCCGCGGCGAGTTGACGAGCATTCCGCGCTCGCGTGCCGCGTCCACCACCTTGCCGCCCGCGTCCTGCCCGAGGTCGAGCGCCACGAGGAGGCCGCGGCCGCGCACCACGCCGAGCCGGTGTTTGCCCGAGAGCCGTCGCAACCCCTGCGCGAGCTCGCGCCCGCGCGCCGCGACGCCGTCGAGGAAGCCGGGCGCGAGCACAGCGTCGATGACCGCGCAGCCTACCGCGGTCATCAGCGGGTTGCCGTTGAACGTGCCGCCCTGGTCGCCGTGCTCGAAGCAGCACACCGCCTCCTTCGCGAGCAGCGCGGCGAGCGGCACACCGCCGCCGAGGCCCTTGCCGAGCGTCATGATGTCCGGCTCGATGCCGGCGTGCTCGTAGCCGAAGAGCTTGCCGGTCCTTCCGATCCCGGTCTGCACCTCGTCGACGATCAGCAGCAGGCCGTTGTCCGTGGCGAGCGCGCGCAGGCGCTGCATGAACTCGTCCGCCGCCTCGAGGACGCCCGCCTCGCCTTGAATCGGCTCGACCATGACCGCCACCGTGCGCGGGGTGATCAGCGCCTCGACCGAGCTGAGGTCATTCAGCTTCGCCTTCGGGAAGCCTGGCACCTTCGGCTCGAACAGCGCATCCCAGCCGGCTTTGCCGGAGGCCGCCATCGTCGCGAGCGTCCGGCCGTGAAACGCGTGCTCGAAAGTGATGATCTCGTGGGCGCCGGCTTTGAACTTCGCGCCCCACCTCCGCGCGAGCTTGATCGCGCCCTCGTTCGCCTCCGCGCCGCTGTTTGCGAAGAACACGCGATCGAAGCACGAACGGTCGACGAGGTGCTTGGCGAGCCGCGCGCTCGGGGCATTCCAGAACGCCGGGCTGGGATTGATCAGTGTCGCCGCCTGCGCGGCGAGCGCGTCCACGATTGCGCGCGGGCTGTGGCCAAGGCAGTTGACCGCCCAACCCTGGATGAAGTCAAGGTACTTGCGGCCCTCGTGGTCGTAGATCGAGGAGCCCTCGCCGCGCACGAAGACGAGCGGCGGCCGCGCGGTGATCTCCATCAGCGCGTCCAGCGGAAACTCGGAGAGCTGCATGTTGCTTCCTTCGATGACGGGAAATGAAAAAGGCCACGGGGTTCGCCCGTGGCCTCCGACGCGATCCGCTCGTCAATTGCCGGTCACCGTCGTCGCGCGCGCGGGCGCTCCGCTCTCGAGTCGGCTCGACGTCGGCGACGCGCCGTCAGCGCACACATGCCGCGAAGTGTCGGCGAAAGCATCGGGCGCGTCAAGCAATCGGCGCGTGATCAACGGTACATGTAGTCCCGCGTGAGCGGCAGCGGATTCATCCTCGGACCGCCGTGCTTGGCGGCGAGCACCTGGTAAATGTTCATCCAGTTGTGCGCGAAGCCGTGGGCGCAGCCGGCGAGGTATAGCGACCAGATGCGGTAGCGTCGCTCCCCGGCGATCGCGCGCGCCTCGTCCTTGCGCGCCTCGAGTCGGCTCGCCCAGAGCTCGGTCGTCCGCGCATAGTGGCGCCGCAGCGATTCGACATCGGCGACTTCGAAGCCGCCGGCCGACATCTCGCGCAGGACCAGCGCAACGTGCGGCAGCTCGCCGTGCGGGAACACGTACCTGCCGATGAAATCGCCCGCGCCCATGCCGACCGCGCCGCTCTCCGGGTCGACCGAGGTGATGCCGTGGTTGAGAGCGAGCCCGCCGTCCTTGAGCAGGCGACGCATCTTGTCGAAGTAGACCGGCAGATTCTTCAAGCCGACGTGCTCGAACATCCCAATGCTCGCGATCTTGTCGTAGCCGCCCTCCTCCGGGACGTCGCGGTAGTCCTGCAGCCGCACCTCGCACCGATCGCCGAGTCCGCGCGCCTCGATCTCGCGCCGGGCGTGGTCGTGCTGGTTCTGCGACAGCGTGATGCCAACCGCGCGCGCGCCGAACTTCTCCGCCGCGCGCACGATCAGCGCGCCCCAGCCGCACCCGATGTCGAGCAGGCGCTCGCCCGGCCGCAGCGCGAGCTTGGTCAGCACGTGGTCGAGTTTCTGCTCCTGGGCGGCGTCGAGGGAGTCGTCGGCGCGCTTGAAGTAGGCGCACGAATAGACCATGTTGCGGTCGAGCCATAGCGCATAGAAGTCGTTCGAGACGTCGTAGTGGTACTCGATCGCCTTGCGGTCGCGCGCCTTAGTGTGGCGGACCACGCGCTTCAGCGGCGCGAGCGCGCCGCTGCCGGAAGTGACGCGAGCGAGCCGCTCGCCGACGCGGAACACCTCGTGCACCGAACCGTCGAGGTCGATGTGCCCCTCTACATACGCCTCGCCGAGCTTCATGAGGTCGGGCGAGACGAAATAGCGCAGCGCCGAGGCCTTGGGCAGAGTGACGGTGACCGTCGGGTCGGGTCCGAGCTCGTAGCTACGACCGCTCCACAGCCGCAGGCGGAGCGGGACCGGGTCGCTCCCGCGCACCCTCTGCACTAGCTTGGCGAGCCGATTCTCCAGGAACATCGCGTTCCCCCCTAGAGGGCGAAGTTTAGCATCGCGTCCGCGGTGCACCGTTCCGCTAGAATCGGCGTCGCGAAGATCCGGAGGAGAGCGATGAGCGATATCCGCATCCGCCGCGGCCACTCGAAGCCGCTCGGCGAGGCGCGCAAGGACGCCGAGCGGATGGCGAAGCAGTTCAAGAAGGACTTCGACCTCGACTACGCTTGGGACGGCGACGTGCTGCGTTTTCAGCGCACCGGCCTCGATGGCGAGCTGTACGTCACGGGGAAGGAGATCCGCCTCGACGCGCGGCTCGGCTTCCTGCTCGCGTTCCTCAAGCCGCGCATCGAAGCGGAGGCAACGCGCATCCTCGACCGTCTGTTCGGCGCGCCCGGAAAGGCGGACGCCCCGACGCGCTCGAAGCCGCCGGCAAAGAAGAAGCCCGCCCGGCGCTAGCGCCGGGTCCGGCGCGATCACGCCGTCAGGGATTTGACGAGAGCGACGTATTTCTTCATCGCCTCGTCCTTCGTCATTCCCTTCGTCTTCGCCCAGGCGTCGTACTTCGCGCGCCCGATCATGTCGGTGAAGCCGGGGCGCTTGCCCGCGACATCGCCCTCGCTTCCCTGCTTGTACAGCGCGTAGAGCTGGAGCTTGACGTCGTTGCCCGGGTCTTCCTTGAGCTTCTTGACCGCGGCGGACGCCTCCTCGAACTTCTTCTGCAGATCGCTCACTGCCTGTCCTCCTTTGCTGCGGACCGGATGCGCCACGCGGTTCCCGCGCGCGCACCGTCGGCTATTATAGGAACGCCGAGCGCCGGCGCGAGAACAACAATGATCGCCCCACTCCCGTTTTCAGCCCTCACGCCTGCGCGGACACGCGGGCGCCGCGAGTCTCGCTAGCGCGCACCCATGCCCCGCCGCGAGCGCATGTCGAGCGTGGACACCGCCTGGCTGCGGATGGACCGCGCCACCAACCGGATGGTGATCGCCGGCGTGCTCGTGTTCGACGCTCCGCTCGACTACGACCGCCTGCGGGCGACCCTCGCAGCGCGATGGCTTCGCTACGACCGCTTTCGGATGCGGCCGGTCGAGGATGCGGCCGGCGCCTGGTGGGAGGAGGCGCCCCGCTTCGACCTCGCTCGGCACGTCCGCCGCGCGACCCTGCCCGGGACTGGCGGGGCGGCCGAGCTGCAGCGCTTCGTGGGGAAGCTCGTCGCGCGCCCGTTCGACCCCCGCTGGCCGTGGTGGGAGTTTCATCTCGTCGAGCGCTACGGCGGCGGCTCCGCGCTCGTCGCACGCATCCATCACAGCTACGCCGACGGGATAGCGCTGATCGGCGTCATGCTGTCCCTGACCGATCCCGCCGCCGATGCACCTCCCGAAGCCGTAGCGTCGGCCGAGGCGGCGGCTGCGACGGGCGCCGCCAACGCCGGGATCCTCGCTCAGCTCTTCGAGCCGGTCGCCGGCGCCGCGTCGGGGGCACTTCGCCTATCGGGCGAGGCGCTCGAGAAATACCTCCAGTTGCTCCGCAACCCGCAGCAGGTGATCGACTACGCGCGGATCGCCGGCAGCGTCGCCGCGGAGCTCGTCCAGCTCGCGACGATGCCCGACGACTCGCGCACCCGGTTCAAGGGGAAGACGGGCGCCGAGAAGGTGGTCGCGTGGACCGATCCGCTTCCGCTCGACGAGGTCAAGACCGTGGGCAGGGTTCTCGGCTGCTCGGTGAACGACGTTCTGCTCGCGACGGTCGCGGGCGCGCTGCGCCGCTACCTCGTCGCGATGGGGGACGCGGTCGACGGCGTGGAGGTGCGCGCCATGGTTCCGGTGAACCTGCGCTCGCCCACGAGCGTCGGGCAGCTCGGCAACCGGTTCGGCCTCGTCACCCTGCTCCTGCCGGTCGGGATCCCGAATCCGCTCGCGCGCCTGTACGAAGTGCGTGCCCGGATGGAGGCGCTGAAGACGTCGTACCAGCCGGTGATCGCGTTCGCGCTGCTGGGGCTCGCGGGCCTTCTTCCGCGTGCCGCCCAGCAGGAGATGCTCGACCTTCTCGCCAACAAGGCGACGGCGGTCATGACGAACGTCCCCGGGCCGCAGGCGCCGCTCTACCTCGCAGGCGCGCATCTCGCGCAGGTGATGTTCTGGGTCCCGCAGTCGGGCGACATCGGCATGGGCGTATCGATCCTCTCGTACGCCGGCGGCGTCCAGTTCGGGCTGATCACCGACGCCGGGATGGTGCCGGATCCCGAGCGCGTGATCGCCGGGTTCCGTCCCGAGTTCGAGCGCCTGCTGGTCACGGTGCTGATGGAGCCTTGGGACACGCGGCGCGATCCTGCGCTCGTCGAGCGCGAGCTTGCCGGTCACCGGGCGGGCAACACGGCGTCGCGGCGGGACGCCGCCGACCCGGGATCGGGGGAGGCGGCACAGCCACGCCGCGCCGGCCGGCGACGGGGAGACGCCAAGGCGGCGCGCTAGTCGAGCTCGGCCTTGGCCGCTTCGACGTCGAGCCGCTCCATCGCGTCCATCGGCTTCTGCTTGGCGGCCTCGGCGTAGAGCTTCTCGGCTTCCTTCATCCGGTCCTTGCCGAACAGGATCGCGAGGCCGTTGGCGTACTCGATCCGCGCGATCGCCGAGTCGGGATTCAACTTGAGGGCCTTCTCGAAGTGCTCTAGCGCCGCGTCCTTCTTGGCGCCGTACGTCAGTCCGCCGACCATCCCGCCCACCTTGCCGATGATCTCGGCGTGCCACGCGCCAAACGCGATGTGGGCGTCGGCGTGCTTCGGCTGGAGCTTGATCGCCTGCGTCAACGCCTCCTTGATCTTGCCGCCGAGCCCCTGCGCGAGAGCCTTCGCGATCGAGATCTCCTGGCTGTACCGGCCCGCGGCGAGCGCATACAAGTAGTGTGCGTTCGGGTCGCGGCCGCGCGCCTTGATCGCCTCCTCGCCGCGCACCATCGCTTCCTCGAGCAGCTTGACCTTCCGCGGGCCCGACTTCTCCACCGACGAGGCGTAGATCGCGGCCGCCTTGTTCGCCACGGCGTGGCCCTCGACCCCGAGCGCGACGCCCGCCTCCACCGCTTTCTCGAACTCGCCAGCGTGATAGCGCCGCCACGCCTCCTGGAGGTCGTCGCTCTTCGGGAACGGCTCGCAGTCGCCACGGTGCAGGCGGTCCCAGTGCTTCTTGAGGCTC
>Ga0126383_10002075_pt1 | contig 12811 bp, 13 predicted proteins | sample PanSoiMetPlot_35_FD_96882 | JGI IMG/M metagenome (GOLD analysis project Ga0126383, IMG submission 96882) | Tropical forest soil microbial communities from Panama - MetaG Plot_35 | ecosystem: Environmental > Terrestrial > Soil > Tropical forest > Bulk soil | place: Panama | collected 2016-02-17
AAACGCAGCGTCGTGAAGATTCTGCAAGCCCAGAAGTCAGTCGTCGCCGTCGCTGGCGACGGCGTCAACGACGCGCCCGCCCTTGCCCAAGCCGACGTCGGCATCGCCATGTCCACCGGCACCGACGTCGCCATGGAGAGCGCTGCGATCACCTTGCTTCATGGCGACTTGCGTGGCGTAGCGCGAACGCGGGCGCTCAGCCGCGCCACCATGCGCAACATCCGCCAAAATCTCCTGTTCGCGTTTCTCTACAACTCCCTCGGCGTGCCGCTCGCGGCAGGCGTTCTCTACCCGTTCTTTGGTATCCTGCTGAGCCCAGTCATCGCCAGCGCCGCCATGACCCTCAGCTCCGTCTCCGTCATCACCAATGCCCTCCGCCTCCGCCGCATCAAGCTATAGAACCCACGCTGTTCACCAGTGTAAGCGCGCCTCGATTTTGTAGCCGGACCAGCCTTGCTTTTGCTTTACTTCGGAGCGCCGACTTGCCCTGAGGTTAGAAGGGTCTCCTGATCGGCTCTTTCTTGCGGCCGTGTCGAAGCTTTGCGAATGCGGATGTCATCCCGACGGCGGCTTTTGTTTCACCGCCGGGAGGGATCTGCAGTTGCTTTTGCCTCTTAGGAAGTTGCGATAGGATTGCCGCGTGATTCTGCGCAATCGTTGGCTACATGTATGTGTCGGAGTATCGGCAGTGCTTGCGTTGCTTTATGCGACGCGCCACCAACTCGAACGTGCCGCCGTGGCCTACGGCACGTACCGCGCGCATGTGTTCACAGCCCCAGCGCGCAAGTCAGGAGAATCCTGGTGGCACGAGCACTTCAATCACGCCCAGTTTTACTGGGACCTGTCCCGGCTTCGTGTAGAACGAGAGAGCCGCCTGAAGCTGCTGAATCCTGAATTGCAGCCATTAGTACAGGAAATCCGTCACCGCCAGACGGCAGGGCAAGGCATGCAATATTCGATGCACATCTATCGCGAGATTCGTTGGCGGATGAACTTCACGCCCGATACCGCTGCTACTCGCGCCCGCATCGCCGATCTACGCCAAAGTCTCTCGGAGCCGGAAGAGCAAAAGCTCGCCGCCGAACAGCAGCCTTCCGACGGCAGTTGGGGCATGGGCATCAGCGTCTGGTATCTCAAGCTCTACTATTCCGTCGAAGACGGGCTCGATACCAGCGACGTTAGGATCAAATATCCTCTGGCGTTCCTCGATCGCATCAACTCGCCCGAAAAACTGAACGCAGAGCTAAACGCAGTTCTGTATGACCGCTTCACCGAAACCGGAGTATTGAACCGCGAGCAACTCGATGAGACTTTCTCTGCAATAGCGCGGCTGCTCTTCAAGATGAAGCCGATTGCCTATCAATTCGATCCCCAGCTCCCGGAAGCGCTGCGTGCATTTGTTGCCTATTGGCAAAATCCCGTGACCGGATGTTGGGGCCAATGGATGGTGGATCGTGAAGGACGCGTATGGAAGATGGACGACATGGCCATGACCTTTCATGTCGTCTCGGATCTGAATGCGCAGGTAGATCACCTCGATTTGATAGCAAAGCGCCTCCTGCAGCTCGACCGGGCGGATTTTCCCGCCGGTATTCGGTTCGATGGACACTATGAGAACCATTTGAATTGGGATGCGGTGAAGATCTTCCGGCTCGCTTGGCCGCAACTTGATGAGCCTACTCGGCAACAAGCCCGCACAGAAATTGCCCGCATGCTGAATTGGTGTCTAACGGAGTCCTACCAGCCTGACGGCTCATTCAAAGTAAGCGATCTGGACGATACAGCCGGGGACGCCTATAGCTACGGCGTTTACTTTCTGCGCGAGGCCGGTTACTTCCGCCGTGAGGATCGATTTTGGACCGATCAGGATTTCCCCGAGGCAACCGCAACCCGTGACCAAATTGTGGCAAAGCTCAAGTCCACCGGCCTAGGCGACCCCAACATGAGGAGCGCTTATGAGATTTTGGAACAAATGCGCCCCCCGGTTCCCCAAGTCCCTCGGCTTCAATAGCTGCGGATAAACCCCTGGTAACGGGGTCTTTCCGTCTTCTTGCGCCTGATCTCGCTCGCAGAGACTCACGAGATTCTTGCTTGCTATCCCGAGTAAATTCTCCTTCGCGGTGCACTCGACGCCCCTTCGTGGTATTAACTACGATGGCGGAAGTCTCGCCCCAGCCACCCGGCGTGGCGCGGACGCTCTTTGACAACTAATAATGGCGCAGAGCAAATGACGACGGGATTGTCTTCACTACTCACCGATCACCGCGCACCAATTGCATTTTCTAATCGCAAGTCCTGCGATTAGAAAATGACCTTAACCCCATTCCTCTCAACAAGACTGCTACTTCTAATCGATAGTGTTTAGCGGCTCGGTGTTATAATCCTCGCATGACCTTCATGACCGTGACCTACGAGCTCCAGGAAAAGCTGCGGACGGACCAATTCCGCGCCCTGGGACAGTTTGCCAATACCTACGGCCTCCAGAAATTTCGCGTCGATGAAAAAAACAACCTGCTGCACTTCGACTACGACGCTTCGCGGCTCCGCGAAACCGTAGTCGAACACGTGCTGCGGGAAGCGCGGATTCCAGTCCTCCGGCGCGTACCCAACGCATAGTCTTCCAGCGGTTAAATCAATCCTGAGCAACGATTGGTCAGCGAGCTTTTGTGGCCGGAAATAAAAGGGGGCTTTCGCTTGGGATCGAAAGCCCCCAAGTCGCGTTCCAAGTGATTCGGCCTAGGCGTGACCGAACCATGGGGTCATCCATCCTTGCTTCCCTCTCAGAGGCAGGTGGTTAACGACCCATGCCACGTCGTGAATAGGCCCCTTCCTCCCCATGCACGAGCAGCGCGGATCGTGTAGGAACGCGACCGCACCGTTGCCTATGCAAGCAAGTGCCCAAGATATTTGGATCTTCAAACACAAAATCACTCCCTAGTTTCAATAACTTACAGCGGACATACCAAAAAGACCTTAGTACTCGCCGCGAACCAAATCGGGAAGTCCATCCCGAATCGGAACAGTTCGGTGGGACTCGCGCAAATGAACCAGCCATGTAGTAGAGCGGAGCGAAGTTGTGCGGCGCAGGAGCATGACGCATAATGAGCGAGACGGAGCGAAACGGCGGAATGCGGAAGTCGACAATTATTCTTGCGAGCGCCGGACTGGTGGGATTTGTGCTGCTGGGCGCGGGGGCAGTGTGGACCGCGCGGACGGTAGTGGCTTATACCACCTCGGCTACGAAGAAAATCGTCAGCACTCCGACGGCGACGGCCGCCGTGATCAAGTTCGTGCGCGATCCGGCGCCGGCACCAGCCTTTCAAGTGAACGACCTCGCCGGGCAGGCAGTCTCCCCCGCGGCTTTTCCAGGTAAGGTGGTGCTGCTGAGTTTTTGGGCCACGTGGTGCCCTCCATGCCGCCGCGAAATACCGGAACTAATCCAACTCCAGGCGAAATACAAAGACCGCTTGCAGGTTATCGGACTATCTGAGGACGATAATGACGCGCCGGCGGACGTGCAGAAAGTGCGGGATTTTGCGGCCAAGTTTGGCATGAATTATCCGGTGGTGATGGCCGACAAGAAGCTGATCGACGAATATGGTGGCGTTCCGGCACTACCCACGGTTTTTATTCTAGATACCAAGGGACGCGTGGTTCAAAAGCATGCGGGGTTCGAATCAACTGACGTCTATGAGAACGAAGTTCGATCGCTGCTCGGTTTGCCGGTAAACGCGAAGGTCGAGACATTTGAGGACACCGGGCAGGTATTTTTGACGAACGCGTCGAAGGCTACCGAGTTGCCGGATGTGGATTTCACCGGATTGAGCGCTGATCAGAAACGCGAAGCACTGAAGCGCATGAACTCCGAAAGCTGCACCTGCGGCTGCGATTTGACAATTGCCGAATGCCGGATGAACGACACGTCGTGCGATGTGAGCAAAACGATGGCTGCGAAGATCGTAAAAGAAATCGCGACCGGCAAGTCCCACCCCGAAAAAGCCGTCCAGCCGTAGACCCAAGCCAGATATTCCAAGTGTAAAAAGAGGAACTAAAACAGGGGCCAGCTTGCGGCGCTGCTGCGAGGTCAGACGCCGCAAGCTGGGCCAAGAGACGTTTATTTGTCGTATTGGAGACAAATCTGAAGTTGCTCGATTGCGGTGTCCGTGGCCTTGAGTGCTTCAACGCGATGGCCGCCGAAGTCATGCGCCGCCTCTTTCAAGTGCACGCGCGCATGCTCCAGAGAATTGATGGCCGCGCGGATCTCCGGGTGGCGTTCCGGAACGGGAGAGGCAGCGGCCGGCCTCGGCGCGGCAAGCGTCGCGGGAACGGCGGTTGGAAACGTCAGAGCGAGAACCATGGCAACCAAGACCAATGCACTTGAGATGCTCTTCATAGGATTTTCCCTCCAGCCCGGATGACGTGCGGGCCGCACGTAGGATTTGCTGAAACTCTTAAACACGGGAATCAAGAAAAGTTCCGCGGCGCCTTGGACTGGGCAGGAAGACGCCGCGAACGCGATAGTATCCCGGCGCGATTAGCGCCAAAGAGCGTTTGTGCCCGACTGTAGCGAAAGAGTCAGAGTGCGGTCCCGGATCCGCCAATCTGAACGCGGCGCGTGCGCGTAAGAGAAGTGAGAGGAATCGAGCATGAGTGGGAGACAAGTTTTTGTGACGGGCGCGACGGGACATATGGGGCGGAATCTGATCCCGGAGCTATTGCAGCGCGGTCACCGCGTTCGCACCGTGGTTCGCGCTGGCTCAGAAGGCCGACTGCCGTCCGGCTGCGAAGTTCTGGTGGCAAACCCTCTCGACGGTCAATCGTACGCAGGGCAGATTCCAGCCTGCAGCACGTTCGTGCATTTGATCGGTGTGACGCATCCAAACCCGTCGAAAGCCCAGCAATTTCGTGATGTCGACTTGAAGTCCGTGACTGAGGCAATCGGGGCGGCGAAAGCAGCGGGCGTGAGCCAATTTGTGTACGTGAGCGTGGCGCAGCCCGCTCCTGTGATGAAGGCGTATATCGAGGCACGGGCCGAAGCGGAGGCGGCAATTCGCGCGAGCGGATTAGCAGCGACGATACTGCGGCCGTGGTACGTGCTCGGGCCGGGGCGTCGGTGGCCGCTGGCGTTGCTCCCAATGTATTGGCTGATGGAGGCAATTCCCGCGACTCGAGAACGGGCGCAGCAGTTGGGCCTTGTGACCATTGCGCAGATGGTGCGTGCGCTGTGCGGCGCAGTCGAAAGTCCCGCGACGGCGGGAGAAGTCCGCATCGTTGGCGTACCGGAAATACGCGCAAGCTAAACGGCCGTCACGGTTGCGGAAGCTGTGGCGAGATTTGCGGCAACGGTTGCGCCGAAGGCGCTGCTGGAGCGGTATTGAGGATCACGAGATCCACGCGTCGATTCTGCGCGCGGCCTTCGGCCGTAGCATTGGAGGCAACCGGGTAGTACTGGCCGTAGCCTGACGCAGACAGACGGTCGGCCGACACGTTGAATTGCGCGATAAATAGTTTGATCATTTCGGTGGCGCGCGCGGTGGAAAGCTCCCAATTCGAATCGAAGCGCGGCGTGTGGATCGGCACATCGTCCGTGTGACCCTCGATGCGAATGCGGACCGGAAAAGGCCGCACGACACCAACGAAGTGAGCGATTGTGGGAATGGCTTCGGGCCGCAATGAAGCGGAGCCGCTGCCGAAAAATCCCGCCTCCTTTAGGCTCACCACGATGCCCTCTTTGGTGGGCGTGACGGTCACCATGTGATTCTTGATTTCGCCTGCAAGCTCGGCCTGAAGCTTCGTCTGAAGCGCGGTTAAATCCTGTACCTGCGGAGCTGTGGCGAGGTCGGGCTTGGGCGAATTCACAAGGCGGCCGAGAGCCTCGTCGCGCTGCACGTTTTCTATGATTTGGGCGCGTGCAAACGGCATCGGTTCGGTACTCACCAACTCAGGGCGCGTGTTCGACGCGTCAAAAATTCCCATCTGCTGAAACGCAACCTGAATCGCCATCGCCAACTGGCCGACGCGGCGCTTATCCACCTGCGACGAGGAATAAAGGACCACAAAGAAAGCGAACAGCAGCGTAATGAAATCGGCGTAAGAAACGAGCCAGCGCTCGTGGTTGGTATGTTCAGATTTCTTTCGTTTTCTCATTGTGGTTTCACGGCGTGGCGCGATGGGCGATAACGGCCGTCTTCGCTTTGCCGTCGTTCGGATTGCGAGCCTCGCTGATAAAGCCGAGGAGTTTCGTTTCAATCATGCGCGGATTTGATCCCTCAAGAATGGAGATCACACCCTCGAGCATGATTTCGTGCTGCACTTCCTCTGCACGGTTGCGCAGTTTTAGCTTGCCAGCGGCGGGAAGGAAAAACAGATTGGCGGAGCCAACGCCATAGATGGTCGCAACGAAGGCGACGGCGATGCCGCGTCCAACTTCCCCGATATTGTCGAGATGCTGCATCACCTGAATTAAGCCGAGGACCGCGCCAATGATCCCGATTGTGGGCGAAAAACCTCCAGCGGACTCGAAGACACGCGGAATGTTTTCGTCACGTTCGGCGCGATTATCCATTTCCACTTCCATGATCTTGCGCACTTCGGCGGGCTCGGTACCGTCGACGGCGAGCATCAGGGTCTTGCGGAGGAAAGGCTCGCGGACCGTTCCTATTTCGGCGTCCAGTGAAATGATGCCGTCTTTGCGAGCTTTCTGCGCGTAGCGGACCATCTCCTTCACAACGAAAAGTGGATCCTGGCCCGGCTCGAAGAAGACCTGGGCCAGGCGACCGAACGCCGAAAGAACCACGGGAAGTGGGAACTGAACCATCACGGCGCCGAGCGTGCCGCCAAAAACGATAAGGGCAGCGGTGGGCTGCAGAATCTGTCCGACCTGACCGCCCTCGAGAGTGAGGCCGAGCAGAATCCCGCCGACTGCCACGAAGATGCCGACAAATGTGCCCTTGTCCACGCCGCGGCTCGCTTTCAGGTATTTCCGCCAGCGGCACCAGGAGTTACGGCGGCGCGGCTAGGAGAGTTTGCAGTGCTATCGAAAACGATCGTCGGCGCGACACGCCGGTAGAAGCGCTCGTGAAAGTCGGCGACCAGATGAAGAACATCCTCCACCGACTCACGCACGACGATCTTGTCGCCGGTGAGTAGCGTAATCACGGTATCGGGCGCTCTTTCAATAAATTTGATCAGGTCCGCGTTCACAACGAGCGGCTGATTGTTCAAGCGAGTGAGATGGATCATGGCTGTGCGAAGCGGCGGCCGCGCGCACACGTAGCGCCGGATTGGCTTCATGGTTCTTATCGGCACAATGGCGCGCGCTATGAGGGCAGATGGGAACGATTGTGCGAATAAGCGGGGGAAGTTCTGTCGAACGCTGGCCCTGTGATTGCACGTGCGGGGCGGAAGATTGTGGAGTATGCCTCGTTTTGCGGCAAATCCTGCCGATCAGAAGGAACGAGATGCCCGCGGCGGCAAAGTGTGCCGATCCAGTGCGTCGAAAAGACGCTGTTGCGCCGAAACGAATATGCCAACCCTTGCGCTTTCGATGATCGTGAAGAATGCGGCCGGCGATCTCGCCGAATGCCTTGCGAGTGCCGCAGACTCCGTCGACGAAATCATCGTGGCCGATACGGGCTCCGACGACGATTCGCTAACGATTGCTCGGAACGCCGGCGCGAAAACGCTGTCGATACCCTGGGAAAATGATTACTCCAAAGCGCGGAACCTTTCGCTCGAACACGTCACATCGGATTGGGTGCTGGCGCTGGACGCGGACGAGCGCCTGGATCCCGGCGCACTCAAAAAGCTTCCCGCGCTGCTCGCAAATCGCGGCATTGCAGGCTATCAGGTCACAATTCGAAACTATGTGCCCGATCTGGGGCGAAAGATTTGGGATCGTGCGGCGCGACCCAACGACACGCCGTACGAACCCGCTCGGAAATATCCCGCTTATATCGATCACGAAAACGTGCGCCTGTTTCGCCGCCATCCGAATCTCTATTTCGTCGGGCGCGTACATGAGACGGTCGGCTGGCGCATCAAGGAAACCGGCGGACGATTGGGTCAAGCGGATTTCTTGATCCATCATTTCGGCATGGTGCGCAGCGCGGATGCTCTTGCGAAAAAGAGCGCGTTTTATCGCGATCTCGGATTGGCGAAAATCACTGATGCTCCCAACAACGCCCAGGCGCATTTTGAAGTCGGCATCATTGAATTGGAAGAGTTGCGGAACGCGGCATCGGCCCTTCCCTATTTCGTGCGCGCGTGCCAATTGAATCCTCAGTTTGGGCTGGCGTGGTTTTTCGCGGCAAAGGCGCAGTTTGCGCTCGGGCAGTATCCGGCGGCCCTGCAATCCATAGCACAAGCTCAGGCGTCCGGACACGGGACCGCGCTCGCGGCCGAACTCGCCGGCGACGCCAACTACAACCTGGGAAATTACGAAGTCGCCGCGGACAACTATAAGAACGCCGCACGACGTGACACGACCAACGCAGCTTTCGAGAGCAAGCTGGGGCTCGCGCAAACCCGTGCCGGGCGCACGACGGAAGGGCTTCGCAAGTTGAGGAGGGCTGTCGCGACGTGTCCCTTGGCGCCCGAGCTTCACGACCGGCTGATCACGGTAGAAGTGTGGCTCAACCAATTGAACGACGCGGCGAACCACGCGGAGAGGAAGCTGGATGCCGTCGAGCCGCGCGCCGAGGATTTCATGCGGGCCGCAAGTATCCGCGCCAAGCTGGAAGAGTGGGTGCAAGCAGCAGTACTTCTGAAACGCGGCATCACGCAATTTCCTGATTCTGAGCAGCTTCGAGCCACACTGTGCCAAGTTGAAACAATTCTTCACGGCGTGGCTGCGGTTTCCACCGAAAGAGTCACCATCTGAGCGGCGAGAACCGTTGGCGTGGATTAAAGGCCTCTGAGCGACAGCCGATTTGCAAAGTGGTAGCAAAGCGCCCGTTCAGAGATCGAACTGCCTTCGGCTTGGGGGGAATGCCCTGCCGTTGAGAAAGGCAGCGAGCCGCGAACGGACATTTTCAGCAGTTTATCCGGAGTACTTTCCATGGCTCTCAGCGTTCTAAACAACATTCCCTCACTCGTTGCGCAAGGTCAATTGACGACGACTCAGTCGAACCTGCAAAAGACACTTTTCCAACTCTCTTCGGGTTCGAGAATTAACAGCGGCGCGGACGATGCCGCCGGTCTCGCCATTGCAAACGGGTTGCAGGCCAACATCACGGCACTTACGCAGTCGGTAGCAAACGCGAACAACGGTGTCGGCAGCCTGCAGGTGGCAGACGGCGCTCTCGGCCAGGTGACCACCCTGCTCAACCGCGCCATCACGCTGGGCACGGAAGCATCGACGGGCACGGTGTCGTCGTCACAGCGCGCCGCACTGGACGCCGAATATCAGGCAATTCGCGCGGAAATCACCAGCATCGGCGCCAACACCACGTTCAACGGCACTGCGGTGTTCGGTTCCGCAACCACGTCCATCTTCCTGAGCGACTCGACGACGACCGGTACCACGACGATCGGCGTCAGCACAGTCACGTTGACGACTGCAGGCCTGGGTCTAAACGGAAACCTCACCACGGCAGCCCTGGCGCAAACTGAACTCACCGCGATCAACACCGCGATTAACACAATCTCTGGCAATCGCGGCGCCATCGGCGCGGGTATTAACCGGCTCCAGGCGGCCAGCAACGTGTTCAGCAACCAGATTCAAAACCTGACCACAGCGGAGGACCAAATAACGGCGGCCGACATTCCTACGGTCGTCAGTAACCTGTCTAAATTCTCGATCTTGGAACAGACAGGTATTTCGGCCCTCGCGCAGGCAAACGCACAGCAACAGCAAGTGCTCAACTTGCTCCACTAATCCGCAATGAACTGAGAGGACGTTCGGCAATTGGCCGGGCGTCCTCCGGTTCGGCTTACATAAGACTCTTGGGGTCTAAGATCGAATGAGCAGCACTTCGAGCGTTGGCAGTTCCTTATTCGCTGGATCGCAGGCGACGTCCACAAGCGGTGGGCTGGGCGCAGGTATTGACGTCAGCGCACTGGTTGCAGCCGCGATGGCCAACCAGACGGCCGGGCTGACGCTGCTGCAGAATCAGCAGTCGTCGCTCACCACACAGCAGAACGCGCTCAATAGCTTCAGCAGCGACCTTCAAAGGCTTTCTGACGCCGTTTTCGCGCTGACGGACCCAGCCGGTCCACTGACCGACATCGCCGCGACTTCATCCGATCAGACGGTCTTGACCGCATCCGCGGTCTCCGGCGCGGCGACGGGCAACTACGCCGTGGTGGTAGGCAATCTCGCTACGACTTCCTCGGCCTACTCAGCGCCGGTGGCATCCAGCTCGACGCCTCTGGCCACAGGTTCATTGCAAATCCAGGTGGGAAGCAACGCCCCTGTCACCATTCAAATTACAAGCGCGAACAACACTCTGGCGGGCCTGGCGCAATCCATCAACAACGCTAACGCCGGTGTAACGGCCAGCGTAATCAACGACGCGAGCGGCGCCAGACTCGCAATCGTCAGCAACTCATCGGGAGCGCCCGGCGATTTGACGATCACTCCGTCCGCCGGATCTCTCACATTTACCAAGGCCGTCATCGGAACAAATGCGTCGCTCACCGTGAACGGCATCCCGATTTCCAGCGCGAGCAATACCATCACCGGAGCCGTTTCGGGGTTAACGCTAAACCTGAACTCCGCGAATCCGAACGAAACAGTGAATGTTCGCACCAGCTCCGATGTCACCCAACAGGAAAGCGCGATCAACAACTTCGTCAGCGCATACAACACGGTTATTCAAGACTTCAACGCGCAGTTCTCCGTCAACGGAGCGAGTGGACAGCCCGGACCGCTGCAGGCAGACAGCACACTCTCGCTCGCGCAGAGCCAACTACTCGGGTCGATCTCGTTCGCCATGACCGGCAACGGCAACATCAATACTCTCGCCGATCTGGGCATCACCATGAACAACGACGGCACACTGACGGTAAACAACGGGGCTCTTTCGAGCGCGCTGCAAAACAATTCCACCGCGGTGCAGGATTTCTTTCAGGCGACAAAGGCCGGCGGCTTCGGAGATAATCTGAATAATCAGATCAACGCCATCGCAAATCCAATCAACGGCACCGTGGCTCGGGATATCACAGGAATGCAGCAAACACAGACAAACCTAACCCAGCAGATCACCGACCTGCAGTCCCGCCTGCTCGATACGCAACAGCAACTCACACGGCAATTCGATCAGGTCAACGTGGTTTTGCAACAGCTTCCGCTTTTGCTCAGCCAGATCAATTCGCAGCTTTCGTCACTAGGAAAATAATGAGAGACCCTGTCCGTAGCTATCGCGAGTCCGCCGTACGCGGCGCGAGTCCCATCGGCCTGATTGTGATTCTTTACGGCGAGATCGTTCGCTCAATTCGAAAGGCCCAGCGCGCCCTCGGCGCGGGAAACATTGAAGACAGAAGTAACGCCCTCACTCATGTCGCTGAAGTGATCGGCTATCTGCAATCGATTCTCGACTTTGAGCGTGGCGGCCAGGTGGCCCGCGAACTCTCCCAGTTCTATGGGCTGATGCGTGCGCAGGTCTTCGAAGTCAACGTTTCGCCTACGCATGAGGGCTTGGAAGCGTTAGCGAACCAATTCGAAAAGGTCGCCACGGCATGGGAGCAAACCGACCGGGCCGCTTCGGAACAAGCGAAGGTCTCGAACAACTCTACGACCGACATTCTTTCCACTTCGATCCCAAGTCGCAGCGAAGCTGCGGCCGAAAGCCAGCTTGCAGCATTGGGGCGTTGACATGACGAAAGATCCCCTGGCCGTAATTCGCGAAGTGCATGCCTCGCTGTCCGCATGGCTGGAAGAAGCGCGCAAACTACCCGACCCCTCGGCCCAGCCTCCCGACACGGTCCAGAGGATTTCTGCTCAGATCGAACTTGTAAATATCGCCCTGCGCGAAGCCACTCCTGCCGTTGCAAAAACTGCGGAATGGAAGAAGACCGTCGAAGCCTACAGCAAGACGCTTCACGAATTGCGTGCACGCCTGAGCAACTTCGAAATAACTCTCCGCATTCGCCAGAATCAGATGCGCAACACCAGCGCCCAGATTGGCATCGCGCGCTCGTGGTCCGATCTGGCTAAGCATATCGGCTAGGTGGGCACCTCCCCGCCAAGCCGCTGTCTTCCGCACGCGAAACCTACCCTACCGCAGCAAACCACCAGCCTTGCATTCTGCGTTAGACTCTGACGGGGCGACGATTAGTTCGCCCGCGCTTTGCACAGCGTCCCAGATGACCCAATCGACAACCGAATCAACGCACGCGCCGCCGCGCAACTGGCACCGTGGCTTCTGGAGCCTCATCCTCACGCAGTTTCAATCGGGCTTCAACGATAACGGATTGAAATACTTGGTGATTTACCTCGTCGTGGCGATGAATATGTCGCGCGAGCGGCAAGGCGACTTAGCGTCGCTCATCGGTATTCTCTTTGCCCTACCCTTTATTTTATTTTCGATGGCTGGCGGCTATTTTGCAGATCGTTACAGCAAGCGCACCGTCACTATCGGCACAAAGATATTTGAAATTGGCGTCATGATGTTTTTCGTCGCCGCACTGGCGATGCGCAGCTTGCCCCTCGAATGCGCCAGTGTGTTCCTCATCAGCACCGAGGGCGCACTTTTCGGCCCATCCAAATACGGACTCCTGCCCGAACTGCTGCCGGAAGAAAGACTCTCCTGGGGCAATGGCATCATCGAATTCGGCACGTTCCTTGCGGGAATCGGCGGCACGGCCGCCG
>Ga0126383_10002078_pt1 | contig 12805 bp, 16 predicted proteins | sample PanSoiMetPlot_35_FD_96882 | JGI IMG/M metagenome (GOLD analysis project Ga0126383, IMG submission 96882) | Tropical forest soil microbial communities from Panama - MetaG Plot_35 | ecosystem: Environmental > Terrestrial > Soil > Tropical forest > Bulk soil | place: Panama | collected 2016-02-17
CCGGCACGGGAAACCGGATGGCGTTCCGCGGTCACCACAGCCGCTACGATCGTCGCGGTCCTCGCCGTGTCCACCATCAGCGGTGCAGTGGTGACGCTCGAGCTGCTCGCTCCACAGCCTCAACATCCCGATTCCGCCGCCGCTGCCCCGCCGAAGCACGAGGTTGCGGCGGTCGCCTCGGCGCGCGAACCCGCGCCGGCCGCAAAAGCTCCGACACGCGCGGCCGCGCCGGTATCCGACCACGCGACGGCATCGACCCGTGCACAAAGCCCGACGGTCGGGCAAAACCAGAGCAAGCCGGCGACCGCGAGCGTGACGCCGCCGGTCGCGACCCCGCCGGGTGCGGCCGAGGCAGCCGGGGCAGCGCCCGTTGTGACCGCGCCGCCTGCGACCACCGCGATGGCGACTTCCCAGCCGGCACCGGCGGCGCCGCCGGCGGCACCAGTCGAGCCCGCGATCGACAATCAGGCTTTGCCGCAGGTGCCGGATCGGGACCTGACCTTTGCCAAGGGCTATGCGCAGCGGCGGGCCGCCCAACAGGCGGCTGCGGGGGCGCAGGGCGCGGACCGCAAGAGTGCGCCGACCCCAAAGGTCGCCGCCGCGACCCAGCCCGATCGCCACCACGCCCTCAAGAAGGCGAGGGTCGCGCAGCAGGATCCGCGGCTTGATCGGCGCCGCATGGTGCGCGAGGAGGGCTTCTTCGATTTCGAGCGCCATCAGGCGATGGCCTTCGGTGATCCGCGCCAGAACCGCCGGCAGCAGCGCTCGTTCTCGGTGCCGGTCGTCGGCGGAATCTTTGATCGCCTGTTCTGATCGTCGCCCGACGATCGGCGACAAACCGACGAACTGGAAAACGAAGGGCGGCCGCGCGGCCGCCCTTCGTATTTTCCGTCTGCGGTGCGCGCTCAGGTGCTGGCCGGGCCGAGCACCTTGTACTTGCGGAACCAGGCCTGCATCTCCTTCCAGGCCTCCTCGGCGGCTTCCTTGCGGTAGCTCGGTCGGTAGTCGGCCACGAACCCGTGCGGTGCGCCCGGATAGATGTGGAATTCCGCGGTCTTGTGCGCGTCGGCGAGCGCAGCCTTCATGGCCTCGACCTGCGCGACCGGGATGCCGGTGTCCTCGGCGCCGTAGAGGCCGAGCACCGGCGCTTTCATCTCCGGGGCGAGCTGGGTCGGGCTCTTCGGCCATCCCGGATTGGGCGGATCGACCAGCGAGCCGTAGAACGCGACGCCGGCCTTGAGGTCGGGATTGTGCGCTGAGTACTCCCACACGGTGCGGCCGCCGCGGCAGAAGCCCATGATGCCGAGCCGTCCGGTGTCGCCACCCTCCTGCTTGGCCCACGCGACCGTAGAGTCGAGGTCGGCGAAGAGCTCGGCGTCCGGCTTGGCGTTGACGATCGGCATCAGCTTCGGGATCTCGGTGATCTTGGTGAGGTCGGTGCCGGCGCGGAAATAGTAGTCCGGTGCAATCGCAAAAGCGCCGAGATGGCCGAGCCGGCGCGTGATGTCCTTCACCCATTCGTGCAGGCCGAAGATCTCCATCGCGACGAGGATCACGGGTGGGTTGGTCGCATTGGCGGGCCGCGCGTAATAGACCGGCATGTCGCCGCCGCTCACCTTCACGCTGGCATCGCCCGCCTTGAGGCCATTAGCGTCGGTCTTGATCGCGTCCGCGCGCACCGGACCGGCTGCGAGCGTGTAGCCGGCCGCGACCGCCGCAGATGCGGTCATGAATCCGCGCCGCGACAGGTCGGGCGCCTTGGTCAGCCCGACGATGTCGGACGCGAGTTCGGACGGCTTGGGTTGGACTGTCATCTTCTTCCTCCGGTTGAGCAGCGGATCGCAGCCGGTCTAACACCCTGCTGCGACGATTATTGCACCGCCGGGGCGAGGCCGGGAGGGGCGTTCGCGGCGAACGCCGGAGTTCTGAGCCGCAACATGGACCCGCGCATCGGACCGCATGCCCTTGCCGGCCAATCGGTTATGAACCCTGTGCGCGCGACGCATAGCCCCGATGGCGCAGGGGCGCGACATCGGCAGCATGAAAAATCCGCAATCTTTGGGGCGAAAGTTTCGCCCGAATGCCTTAGGATGAGCACGAATCTGCCGAAAATACATGGCGTAAGTCCAAGCGGGACATTTGCGGGTGGAGCGATGGGACGGCTGCCAATCCTCGTCAAATTTGGCTCGAAGCTGGTGCTGGAGGTACTGCCGTCGGTCGCCGCGACCGTCATTGGCGGCTACCTGCTGACGCAGCTGCATCTCGGGCGGACATCGGACCCGTCGCCGCCGCCGCAACCGGCCGCTGCGGCGACGACGCCCGACCAGCTGGCCGTGACGCCTGACCAGCCAGCCGTGACGGACCAGCCAGCCGTGACTGCCGACCAGCCGACCGGGACGGCGGACCAGCCGACCGTGCGCGAGGATCGCGCCACCATGCGGGAGATGCTCAAGGCCCGCCGCGAAAACCCGGAGGCCCCTGCGACCGTCACGCCGAAGGTCGCGGCGGCGCCAACGAGCGCACCGCCCGCATCGCCACCGGATGTGGCTTCACCCGGCAAGCAGGTCGAGCAGGCCGCACCGCCGGTTGAGCAGGCCGCGACGCCGGTTGAGCGCGCCACGCCGCCAGCTGTCACACCCGGCCGCCCAGTTGAGCAGGCCGCGGCGCCACTGCCGCGACCACGACCCGAGACCGCCGGGGTCTATGTTCCGGCACCGCCGCCCGGCTTGCCGCGCGCATTGCCGACCAACCATCCTCCGACGCAGACCGCCCATCCGCCGATGCAGACCGCGCCTGTCGTCGCGAGCGCCGCGCCCGGCAATCTGCCGCCCGTCCCAACGCTGCCGCCGCCTGTCGTCGTGGCGCCACCGAGCCAAGTCGCCGTGCCGCCATCGGGGCAGGCTGCTCTGCCGGCGCCCAACGCCGCCTCGCCGGGACCCAACGCTCTGCCAGCGGATGCGGGCGCCGCCGATGCGCAGGCCGAGCGCCCGCCGGAGCGACGCGGACCAGTCGGAGCCGTCCTCTCGACGCTGTCGTCCGTCGTCGGCACCGCTGCCAATGCGACCGGGCACACGGTCAACTGGGTCATCGAGCTGCCCGGCAAGGCGATCGATGCGGGCGGCCGTGTCATCGGCGTCAATCCGTCTCCGCCGTCTCCGCCGCCGCCTGCGCCCGCTCGGTTCGGCCCCGGCGAAGGCTGACGTCGGCGCGGCAGCACGCATGCCGACCGCCCCGGATGTCGCGGGGCGTCGTCGGGCGACAATTCGTCAAGACGTGAACCGAACGCGCGCTGCGCAGCGGCTCTGCGCATGCCCACGTACGCCCGGCGCGATGCCGAGCGCATGGCCGCAAGCCGTAAGATCAGACCGATGTCAGGCCGTGGCGCCCGAGTCTGCCGGCGCCTCGTCTGCCGTGAAAACGGCCATGGTCTCGAAATGGTAGCCGCAGGCCTCGCATTCCCATTCGTGCCGCACGCGGCGTTCGTCGAGATACTCGGACCACTTCGCCATGTAGATCGCTTCGCCGCACTGGGCGCATGTCATGGCGGGTCTCGCCCGGACGGGGGCCGAGGCGTGGCCGGGACGCACTTCCATAGGAACCTCCCCAGGTTTTTTTCGAGCCCCTCCCTCCGATGCCTCACCGTATCGCGATGCCGTTGCGGATCAAGCAGCAAGCCTGACCTAGCGCGACGATTTCTCATCGATTGCCGGGCCTTGAACAAAGCCCGACGACATGCGGTAACTACCGGATCATCATCGGCAGGCAGGGAGATGGAACATGCCGGAAATCGTGGTCTATGCCCTCGGCGGGCGCTCGCTCGACCAGAAGCGGGGACTGATGAAGGACATCACCGACGCGGTGGTGAAGAATTTCAAGGTCGACCCGGGCGCCGTGGTAGTGACGCTCGTGGAATCCGAGAAGATGGACAAGATGAAAGGCGGCGTGTTGTTCAGCGAGGCCGCGCCTCACCCCTGAGATCTGCTCGGCGTCTTGTGCTGGCCGGGCCAGATGCCCGGCCATTTCCTTTGACGACTTGCGATCATTGCGGGGCTGCATGGGCGATCTCAGCGGCAAGACCGCGCTGGTGACGGGCGGCGCCTCGGGCATCGGCTACGCGACCGTCGAGGCGTTCGCGCGGCGCGGCGCCAAGGTCGCGCTCAATCATCTGCCCGACGACGCGCGCGGACCTCGCGCAGTCGAGCGGCTGCGCGCCGAGGGGCTCGACGTGATCGCGGCGTCTGGCGACGTGTCGAAGGCGGGCGCCGCCGAAGCCATGGTGCGCGAGGCCGTGCAGGCCCTCGGCCGGCTCGATTTCCTCGCCAACAATGCGGGCACGCCCGCAACCGTCGAGCCGATTGCGCCGCGCGACCTCGACCGGCTGAGCGAGGAGTTCTGGGGGACGATCCTGTCGACCAACCTGCTCGGGCCCTTCCGCTGCACCCACGCGGCCGCTGACGCGCTGCGCGCTGCGCGCGGCGCGGTTTGCAACACCGCCTCGGTCGCGGGCCTCAACATGGCGGGCTCGAGCATGGCGTACGGGGCGAGCAAGGCGGCGCTGATCAGCCTCACCAAGAACCTGGCGCGGGCGCTCGCGCCGGAGGCGCGCGTCAATGCGGTGGCGCCGGGTCATGTCGACACCGAATGGACACGCGCCTGGCCGGCCGAGCGCAAGGCGGCCGCGATCGATCGCACGCTGCTGCGGCGCCACTGCACGGCCGCCGACATCGCCGGCGCGATCGTCTTTCTGTGCGCCGACAACAGCATGATCACGGCGCAGACACTGGTGGTGGACGGCGGCTATTCGCTCTGAAACCGGTTCCGGCCCTGCGGAACCGGGCCTTGTTCGGATTGAAGCATTGGGTGCATGCTGCGCCGCGCACCACGTCCCGCTGCGTCCCGGACAGTTACGTTGCGTCCGGATGCTGGCGGAGGCGGCCCGGCGCTCGTTGCCGCACCTTTCGAATTCACGGTCCCGACTGTGCGCTAATTCACTTGCCCATTCGCCTCCGGCATCCTAGGTATGCGTCGCGAGGGAAACAAATTCGGCTCCGACGGACCCCATAGCGGCAGCCGGAAGGCTCTTGGCCTCGGCGCCCTCGGTCCCGGAACGCGAGACCTCGTCATGGCCCCCACCTTTCGCTGAACGTACACCGGAGGCGTCCGCACCCGTGAGCATGCCAGAACATATGTCCAACTCGACCGTAGCCGGCCATACTGGTCGCAAGACCGGCGGTCACGACGGCGTCGAGCACGACGACATCATGTATCCGTCGGCGATTCCGTTCGTGCTGGTGCATCTCGTCTGCTTTGCGGCCTTCTGGACGGGCGTCAGCTGGACGGCGGTCACGCTCTGCATCGTGCTCTACTGGCTGCGCATCTTCGCGATCGGCGCCGGCTATCATCGCTACTTCTCGCACCGCGCCTATTCGACCAGTCGCGTCTTCCAGTTCGTGCTCGCCGTGCTGGCGCAGACCACGACGCAGAAGAGCGTGCTGTGGTGGGCCGCGAAGCACCGGCATCATCACCTCCATTCCGACACCGAGGCGGACGTGCATTCGCCGCGCCAGAAGGGATTTCTCTACAGCCATGTCGGCTGGATCTTCGCGCGTCGCCACGACGAGGTCGACCTCGTCAAGGTGGAGGATTTTACTCGCTATCCCGAGCTGATGTGGCTGCACCGCTTCGAGCAGGTGCCGGCGGTCGCGCTGGCGCTGATCTGCTTCGCGATCGGCAGCTGGTCCGGTCTCGTGGTGGGCTTCTTCTGCAGCACCGTCCTGGTCTATCACGCGACCTTCTGCATCAACTCGCTCGCCCACGTGCACGGCCGCAAGCGCTACGTCACGGGCGACGACTCGCGCAACAACTGGCTGCTCGCGATCTTCACCATGGGCGAGGGCTGGCACAACAACCACCACGCCTATCAGAGCAGCGTGCGCCAGGGGTTCCGCTGGTGGGAATACGACGCGACCTTCTACATCCTCAAGGCGTTGTCCTGGACCGGGCTGGTGTGGAACCTGAAAGTTCCGCCGCGCGAGGTGCTGCGCAACGAGCAGCGGCTTGGCTCGCGCACGATCAACCGTGCGGCCGCCCAGCTCGCCGCAAGCTTCAACTCGGACTGGATTGCGGGTGCCATCTCGTCGGCGCTCGAACGACCGCAGCTCGCCGCCCTGCAGGAGCGGCTTGCCGCCACCCAGCAGCGTGCGACCGAGGTGCTGGCGAATCTGCACCTGCCGCATCTGCCCACGCGCGACGAGATTCTCGCCAAGGCAACCGCGACGCTGGCCAAGACCCCGTCACGCGACGAGATCGTCGACCGCGCCTATGGCCTCGTGCTCGACGCCGTCGGCGCGCGGTTGTGTGCCGTGCCGGTGCGGGTGCCGGTCATTGCGACCTCGCCGGTGCGGCGGGTCTGATCCGTAACTACATCGCCCGTCCGAACGCGCGACACTGAGTGTCGCGCCGGCAAGTGCCGCGTGCGCGCATTTTCGACCGGCGCCCGGCGCGCTTGGCGTGCACCGTCGGCAGTTCGCGCCCGCAGATAGATAAAATCACTCATGCTGCGGCACCACGATTGCGTGGATGGGTGACATGTGTTCACGCGGTCGCCTTTGCGCATGCGCACGGCGTGTGCGCTCGATCACAGGTCGGGTCGATTTGGCGGAAAAGAGATCATCCGGTGTGATGCCGGTCACGCGCGATCCCATAAGGCTGCGTTATGGAAGGGTCACAGGTACGGAAATGGACCTGAACATTCGACCCAACCAGAGGAGAGTACACATGACGAAGATCTCGCTGACCGCCATCGCGCTTCTCGCCATCATCACCGGCTCGGCCTTCGCGGCCCCGAAGGGCGACCGCTATCAGGCCAACACCTATTCCTGGCAGGCCGACCAGAGCGCTGGCGACTTCCAGCTGCAGGGCCGGTAAGGGCCGTCGCGCGCACCGGTCATCGGTTCGCGCGTCGGGCTCGATCTGGGTGGTCTACGGCGGACTTTGTGACCATTCGCCGGAGAACGCGCCAGGGGGACGGCCGGCTTTGCCGGCCGTTTCTTTTCTGGAAGATCCAGTCAGGTCACAGCGCCCGCAGTGACCTCGTCCGCAAACGTCGTATCGCCGTCGTTGTCGTGGACCTCGATCCGGCGGAACGTGAAGGACCAGCGCTCGTAGTCCAGCATGTTGCTCGGTCCCGAATGCCCCGATGTGGGCGTGTCCTCGCTGCCATCGGCGTGCCCCGTGACGCGAGCGATCTGTGAGATCGACGCGTCGGTGAGCTTCACGGTCTGATAGACTGTCTCGTTCGCATTCGGCGTCATCTTGATGAACTCGATGGCGACCTCGGCCAGGACCTCATTGGTCGCGCAGGCCGTCAGTCCCTGCGGCGAGGCCGCGCCCCGCTGCTTGACGATGGTGATCGGCTGGTGCTGACGCCTGCCGGTGGGCAAGCCGCTCGCGGAATCGCGCGGCGAGATCACGCCCTGGGTGAAGGCGAGGATGGGAATCCATTTGTCCCTGCGCTGGGCCGTGGCGGCCTCGGCCTTGAACTGGCCCTGCCTCTGGCCCTTGATCGCGATGTAAGCCGGGAATGACACCACATTCACGGCCGTTGGTGATGCTGGCGGCATGACGCACTCCCGTTGCTGGCGCCCGCGGCGCGACGCTGGTGTCCGAATTCCGAAGTTCGCAATCGCGCCCGCCGAGAAGATCGTGCGAACTTCGGGTTCGCGGCACTAGCGCACGCTCCGTTCCTACGGAATCGGAACATGCTCTAGATTCGTTCGTTTCGACCGAATCGATCAGATTCTAGCCGAGCTCGATCTCGCTCCCGACCTCCCAGGTGAGACCGATCCCCGGGATCGTCACGACTGCCTTGGCGGGCAGCGTCTCGTTGCCTTTGAGGCGGCCGTCGGCGAGCGCCGTGCGCACCGCCTTCTCGATCTCGCGCTGCGACGTGACGCCGAGGGTTTTCAGGAACTTGCGGATGCTGGCGTTGAAGGTGTCTTCGTTCATGGCGTGCTCCACTTCTGTCGACATCTATTGAACCTGTTGACCGTAGACGAGATCCCATCCGGTGCTGGCGGCGAGCGCAGCCAAATGCGGCTCCGCGTGCGCGGGGTTGCGTCCGTAGAGCGTGACAGCGATGCTGCGGACGGCTCGCTGGGAATCGAAGATGAACTCGACCGCATAGTCCGGCTTCTGGACGTGTCCGTACCAATGGGGATGGCGCGTACGAAAGAGCAAGGCAGACAGCTGCCGCAGGCCGAAGCCGGGCAGGCGGACCGCCGGGGGGTGGTCGACGAAGATGTATTTGAGGTCCGGAAATGCTTCGCTCAGCCTGGCTTTGACGTCCGCGTCGCTTCCGAGCGGTCGCCGGTCCGGGCGCCGGAGTGTAGCACCAAGCGCCATCAGTCTTCCTCCGCGAAGCCGCGCCGTTGGGGAGCCAGGATAGTGCATTCCGCGCTCAGTGGCGCGGCAACAGGGCCTCGGCGATCTCGACCACGCGCGCGAGCGTGATCCCGTCGCGCTGTTCGACCGCGAGCGGATGGTCGGTCGGTTCGAGTTCGACATATGGCGCGACCGGTGGCGCGCGGAGATGAACGTGGGTCTTCAGGCCGACCGTGTCCGGATAGAGCGGCAGCCGCGACGACAGCCAGCCGAAGAAAAAGCCGGCGCGATCCCGGTCGGGGCTGTCCCAGACTTGCCGGAGAGTCGCCATGCTGGCGGATGACAGCGACGCCCAGATACCGAACCGCAGCACATCCGCATGGCCGACGATCGGGATTTCGACGAGGCCGCGAATATAGGCTTGCCCATCGACCACGCAGAAGCTTCCGGTCAATTCGGTGCGGGACGCGCGCGCCGTTTCGGGGATCTCCTCGTAGGGCAGCGGCGCGTTGGCGCTCCAGTCGAGCGGCAGGTCGTCGAACTGCCGGCCGCAGCACGAGCAGGTCCAAGTGTAGCGAAGCACGCCACGATACTCGACGCGACGGGTTTCGATGCGGCCAAACAGACCACGGAGTCGCCCGATGAGTTGACCGCGCTGCGTCATCAGGCTGGCAGCAACGCGGTTGCGGGAAGCAGGACGACCGCCGCCGCAAGAAGCATGCGAAGCGACCAGATCAGACGAGTCAAATGGTCGTCCCTCAGCAGGTTGTGTTGACCGCTGAAGATGAACAGGAGCGTAAGGAATCCGCTGCGGACGAATATGGAGGGATCCCGCATATGCTCGGCGGTCTTCGGAATGGCGGGACGCCCGAGCGCCACCCAGGTCTGCGGGTGAACCCGCCTGAGATAGCCCGTGAGGTGCACGATCTGCGCGAGATACGTCGCCAGGATGACGAGCAGGCCCGCAAACATCACCGGATGGGTCATCGTGGCGCCTCGATGAATGTGTCGGCCGTACCCGCCAGGATAATGTCATTTCATGATGCACGCAAAAGCCCCGGCGTCCTTTGTGGCCGCGTTACCGCATGTGGAAAGCCGTTGTAAGCAAAGCCGACCGGCACTTCCTCGGCGACGACAGGCCGCGTCGGTCTCACACCCGCGGAGAGGCGTGCCCGCAACCTGTCGTGAGTTGTCGGGAATGATATCGGGCAGATACGTCATCGACGCTTGTTGCTCCCGGGCCAACGCCTGGGCCAAAACGAGCTCCACGGGTCGCGGCCAGGGGCCACTCGCCGCGTCTCTCCGCCCGATGCGGCGCGGATTGGAATTGCCGCCGTCGATACCGCATGCCTATACTGTGCGGCGTTGCCGCGGAGGGATCCGGTGCTTCAGCGTCCGAGTCGTGAGGTCGTGCAATATCTCGACCGTGCCGCATCGGCGCGCGAGCGCGCGCAAAATGCTCCTGATCCGGCGACGCGGGATCACTACGAGCGAATGGAGCACATGTGGATGACCCTGGCGGCCAGCGCGGCGTTCGTCGAGCGCGTGGATCTGTTTCTCGAAACGGTCGGGCGCGCGCTTCCACCGTGCGACGTCTGTTCGACATGCGTGCGACTGATGCGGCTGAGCGTCGTCGAAACGTCGAGGTACCGGCGCCGGTACTCGTTCGAGTGCGGCCGGTGCGGCGATGTGCGGGACCGTGAGCTGCTCCTGTAACTCATCCGCGCGCCAAGATAACCCTCATCGGCAGCTGACTGGTCCTCGGTGGCCGTGGCGCTGAGTCTGATCGATTCAATCTGAGTCAGACTTCTAGGAACCACTAGGCACGCGATTTCTTCGGGACCTTCTTGCCCTTCTTCCGCGCCTTCGAGAGGCCGATCGCGATCGCTTGTTTGCGGGACTTCACTTTGCCGCCCCTGCCGCCGCGCCCGCTTCGCGCGGTGCCCCGCTTGTAGCGGTGCATCTCGCTTTTGACGTCCTTGCCGGAGCTGCGTGAGTATCTTCGCCGTGCCTTCTTTGCCATCTGGTTCTCCTCAGCCTGTTATCGATCCTCTGCAACTCGGCGCCGTAGCCTCACTCGCCTTTGGCGGCCTGCCCTGGGCTTGGCGGCTGCTCGTGCGCGGAATTGCCCTCAGCATCCCCGCGCGAGGACTGCTGCGCGCGCCTTTTGTCGTTCGGCTGATCGTCTTCGCGGGAATCGCGCTGGATGCCATGATCGCTGCGGCGATCCTCGTTCTCCTGGTGCCGACGTGACGTGAGTTCATGGATGCGAGCTCATCGTTGTGGTTCGCCGGATTAACGGGCGCGCAAAATCCCGGTTCCCGGCGGAACGCGAACAGGGGATCGCTCGCAGGTGCATGTCGGTTACGCGACTTTGGAACCGCCAGGGATTGCGGCGGCGCGAAATTTTTCATTCTTCGTTTTGAAATGGCTATGAGCTTCACAAAGGAAATGTGTCGCCAACACCTCTTTAGCCGCCCCGTATTCGTCCTTGAACTCGCGCGCATCGCGCAAGGCAGCGCAAGGCCGCGTAATGCCTTGCTCGAGCATCAGCAGACGGCCCGCGCGCTTGACCACGGCGACGCCACCGATCGATAATTGCGCTGGGGCTACTACTCTGGTCGAGCGCCGTGCTGCTGCGTCCGAGTGAAAGTGTGCTGATGTACCTCAATCGCGCGGTGCGGTCGCGCGAACTGGCGCATCAGGCGGCGACCAGGGATGAACATGAATTCCACGCGCGGATGGAATCTTCGTGGATGAATTTGGCCGCCAGCACGGCGCTGGTCGAGCGCGTCGATCTGTCTCTCCATACGATCGATAGTGCACTGTTGCCCTATGATGCATGCCGCGGCTGCCACGGGCTCATGTCGATCGAGACAGTCGAGAGCTTCAGGTGCGAAGAGATCTACACGTTCAAATGCCACCGTTGCGGCTCTACCGAGCAACGCAGATGGCCCAGGTAGGCCGTCTCGGCGGGCGTGTGAGAGTCACCCGGTCCGCCCGCGGACCGCAACGCCGTGATGATCCTCGACACGAGAATTTCGCGCGGGGCTTCAATCTCCGGCCTCAGCCGGTCTGCGTGTGTGTACCGCCTGGCTGCGATATCTTGTTCAAGGCTTGCGCCGTCTGACGCCCACCGCCGTCGGCCATGATCGCGATGTCGCCCAATGACAGAATACCGACGACCCGTTTGTCGCGATTGACGACGGGCAGCCGGCGCACCTGGATGTCGCCCATATTCTGAATGACTTCCCCGACCTCCTGGTCGTCGAAGCAATACTTGACGTCCGGGGTCATCACGTCGCGCACCGGCGTGTCGGGTCCCTTGCCTTCCGCGACCCCGCGGATCGCGATGTCACGATCGGTGATCATCCCGACCAGCCGATCCTTCTCGCCGACCGGCAGCACGCCCGCGTCCAGCATCGCCATTGCGGCGGCGGCATGGCGTATCGTGTCATCGGGAGCCGCGATGCGTACCTGTCGTGTCATTGCGTCCTTGACCTTCATGGTTCCTACCTTTCAGCGGTTGAATGCCGAGGCTGTAGGCGTCTCTTTTGTCGCGAGCGCCCAGGTTTTTTTCGGCGTCCTTGCTCCGCGCACTGCCTGGCAACGGTCCTCGGTGACGGAGCCCGCCGTGCAAGGCCTTGAAGAGTCTGCTGCATGCTGCTGCACTTCGGGTTCCCTGCTGAGTGGCGAACGTGCCGGCACGGGCATTGTTCCGGCATGCGCCATGAACCCGGCGTCGCAACGGGCGTTCCCACGAGGAGCGTTTCAAAATGGAAGCGGATGATGCCTGAGTTCGGCCGACACATCGGTGCCGCTGCCGCGCCACCACCTCACCGACGGCGAGTCCAATTGCATCGTCCTCCAATGATGCCGCGACCGACGGGCCGTAAGCGATGACCGGGCCGCGCGAGGTCGTCGTGTTGGGCGGAACCGGCTTTCTCGGACGCAGGATCGCCCGATGCCTGCTTGGACAGGGTTTGGCGGTGCGCATCGCCTCCCGGCACCCGGATCGGGGTGCCGCGCAGACGGGAGAGGGCGGGCCTGCGTTCAAGTTCGTCGCGGCGGATATCGCAGACGCGTCCTCGGCTGCAGGGGCCGTCGCGGGTGCGTTCGCGGTCGTCAACGCCGTCAGCCTCTATGTCGAGGGCGCAGGCGCCACATATCGCTCGATCCATGTCGATGCCGCCGCCGCGGTCGCGGATTGCGCGCGCCGTTCCGGCGTCGCCCGGCTCGTCCATGTGTCAGGCATCGGAGCCGACCCGGGCTCCGACTCGCCATACATCCGCAGCCGCGGCGAGGGCGAAGACGCGGTGCGTACGGCGTTCCCCGACGCGATAATCGTTCGTCCTGCCGTCATGTTCGGGCGCGACGATGCCTTCCTGACGCCGCTGGTCAGGATGTTGCGCCGTTCGCCGGC
>Ga0126383_10002079_pt1 | contig 12797 bp, 8 predicted proteins | sample PanSoiMetPlot_35_FD_96882 | JGI IMG/M metagenome (GOLD analysis project Ga0126383, IMG submission 96882) | Tropical forest soil microbial communities from Panama - MetaG Plot_35 | ecosystem: Environmental > Terrestrial > Soil > Tropical forest > Bulk soil | place: Panama | collected 2016-02-17
CGTGGATACAGCGTACGGCAGAGCTATTGATGCAGCTTTCCAGTTTTACTGGTGAGCAGGCGGAAGGGTTCCTGCGGCAAGTGGCCGCTTCCATACCCACGGAGCAAATGTCATGAGCGGGACTCGCACGGACGGCGTTTATATGACTGCCGAGGAGCGCGCATTAATTGATTCGATCTTGCGCAAGGAAGGCGTCGCGCCGCCAAAAGCCGACAGCATTCTCCCTCGTGGCGACCATGGCCCTGCTCCACTCTCATTTGCGCAGCAGCGGCTGTGGTTTTTTGATCAGTTTGAGCCCGGCAACGTTGTCTATAACCTGATCACAAAGGTCCTTTTCGAAGGAGATCTCAACGTTGAAGCGCTAGAGAGGGCATTCAGCGAAATCGTACGACGCCATGAGGCACTGCGCACAGCTTTTGATTTCAAGGAAGGCCAACCTGTCCAGATCGTGATGCCTGACCAGCCAATCAGGATGAATCTTATTGATCTGACTCACCTGCCGGAAAAAGATCAGCAGGACAGGACTGAGGATATTTTTCATGCCGAAGCCAGTCGACCATTTGACCTGAAGACCGGCCCCTTACTGCGGACAACGCTGCTACAGCTGCGAGAAGACAAGCACCTCCTGCTTTTTGCTGTACACCATATCGTAAGTGATGCATGGTCCACTGGGGTACTCATCGATGAATTAGGTGAACTATATGCTGCGCTGGCGGCGGGCAGAACACCATCGCTTCCTGCGCTGCCAGTTCAGTATGCCGACTTTGCAGTGTGGCAGCGGCAGTGGCTCCAGGGTGCTTTCCTGGAACAGCAGGTTGAGTACTGGCGGAAGCAGCTCGCAGGAAGCTCGCCCATCCTGGAACTGCCTGCGGACAGACCGCGTCCTGCACTGCAGACCTTCAACGGCGCAAGGATTTCTTTTTCGATCCCGCGCGACTTGACTGAGCCGCTTAAGGCCCTGACCCGCTCAGAGAAAGCGACGCCGTTCATGTCACTGCTGGCCGTGTTTAAAGTCCTGATCCATCGTTATACAGGGCAGGACGACATTGTTGTGGGAACTCCGATTGCGAACCGGCAGCGGCGGGAAATCGAGCATCTGATTGGGTTCTTCACCAATACACTCGTGCTGCGTACTGATCTTTCCGGCAATCCAGGCACTCGCGAGTTGTTGAAAAGAGTTCGCGAAACCGCTCTGGATGCCTACGCGCATCAGGACTTGCCCTTTGAATTCCTTGTAGAGAAACTACACCCCCAGCGCACGCTAAGTCACAGTCCGCTGGTGCAGGTGATGTTCGTGATCGTGAACACGCCTGAAACTGAACTCAAATTTCCCAATGTCACGGTAACGCCGCAGGATAGTGATTTTTCTACCGCCAAGTTTGATCTGACCTTCTACCTTTACGATCACGGGGAAGAGATTGCCGGCATCATTGAGTACAACACCGATCTTTTCAATCCTGACCGCATCGATCGCATGGCCACGCACTTTTGTACATTGCTTCGATCGATAGTGGCCAATCCTGACAGCCCCATTTCTGACCTGGCGCTGCTAAGCGAAAAGGAAAGCCAGCAGATTCTGCTTGAATGGAATGATCCGCCCGCGACCTTTCCGCGTCGGTGCGCTCATCAGCTCTTTGAGCAACAGGTGGAGCGGACCCCTGGAGCTATTGCCGCGGTTTATGAACGCGAGCAACTGAATTATGGCGAATTGAACTGCCGCGCCAATAGAGTGGCCCATCATCTTCGATCGTTGGGTGCTGCCCCAGGGCGTATCGTCGGCATTGCCGTAGAGCGCTCCCTGGATATGCTCATTGGGGTCCTCGGGATTTTAAAAACCGGCGCGGCATGTTTGCCGCTGGATTACTCGTATCCGCAAGACCGGCTGGCGTTCATGCTCCAGAACTCCGACGCTCTTGCTGTTTTGACGCAGGCGCACTTGGCAGCCAATCTGCCGCCGACGCAAGCGCACGTAGTTCAGTTGGATACAGAGCGGAAAAGAATCGACCTGGAAAGAGATGACAATCTGCCAGCAACGGCGGATCCGGAGAATGCTGTTTACGTGATTTACACTTCCGGCTCCACCGGCAGGCCAAAGGCGGTTCTGCTGCCGCACAGTGCATTGATCAATCTTGTGGAGTGGCACCGGGCGACTAACTCTCAAAGCGCAAGTGTGCTGCAATTTGCTTCACTTATCTTTGATGTCAGTTTCCAGGAAATCTTTTCAACTCTCGCATTCGGCGGGGCCCTTGTTTTGGCGCCGGAGCAGGTCCGCACAGACATACATGCCTTAGGCAAGCTCATTGAGCAGCACCGGGTTGAGAGATTTCATTTGCCGGTAATCGTGCTGCAAAAGCTTGCTGAAGAATTCTGTGAAGATCCACGGCCTTTGCTGAGCTTGCGCGAACTTATGGTTGGTGGTGAGCAGCTTCAGATTACTCCTTCCATTATGAAACTATTCACCCGCCTGAAGGGCTGCGCGCTTTACAACCACTACGGCCCGTCAGAAACTCATGTTGTTACCTCGTTCCCGCTGCCGGCCGATCCCCAATCCTGGCCGGCTCTCCCCCCCCTCGGACGCCCTATAACGAACAGTCAGATGTACGTGCTTGACCGGCATCTTCACCCGGCGCCTGAAGGTGTGGCTGGGGAGTTGTACATCGCGGGCGATTGTTTAGCACACGGTTATCTCAAGCGGTCTGGATTGACAGCGGAGCGGTTTCTCCCCAATCCGTTCAGCATCCGACCAGGCGCAAGGATGTACAAAACCGGCGATCTTGTCCGTTATCTTCCCGACAAAAACATAGAGTTCCTTGGTCGCAACGACTTCCAGGCGAAGATTCGCGGCATGCGGATTGAGTTAGGCGAGATCGAGGTGGAACTGAGTCGACACGGGAAAGTGCAGGATGCAGTTGTCACAATCCGGCAGGAAGGGCCGGAGAAAAGGCTGGCGGCGTACATAGTTCCCCAGCCAGGGGGGCAGCTTTCGCCAAAGGAGGTGCGTGCATTCCTCAAGGAGCGCCTGCCTGAGCACATGGTTCCTGCCTACATCGTCGTGCTCGAGAAATTTCCTTTGACGCCATCAGGGAAGGTCGATCGCTTGTCTCTGCCTGCTCCCGCAAATGATTCGGAGTTGGAGCCGGACTATGCTGCCCCGCAAACAGCGGTTGAGAAAGTTCTCGCGGGAATTTTTGCTGACGTGTTGGGCAGACAGAACATTGGCGCGACCGACAATTTCTTTGACCTGGGGGGCCATTCTCTTCTGGCTACTCAGCTTACCTCACGTATATACGAGGCATTCCAAATTGAATTACCTGTCAGGAAGGTCTTCGAAGAACCCACGGTTGCCGGCCTGGCCCGCTCCATTCTTGAGAGCTCTGCCGAGCGCCAGAGAATCGAGCGCACTGCAGAACTGCTGATTGAATTCTCGGGATCCAAAAATCAAGCAGGCCTCGCGCCGGCCGTATCATTCAAGCCGTCCCACGGGTCGTCAACTCAACCGGCAGTGATGCCGGAAGTGACGCCCGGCCAGATCTTCGAGAAGAAAGTCCTGCGCTCCGCCCCGCTTTCTTTTTCCCAGCAGCGGCTGTGGTTTCTGGATCAATTTGAACCGCAAAGCCCGCTTTACCTTTTGCCTGCGGCCCTGCGCTTGAAGGGTCCATTAAACGTGAAAGCGCTGGAGCAGAGCCTCAATGAGATGGTAAGAAGGCATGACGTCCTGCGTACCACCTTCGGGATGGCAAGTGACGGGCCAGTCCAGCTTGTTCATGAATCACGTGACTGGAAAATGGCGTTTACAGACTTGCAAAGCTTTCCCGAACAGGAAATAGAAGCTATTGCAGCATCTCTTGTCCAACAGGAGATGGAGACGCCAATTGACCTGATCCAGGGACCTCTTTTTCGTGCGCAAGTGCTGCGCCTTGCGCACGACGATCATATCCTCATCGAGACAATGCATCACATCGTCTCCGATGGCTGGTCCATGCAGGTCTTCATACGCGAGTTGGCAATTTTTTATGAGGAATTCTGCGCAGGCCGCTCGCCTTCGCTTCCTGCGCTTCGCTTGCAGTATGCTGACTTTGCGGAACGCCAGCGCCAGTGGTCGCAAGGGCCGGCATTCATCCAGCAGCTTGAGTACTGGAAAAAGCAACTGACGGGAATCTCTCCTGCGCTCGAATTGCCTCTGGACCATCCCAGGCCTGCGCACAAGACCTCTAACGGCGCAGCTATTCCATTCACTCTATCGCATGAGTTGACCCAAGAAGTCGCGCACGTGAGCCGCCGCGAGGGCACAACGTTGTTCATGACCTTGCTGGCTGCCTATTACATCCTGCTCTACAGATATACCGACCAGGAAGATATTCTCGTAGGCACACCAATCGCCAATCGCAATCGCCGCGAAGTTGAAGACCTGATCGGCTTTTTTATTAACAATCTTGTCTTGCGGGTAAAACTCGTAGCCGGCAGCACCTTCCTGGAGGTACTGAGAACCGTTCGCGAAGTTTGTCTCGAAGCGTATTCGCGTCAAGATATTCCCTTTGAAAAGCTGGTGGAAGAACTTCAGCCTGAACGCAGCCTGAGCCACTCGCCGCTCTTCCAGGTTGTTTTTCATCTGCAGAACGTTTTGACCGGCGAGCTCAAGCTTCATGGCCTTTCCGTCGGTATGGTGGATGCGCCGGTTACGAGGGCCAAATTTGATTTAGTGCTTACGATGGCAGAGTCCCCTGACGGCCTGAGAGGACATCTTACCTACAACACGGATCTTTTTGAGGCCGAGACGGCAACAAGAATAGCGACGCATTTCCAGACACTGCTTGAATCCGCTGTATTCAATCAACACAACCAGATCGCCAGTTTGCCCATGCTTACATCTTCAGAACAGCACCATATGCTGTTTACATGGAACAATCTGCGCCGGGATTACGGTAGCCGGCTGGTCCATGAAGTATTTGAAGAACAGGCAGAACGCAAGCCTCAAGCACTTGCCCTGAAGTTTGAGAGCACGACCGTTACTTACAAAGAGCTGAACCAAAGAGCGAACCAGCTTGCGCATCGTCTGCGCATTCTGGGAGTTGGTCCTGAGGTCATCGTGGGCATCTGTCTCCCGCGGGGAATTGAAATGATGGTAGCCCTGCTGGGCATCTTCAAAGCTGGTGGCGCCTATCTTCCGCTGGATCCTGACTATCCCAAAGCCAGGACCGCCTTCATGCTGCAGGACTCTCAGGCAAAGGTGCTGGTTACTGAGCAACATCTGGCGCAGGGCTTTTCTGATTTCAATGGGACCCAGGTTTATCTTGATACCGAAAGAGCTAATCTTGCCGGGGAAAGTTCTGAAAACCCCGCGAGAGTAGTTAGTCCGGCGAACCTGGCTTACGTGATCTATACGTCAGGATCGACCGGCAGGCCTAAAGGCATCATGATTGAGCATGGCAGTCTGGCCAATTATGTCGGCTGGGCCAATGAATTCATGTTCGATCAGACAGTGGAGATCGTGCCTGCCGTTCAAAGCCTGATTTTTGATGGATCGCTCAAACAGTTTTTTGCTCCGTTCCTGCGCGGCCTTGCCATCTGGATTCTTGGAAGGAATGAAGTTGCGGACCCTGTATCGCTTATCCGCAGTTTAAACAACCACAAGGATCTCAGGTTCAGCGTTGTTCCTTCCTTATGGAAGGCCATTCTGGATGCTCTCGAATCCGGTCAGGCCGAGCTTGCCCGTGGCACAATCACGCGCGCTTTTGTCGGCGGCGAGGAACTGCCGAAGAGCGTGGCCGATCGTTCGTTTGCTCTCATGCCGGAGTTATCGTTCTGGAACTTATACGGCCCAAGCGAGATCACTGCCACGGCAACGGCTGCTCAAGTTAAGCCGGGCGATCGAATCACGATTGGCCATCCTATTGCCGGCAAAAAGGTCCATATCCTAAACCCACAGCTGCAGCCTGTACCTGTTGGCGTCGCTGGAGAAGTTTTCATCGGACGCGAGGGAGTGGCCCGCGGCTATCTTGGACGGCCTGATCTTACGGCAGAAAGTTTCACCCCTGATCCGTTGAGTGACGAACCCGGCACAAGACTCTACCGCACCAGAGACCGTGCCCGCCATCTTCCCGACGGCAGAATTGAATTCCTTGGCCGTTTTGATCATCAGGTGAAAATACGGGGATTCAGGATTGAGCTTGGGGAAATTGAATCTGCGCTCCGCGAACATCCGGCCGTGAAAGAAGCAGTGGCGGTAGTAAAAAGCGCTAACGATGAAAAATATATCGCCGCGTACGTAGTGCCGCTATCTGCACCTGCTCCGGCTGCCGCTGAGTTGCGTGCGTTTCTGAAACTGGGATTGCCTGAATACATGGTGCCCTCCACATTCATATTGCTGGATCAACTGCCGCTCAATGCTACGGGCAAGCTGGATCGCGCCGCTATGCCGCAACCAGACCGCAGCCATCGCGAGTGCGAGAGCGCTATCACGGCCCCGCGCAATGCCGTGGAAGAGATACTCGTGGAAATCTTTGCTGAGGTCCTTCGCGTAGAGAAGGTCGGCATTCATGACAACTTCTTCGACTTCGGGGGCCATTCCCTGCTGGCGACACGGATAGTGACCCGCATCCGCAAGATGTTTAACACCGAACTCCCTTTGCGCAACTTCTTTGAGAATCCAACCGTAGCGGAAATCGCAGAGTTTCTCAAAAGCCATGAACCTGTGCCGGGGAAGATGGAAGAAAAGATGATGTTGATGCGCAAAATTGAAAGCCTTTCAACAGATGACCTGGAAGAGCTCCTTCGCCGCAAGAAAGCGAAGGAAGCAGAATGAAAGCTGATGTTGTCAAAACCAAGTACGACAAACGAGAAAAACCAATTTCCACAGGAGAAATTACAGTGACTGGTGCTCTTGAAACAAAGCTCGCTCAAATCACAAGCAGTCCGGCCGTTGACAACGCATTCTACCGCGAGTGGGCCTCGCGGCAGTTCACGATTGAGGAACTGCAAGTCTTTGCCAGAAATTATGGTGCATGGGTCAAATCGTTTCCGGATGCGCTCGCCATTCTTTTGGCAGCAACGCATGATCTGGAAGCAAAAACCGAATATGCAAAGACTCTGTATTCTGAAATGGGATATGGAAATGCGACCAAGGTCCATAGCGTCCTGCTCGATAATTTCCTGGCGGAGCTTGCCAGCAAAATGGGACATGAGCACAAGCTCGACCGTGCAGCCCTGAATAAAAACACCGAATTGCTTCCCGCCACCCAGGCGCTTATTGCAGGTGAGCAGCAGCTTTATGGTGACGCGCAGATGTCGTTCGGGGCCCAACTGGCGCTTGAGTGGCAGGCCTACACCATGTTGCGCAAGCTATATGACGGAGCCCGAAATTATCTCGATCTTTGGTCTGATCCGGACGAATTCCATGGGGCGTGTGAATATTTTTATGCTCACATTGGGGCTACCGAAAAAGATCATAAAGACGAGTCTCTTCACGCAGTGAAGCGTTACGCAATCGATCAGGAGAGCGTGGCCAAGATCGAAGAAGGCTATGTGCGCCATCTGGATCTGATATTTAACTTCTGGAAGGGCTTGCATGATGAGATTACCAATCTGCCTGCCAAATCCAGCGCGGCAGCTTAAGAACTGAAAATATGGAAGATCAAACGCGCTTTATTGATTTTGCAATATTTCAGCAGATTGATGTCCGGGTAGGCCGCGTTCTTTCCGCTGAGCCGGCGGAAGGGTGCAGAGTGCCTGCTTACCAGGTGACGTTAGACTTCGGCCCTGACATTGGGACGCGACGAAGCATCGCACAAGCCACCAACTACCCACGTGAGTCATTACTGGGCAGGCAGGTGCTTGCTGTGGTGAACCTCAAACCTCGGCAGGTCGGAAAACATATATCAGAGGTCCTGGTGCTTGGAGTGCCCACCCAGGACCGGGGGAAAGCGCTGGTGGTTCCGGAAATGGAAGCAATTGTGGGCGGACAATTGTTCTAAAGCATTTCCGAACTGCCAATGTAGAAAGCAACAGACATGATTAAGAATCAGACCGTTCAACTTCCCGCGTCAGAGGCGCGGCTTCCGCACGTGGAATTGCGAACAGGTGCGCCTTACGCGAGGTTGATCGCTCATCATCTGCAATTTGCCTCCGTAATTGCAGAATATTTTGGTGTAGAACCCGGCCAGGTCATCCCTGCTTCAGGTGCGACTGGCGCGATTGAAGCTGTCAGAAGCCATGTTTTCCGCCGCGCTCTGCAGTCGGCGCCGGTATTGCTGACCGTTTCTCCTGGTTATTGGCGCGCGCGGGAATCATTCCAGGGATTTGGGTTTAAGGTTTTCGCAGTGGAAACGCGTGCTGGAAATTTCAAAATTGATGAAACTGACCTGATCAACAAGGCCGCAGAAGTCCATCCGGATGTGATCTATCTCAGCCTTCCCAACAATCCCACCGGAGCCGTCTTTGACGCGGAGATGATCGTCAGAAGCATTCCTGAGTGTACGGCGGTCCTTCTCGACCTGACGCTTCCCAGTCGGGCCCTGGATACTCGGGCACTTACACAAAAGCTGTTCCGAGGCTTCCCTGGACGAAAGAACCTGTTCCTCATTGGGTCAACCTCAAAGTCTCACAACACGGCGGAATATCGCATTGGATGGGCCATCTGTGCCAATCCTGAAGACGCCTTGCAGTTGAAGCAGGAGAACCGCAATGTTGTGTCGTCTATTTCAGTGGATCACGCTCTGCGGCAATTGAAGTCGCATTCTCCAGTGACAGAGCTGATTTCGGAGTCATTCGCTTTGCTCCGTGCGGCCGAGGCTCACGGTGAGTTCGAACTGATAAGACCTCCTCACAGCGTGGAGACGGGTTATGTTTTGATTCGGCCGACTTTGGAAGCATCCATGCTGCGAAATTCTCTGGAACAGTCCGAGATTTCAGTAATGTGGGGCTCGGAGTTCGGTCTCACCGATGAATATATCCGCTTGGAAACGTCTGAGCCGGCAAATATCGCAATATTTATCAAAGCATTAAAATCGCATCTCAGAAAAAGGCAGTTGGCTTAGGCCCAATCAGTTTGCCATTGCAAGGGATTTTACCCGAATGCACTCGCTCGCCAAATCACAGTGGCTGCCTGCCCGCAGAACAAATCGGAACGCCAGCGTGCGCCTGTTTTGTTTTCCATATGGGGGCGGCAATGAGTCGGCTTATCGCCATTGGCAACAAAAACTGCCAGAGAGCATTGAGGTGCTTCCCATTCAATTACCGGGAAGAGGAGCGCGCATTAAAGAGCCGCCCTATTCCGAGCTTCGTCCACTCATTAGCGCGGCCAGCGAAGCTCTTGCCGCCGAGATGGAGAAGCCCTTTGCTCTCTTCGGCCACAGCATGGGTGGGCTGATTGCTTTTGAATTAGCTCGTGATTTGCGCAAACAGCACGGAATCCAACCTGCTCATCTCTTTATCTCGGCTAAATGTGCGCCAGGGCAGAGTCCAGAAGATCCGGCAGTTGGTCAGCTTTCCGATGCGGCTCTTATTGAAGTATTGGAACGATATGAAGGCACGCCGCGGGACTTATTGAATGATGCCGAACTGATGCGGCTGGTGCTTCCGGCTATTCGTGCGGACATGGCGCTATGCAACTCTTATGTTTATGAGCCTGGGCCGCCTCTTGCATGCCCAATTACTGTCTTCGGAGGTCTTGAAGACCACGTATCTAGCCGTGCCTGCCTGGAATCGTGGCAGGCCTACACAAAAGGACCGTTCACGCTTCGCATGCTTCCTGGCGGCCACTTTTTTATTAATACCTGGACAGTCCCTGTCTTCGAAGTCATCCGGCAGGAGTTGCTGTAGGCGAAATTAGGACTGTAAAGCCTCCAAGATCAATTCCGCATTCAGTCCTTCCAGGGATATTCTTTGAGCGGTTTCGGGCTGATCTGATCGTAGGTTAGGGCTGCATCAGCGGCTTTGCCGATGAGTTCCGAGATGCGAGCGATTTGCTTACGTGCGCAATAAGAATGAAGATCATCGATGATGGTGGAAAAAATCTTTGGACCGTTCGTGATAGCAGCGCTGGCAAGTTCCACGGCGCGTGCGCCGCTCAGCAGAAATCGAATCACGTCTTCAGCCGAGCGCGCGCCATTGGTCCCGATAATGGGAACTTCGCGGGTAACATTTCGCCAGGCTTTGCTTACCCAATAGAGCGAGGCAGGCAGCGCCCAATGTCCTCCGATCGCGCCCCAGGAGCCGAGGACCGGTTGATGCGTTTCGATGTCCGGCATGAAGCCCTGCACGCGGCCGGCGAGAACGATCATGTCTGCACCTTCATTGATTGCGGTGGCCGCGAGTGAAAGCGGGTCGTCGGCCTGCGCCGTGAGTTTGACCGCGAGTGGCACAGAAACGGCGCGGCGAACCGTGCGGACGTAATCGCGCACTGCATCGCGCGCGGTGATCTGGCTGACGGCGGCGGATTCGCGTCCGTGCGGGGCGCCAAGATTCAGCTCTATCCAGCGTAGCCCAGCCTGCTGCATGCGCGCAGCTATTTCTGCCGCAGGCTTTGCGCCCGCTACGGTGATGCTGCCGACAACATAACTCTGCTTCGTCTGGGCATATCGATCGAGCTCAGCAAGCATGGGCAGGTATTTATCGAGCGGAGTCTGCGCCAATCCAGAACGGCAGAAAAGAGATGTCTTTAGCCGCTCGCTTGAAGTCCATGGGATCGGCTGAAAGTCGTCATCGAGCAGGATGTAGTCTGCTTTGTCGAGTTGCGCCGCGGCAGCGGGCGATTCATTCACCGACTTGGCAATCACCGCGGCAGCGCCGGCATCAAGCGCCGCGCGAATTCCTTCGCGGGTCATCGTGATCTCGCTCGATGCGCAAATCAAGGGATTCTTCAGGTGAAGCTTTCCCAGTTCGACGGATAAAAGCCCGATGGATAAATCGCTCATGGCTTGCTCGCCGGCTCAGCGGCGAGTTCCTGCAACTGTTTGGTCCACCCTTTGGCTGCGGCGGCGAGAGCACCCAGATCGGATGACAACGCGATCATTCGATAGCCTGCGGCCGCGGTCTGCGCTGCACGCACAGGCGAATCGGCATAGATGCCGAGATGCACTTTGGCTGACGATGCGGCGCGCTCAATTTCGCGCAGGCGGCTCTGGACTGCTGGATCTTCAAGCTTGCCGGGAACACCCATGTCGACAGTAAGGTCGAGCGAGCCGATGAATGCCACGTCCAGACCCTCGATCAAAGTAGTCAAAGGTTGCTCTAGCTCTCGCGTCTCCAGTTGGCCCACCAGCAGCACTTCTCGATTGCTGCGCGCCAGATATTCCACCAGAGGCTCTGAACCATAGCCTGCCGCTGGTTGCGCAAGGCTCACACTTCGCAAGCCTTCCGGCGGATATTTGCACGCAGCGCGTAGAGCCGTTGCTTGTTCACGCGTCTGCACCTGAGGAAGCTGAATGCCCGCAGCTCCGGCCTCAAGCAAACGGTTGATCTGCCCGGGATCAAAATGCGCGACGCGGACGATGATTGGCAGTCCGCAGCTTTTCCCAGCGGCGATCATGTGCCCCGCTTCCGCTTCAGTGATTTGCGAATGTTCAAGATCACAGATGGCAAAGTCGAGCCCGGCAAGCGCGAGGATCTCTATCACTTCGCGCCGCCCGAGCTTTACGAATGTGCCGAGAACGGCGCGCGAGTTCATCCTGTCTCGGAGTTGCATAGCGTTGCTTGCCATGGTGTTCAAAATGAGAGCTATTGTACTGCAAACCAAGTGCTGGACGGCCCGTCGGCAAAATGTGGGAAGTGGTGCGGTTCGGTTGACACGGCCAGCTTTGAATATGGTTGCTCATCGCTTTCCGATGAACGTCGGCCCAAGCCTTGACTTCCTGCGAAGTGCTCAACTAAGATTTTTGTCTCGCAATGCGGGCATCGTCTCGCAATCTTGCTATGACGCCCAAGGTACAGAAATCCCGGACACGCACTCAAGCCAGCGTAATTGGCCGCGGCTCCAACATTCAGGTTATTGACAGGCTGGCGCGCGTGCTGGAGCTGTTTGCAGCGCACGGGCGTGAGATGAAGGTGCGCGAAGTGGCTACAGAACTGCATTTGCGCCGTTCAACCGCCCATCGTTACCTGACTTCGCTCTCACGCGCGGGACTGCTGCGCACCGAAGGGGACGGCCTGTACACCTTGGGTGCTCTCTTGATTCAGCTCGGAGCCGCAGCGGTGGGTGGCGTGCAAATCGTGCAGCTTGCGGAAAACTACCTGTCGCAACTGGCGGAGGAAGCCCAGGAAACAGCGGTGCTCAGCCTCTGGTCGGGCGATTGCCCTGTGGTTGTGCGGGTGCGTGAGCCGCAATCGAAACTGGTTCAGCTCCATATCCGCCTGGGAGCGATCTTGCCGCTCGATTCGGCCCAGGGGCACTTGTTTCTCGCATTCCATCCTGACCGGCAGCGAACTCAGCAGCTTTTGAGTCATTTTCCTGAAGGCCATCGCCGTGAGATGGAGCGCAGCATCGCAGACGCCCGGAAACATGGCGTATTCGTAAACTCCAGAGTGGCGGAAGGCATTCGCGCGGTAGCGGCGCCGGTTTTCGATCATGAGGTAATTGTTGGAACCATTGCGTTCGTCGGGACTCTATCTTCGATACCAGCAGACCCGAATTCGGGCCTGGCGGAAGCTTTGAAAAATGCGGCACAAAAGCTGTCGTGCGATCTTGGCCGTGGGCGCAAAGATTCAGCCCGTGGCGCAACTGCATAAAGCGTTACGGAAAAATTATGAGCTTGTACCAACTTAGTCGCGCCTGTTATGACCTTCGCGAGGAATCGAAGCGCGAA
>Ga0126383_10002080_pt1 | contig 12794 bp, 14 predicted proteins | sample PanSoiMetPlot_35_FD_96882 | JGI IMG/M metagenome (GOLD analysis project Ga0126383, IMG submission 96882) | Tropical forest soil microbial communities from Panama - MetaG Plot_35 | ecosystem: Environmental > Terrestrial > Soil > Tropical forest > Bulk soil | place: Panama | collected 2016-02-17
TCTCCGCTTTGGGCCCAGTCACACCGCCGTGATGGCTCCCCGATTGCTTTTAACCCCAACGTGAGGGGCGAACACGTGCCTGTCAGTCGGCTTTAATCAGTAATTGGCGTAGCAATCTGTCATCTTCGAAAGCGTGTTCAGGCGTACCAGCAGAGCTCGGTGTCACTCGGCAGCGGTATCAAGTAGAATCGCAAGATAAGAAAGGGCGACCCATGCCAAGTATTAAATTCAGCACTCTCGCATTCGGCAATCTCCATGCGAATGGGCTTGTCCGTCCTGCTGCTGAAAAATTCGCCGGAGCCTGGCTAGCCTGTTTTCTTGTGATGACACGGTCCGATGTCCTGCGAGCCCTAAGTTTTGAGCATGTGATGCGCGCTTCAGTTTGTGGGACTGTCGGCGCCGCAGTTGCGGTTGCTCTCCTCGCGCAAATGGACCGGACGACTAACTCGGCTGCTCGGCAGGTGACGATCAGCTCGATCGCTACGTTCATCGGCGACATCTTCGCACACCCATCGCACTTTCCACCGCAATGGGCTGAGCCGGCGGTTACAGCCGCCGTATCCGCGTGCATCGCGATCGCCCTTTGGTATGGGAAGCGGTGGGCTAGGAGCCTCTGAGGCCAGCGACCCCTTTGTTGACGCCCAGCCGTATTAAGCGGACATTTGCAGTCACTCACGCCTGTCCGCCAAAATTGGACATGGCACCCTTAGAAAATGCAAGCAGACCGTCGTTACAAAGGTCCTAGACCAATGTTTTTCTCAAGAAGAACTTGATGTGTCCAACAGGATATCCGTCGAGCGTGCTCAACACCTCGTAGCCGAGTCGCTCATAAAACGGCCGGGCCTGGAAGCTGTAAGTTTCGAGCGTAACCCCGATGGCGCCTAGAGAGCGAGCGTAGGCCTCTGCATCCTTCATAAGTCGCGTTCCGTGCCCTGCGCCACGCGCAGCTTCAGCGACCCACAAATGGGTGACCTGCAGCCAGCCTCCCCAGAGCAGGCCAAGAAGCCCGCCTAGCACGTCGCCGTGCCCGCCGCGCAAAACGAAGTTGACTGGGAAGTACTCAGGCAAGCTGGTAGCGGCGATATTGTACATTTCGACGCCGCTCACAATGAACTGTCTCGCGGCCTCGCTGATGAAAGGCTCAAAATTGATTCGCACCGTCTCCATCACGCTCTCTCGAATCTTTGGCTCTCGCTTGAAACGAAAGAGGCCGCCGTTAGCAGCGACCTCTTTGACAACTTTGAGCACGCCTACCTCTGGCTGCTAATTCCGAAATCACGGACGTAGGCGCCGTTGGACTCAGCTGGCGCATAAGCCATAGAGTCTAGTGCGCGCGCATTCTTTGCGATATGCGCAGACATGCCCGTGGTCCGAGGGTGCAGCGTATTCTCTAGGTAGGCTGCGTTGGCGAAAGTCGGCAGAACAGCAACCAGTGCCAAGGCGGAAGCAAAAACAATCTTGGTGGCGTTCTCCATGATTCGGACTCCATTCAGTTAAAGCAAGATGAATTTCCTGCTCGCATCTTTTCTGGCGCTGCAAGCTTTCGTTCTCAATCCCACAAATGACGATGGATTCGATAGCTCCTTGCTATCTGCCTTTGTGTTATCGCTGCGCGTTGCAAGAACCGCTGGAACCGGTTGAGGCCAACTTGAAAGACCAGGAATCATCACCCAGGCCGACGACGGAGACACCGATTCAAGCTCAAAGCTTGGCCGTTTCACTGGGAACGAGGTTGTCGGCGTATCGCCAGGAGAGCCGTCGACGCCGGCCCGATTTCGCCGAGGCCTACGACGAGCTTGTCGAACGTCTCAAGGTGATTGACCGGGGGGAGATCGGTCCCCGGCTCGGCGAATTGATGCCCCCGTTTACCTTACCGGACGGGGACGGGCAGCTCATTTCACTCTCGTCTCTACTCAAGTCTGGACCAGTGGTGATCAGCATCAACCGCGGCCACTGGTGTCCTTACTGCAAGCTAGAACTGCGATCGCTGGCAGAAATTCACGGCAAAATCGAGCGTCTCGGCGCGCGAGTGATATCCATCATGCCGGACAGTGCACAATTCACCGATGGCTACATCGCGCAAAACGACTTGCCATTTCCTGTGCTCAGCGACATCGATCTCGGCTATTCTCTTTCACTTGGTCTTATCTTCTGGGTCGGCAAAGAAATTCACGAGCTATACCAGCAGGCCGGCGTGGACCTTGAAAAGTATCACGGAAATCAGGGCCATTTCCTGCCGATGGCAGCCAAATTTATCGTGGGACGCGATGGGCTGGTGAAAGCACGTCAGGTCAACGTCGAGTTCCGCGAACGCATGGAGCCCGAGGCGATCATCGCGGTGTTGCGAGATCTGCGGGGTGGCTAACCGATCGGCCTTCGCCGGTTGCAGCATAGCAAAGCGCTATGGGAACCATCGGCGGACGATATTTTCAGCAGCACGCGAAAATCGGCACTCTCCTGAGCGCTTCGTTCACGAGCGGGGGTAAAGTACTATGGTCGTGTCGCTGTGCAGGGGAACGTTCGCATGGAAATGCACCAGGTTCGATATTTCCTGGCTGTCGCACGGACGCTGAACTTCACTCGTGCGGCGGAAGAATGCCATGTAGCCCAGCCGTCGCTGACGCGTGCGATCAAGCTGCTGGAAGGGGAGCTTGGCGGCGATCTTTTCCGCCGAGAGCGGCCGCGTGTTATGCTTACGCCGCTGGGCGAGCGTATGTTTCCGTTGCTCAAGCAATGCTACGACAGCGCCCAGAGCGCGCGTGCGCTCGCCGCCATGATCAACGATGGCGAGGTTGGCGCCCTCAAGCTCGCGGTATCCAGCAGCATCGAGCTTGGCCTCATCCTGTCCCACGTCAATGAGCTGCGAAGAAGTTTCAACGACGTCGAGTTGAAGATCTTGCGCGGCACCGGCCCGCAGATCGTTGAATATCTAAAGGCAGGCGATGCCGAGCTTGCAGTGGGAACCTCAATTGGCGAAGCGTGGGACCGCCTAGACAGTTGGAAACTGTTCGACGAACCCTTCGACATGGTGTTTAGCCGGTTGCATCGCCTTGGCAGCCAAGAGGCAATCAGCCTCGATGATCTCAAGCCCGAACGCTTTCTGCTGCGCAATCACTGTGAAAAGTGCAACGATCTTGCCGCGATGCTGCGGACCAAGGGGCTCAATGCCGATCATCGCCACGAAGTCTCATCAGACCAGGATCTATTGGCTCTGCTCGAAGCCAATATCGGGATCGGTTTTCTGCCGCGTACCGTGAATGCACCGGCCAATTTGGTACGCACGACAGTGAAAGGACTTGAACTCGGTCGCGATGTATGTCTCTACGGCGTCGCGGGACGGCAGCGCACGCCGATCGCCGCGACCTTTATGAAAATGTTGCGCGCCGCGAATTGGCAAAATAAGACCAACTGAATTTACTTCAGCGCTGCGATCAACTCCTCAATCGTCATGCGTTTGCGGTAGTCAGGATCGACGAAACGTGCTTTGACCCGGCCATCCTTACCGACAATAAATGTCGCGGGGATCGGCAGCATCCAGGAGTCGTTGCCCTGATACTGTGGAAGCATGCGGCCGATTTTGGCCATGAAATGTTGCATCTCGGCGCCAACCCAAATCGCAAGATTGAGCGACATGGCGTAGCCATTGTCCATGTCAGACAAGATCGGGAAATTCACGTTACAATCCTCGCGCATCTCCGCGGCAAACTGCTCGCGGTCGGGTACGATGGCCACCATACGCGCGCCGAGGGCTTCGATACGCGGTTGCGCCTTAGCCAATGTGCTGATGCTGATCCGGCAATAAGGACACCAGTGCCCGCGGTGGAACGTGACCACAACCGGACCCTGCGCCAGCAAATCTTTTAAGCTCACCAACCGACCCGTTTCGTCGGGAAGCACAAATGGCGGCATGACGTCGCCGGGCTTTGGTGCATCCTTACCCGCGTCATGCTCCTTTAGCCGGGCAACAAGTCGGTTGACGATCGCTGCAGTCGACGGATGAAGCTTGCGCGTGGCGTCAGCGAAGACATTAAGCCGCTCGGCCATCGAACCGTCGAGGGCGCGGGCCTGTTCGAAGGCCTCCCTGAGATCCTTCAGCAAGATTTCAGTGGCCATTGCGATTATTCCTTTGCCGCTAACGATGTGCGTCGGCGCGATCATTCATAAACGATAGTCCCGGCAAACCGCCATAAAAATTCAATGCTTTTTCGATAGCCGCCCTCTATGAATTGGCCTTTGTCCTGTTCCAAGACACCTCAAAACGTGATGCCCCGTTCGGGGACAACGGGGCATCACCATGCGACGGGGGTTGGGGGGAACGCGCAGCCGTCACATATTGTGATCGCTTTCATCATGGCGGACGTCGCCGACGTACAGGATCACTGGAACTTCTCCGAGATTCTTCCACCAGTGTGACGTGCCGTGGGTTTCGGCACGGATTTCGCCGGTCTTGTGAACGATGGGCGCTGCGCAATTGCTGGCATACTCGATGATCTCGCCCTGTTGGACGAAAATCAGCGCCGGGCGGTCGTCGTGGCTGTGCCAGGGGACGATGCCACCCGGCTCAATCACGAGCTTGCGAAAGCGCAGCTCGCGGTTGGCAATCTTGGCCTTTTCTTTTCCGAGATCGATCGAACCCAGGGTCGTATCAGTGACGCCGACAGCCTTGAAATCGACGGGCTGACGCGCATTCGCCATGCGCTTGTCGACTGGGCATTCGCCAGCCTGGGTGCTGAAGGCAAAGCCCGTGGTGGTCACGAAAGCCGCGGCAGCGACGGCGCGGAGCAAGCCTTTGCTGATTGAAGTGGACATCCTCTCATCTCCTCTTTGTTTCGCCGCGGCCTCGATATGAGCCGCAGTGATTGCAATGATGAAGCGCGGCGGATTTGGAAGGAAATGCCGGGTTGCTCTAATCGCGATAGCAAGATGCTATTCGGTTCATCGGACTCACAAAAAAATGGCTCCGTGCCGGAGCCATACTTGTTTCCTGACAGCACTAGCCTTTTACGCTCGACGTAATGGATGCGATGACCATTGACGCCATCTTGAATTGCTCAGCACGATTAACGATGCCGTGGCGCGCAGTGATCCAGGCAAAGTCAGTATAGACTGTCCAGACCGCACCGGTGCTGTCCTGGGTGACGAGAAGCCGTACCGGCCAATCCAGGCCCGCATTGGGGTTCGCAGTGATGAATTGGATGCCGAGCGGCGGGTTGCCGAACACAAGAAGCGTCGAAGGATTGAGTTTGATCCCGGCGTCGGCAGCAAGCTTGGACTGATCAATTTCACTGAAAAACCGGATGCCTTTTGCAGCAATATCCTTTTTCAGACGTTCGATTGTCTCCTGGAAAGGATAAAGGCTTTTGACGCGCACAATGCCATCATTAGATTTTGGCAAGGCTTCCGATGAAATGGCTAGCGCTGCGGCGGTCAAGCCTGTCAGGCGCAGGAATTTTGCTCTGGTCAGCATGGGTCATCCCTCTGAATTTGACTCGCGCGTGATTGCGCCAGCCTCGGCATCACCATGCAGCGGGGCGACCAGCGATAAAATTACAATTCGTCTCTCGTTCCGATAGCGAATAGGCATCGGGCTTCGCGCCCGTCACCGCAGCTGAAGGACTGCGCGGCCGTGATACTTCAGGTATTTGCTCACCGTTATGGAGGGCTCCTTCGGTCGACGGCGACCCCGCCAAGTGGGTGCGCCAACAAGCGTTTTTGGAACCCCCCGATGGCAATAATGCGCCATAGTCGCCGTCTATCCACGCACCAAAGCCGCTCGCTATCGTTACTTTAGCCAACCGGCATTTCCCGCCGATCCAACCACCGTGCAAATTCGAAACAACGGCGGCGCGCTGCGCCAGCCTTGCAACGGAGAGGATCGGGCCATGAACATCCAAGCGCCACTTCGTCTTGAACAGACCTCCCGGCCCCTCGAGGGTCGCGTATCCCTCGTGACAGGTTCAACCAGCGGCATCGGCCTCGGGATCGCTCGCGCGCTAGCCGCAGCAGGCTCCGCAATCATGCTCAATGGCTTCGGCAGGCCTGAGGATATCGCAGAGACCCAAGCCAGAATCATCTCCGAATTCGGCGTCAGGGTCTCCTATTCGCCGGCAGACATGTCAAAGGTCGCGTCGATCGGCGACATGATGGCGACGGTGCTGGATCTGTTCGGCCGCCTCGATATCCTGGTGAACAACGCCGGCATCCAACACGTCGCGCCGCTCGAGCAATTCCCGGCCGAGAAGTGGGATGCGATCTTGGCGATCAACCTTACATCTGCATTCCACACCACGCGCGCCGCGCTGCCTTCGATGCGCAAGAACAAGTTTGGCCGCATCATCAACATAGCTTCGGCACATGGGCTTGTCGCATCGCCGTTCAAGTCGGCTTATGTCGCAGCCAAGCACGGCGTCGTCGGCCTGACCAAGGTCATCGCATTGGAGATCGCCGAAGCCAACATCACCTGCAACGCGATCTGCCCGGGCTATGTCTATACGCCGCTGGTCGAGGCGCAGATCGAAGGTCAGGCCAAATCGCACGGCATCCCGCGTGAGCAGGTCATTCGTGACGTGTTGCTCGCTCAACAGCCGAACAAGCGCTTCGCTACTGTCGAAGAGCTCGGCGCTCTCTCGGTCTTTCTCGCAAGCGATGCAGCAGCCTCGATCACCGGAACGGCCTTGCCGGTCGACGGCGGCTGGACCGCGCACTAAGGCGGAGGCTCATCAGGGTCTCCGGTATACGACCAGGATTTCGGGAGGGTCCTATGGACAGAAATTCATCAACCCGTGTGACGAAGCTTTCGGAGCAGCAACGCGCCCAGAAAGATCGCCACATCGTACTGGTTCTACAAGGCGGCGGCGCACTCGGCGCCTACCAGGCCGGTGTCTATCACGCGCTGCACGAGCGTGGCATTGAGCCGGACTGGATCATCGGCACATCGATCGGCGCCATCAATGCGAGCCTGATCGCTGGCAATCCATACGAAAGCCGGCTTGAACGACTAAAAGAATTCTGGACCAGGATGGCGTACCGGCCGCCGTTGGCCTCCCCGGCATGGACCGGATTGCCCGACATGATTTCGTACTGGAAGACAATCTTTTGCGGCATTCCGGATTTTTTCAAGCCCAACCCTGGCGCATTCCTCGGGACGCACGTTCCCCTGGGGCCCGACGCCGCAGGCTTCTACTCGACTGCCCCATTGGAAAAGACACTGCTTGAGCTTGCCGACTTTTCACTCGTGAACAAATGCACTCCGCGGCTTACCGTTGGCGCCGCTCACGTGCGCACGAGCCAGATGCGGTATTTCGACAGCCGCGATGGCGAAATCGGCGTCAAGCACGTTATGGCATCGGGCGCTTTGCCGCCGGCCTTTCCGGCCGTGCGCATCGACGGCGAACTTTACTGGGACGGCGGCATTCTCTCGAACACGCCAACCGAAGTGATCTTTGACGACAATCCACGAAAAAACTCTCTGATCTTTGCGGTGCACCTTTGGAACCCGATGGGCGAAGAGCCGGGCACCATCTGGGAGGTCCTCAACCGTCATAAGGACATCCAGTACTCCAGCCGAGTTGCGAGCCACATCGCACGGCAACGTCAGCTGCATCACATGCGGCACATCATTCGTGATCTCACGAAGATGCTGCCGGAAGAAATTCGTCGGACACAAGAAGCCCAAGCGCTCGCCGCTTATGGTTGCCATACGACGATGCACGTCGTGCGCCTGCTGGCGCCGCAGCTTGAGAATGAAAACCACACTAAGGACGTTGATTTCGGTCCCTCCAGCATCCGCATGCGTTGGGAGGCTGGCTATACAAAGACTATGCGCGCACTCGAGCAAGCGCCCTGGGAAGGCGATTTCGATTCACAGGAAGGCGTGATCCTGCATGAGCCTCAATCGGAAATCATGTTGGCTGCGGAATAGCACGGGCCAGCGCGCACGGCCGCTAAGCGACGAGTGACCCAATGCAACACTACGACGCCATCATTATAGGAACCGGTCAGGCAGGGCCTGCGCTCGCGCAACGTCTTGTCGATACCGGACGAACCGTTGCCGTGATCGAACGCAAGTCTTTCGGCGGCACTTGCGTCAATACCGGCTGCATTCCGACCAAAACGCTGGTGGCCAGCGCCTACGCCGCCCACATGGCGCGGCGTGCGGCGGATTTCGGCGTGAAAATCCCATGCGAGATCACTGTCGATATGAAAGCTGTCAAGGCCCGCAAGGATCATGTGTCCGGCCGCTCGCGTAACGGCGTTGAGCAATGGTTTAAAAATCTCAAGGGCTGCACGGTTTATGAGGGCCATGCGCGGTTTGCCGGACCGCATTCGGTCGAGGTCGCTGGCGAGATCCTCAACGCAAAATGGATATTCATCAATGCCGGAGGGCGCGCACTGGCGCCGCCGATCCCCGGCCTTGATGAGATTGGCTACTTCACCAACAGCTCGATGATGGATGTCGATTTTCTTCCGCCGCATTTGATCATTCTTGGCGGCAGCTACATCGGCCTTGAATTCGCACAAATCTATCGACGCTTCGGCAGCGAGGTATCTGTGATCGAGCTCGCCCCACACCTCATTGCGCGCGAGGACAAAGACGTCTCTCTCGCAATTATGGATATCCTGCACGGCGAAGGCATCAAGACGTATCTCAGCAGTAAAGTCGTGCGCGTACAGCGGCAAGGTAACGACGTCGCGGTTGAGATTGTTCGCGATGGAGTGGCCTCGCAAATCGCTGGATCTCACCTGCTGCTCGCCATTGGGCGTCGTCCCAACACCGATGACCTCGGCTTGGATGCCGCCGGCATCGCCGTGGACGACCGCGGCTACATCCAGGTAGATGACCAGTTGCGAACGAATGTGCCGAGTGTCTGGGCCTTAGGAGACTGCAACGGTCGTGGCGCCTTCACGCACACGTCCTACAACGACTACGAGATCGTTGCCGCCAATATCCTCGATCGCAAGCGCCGCCGGGTGTCGGACCGCATTCCCGCCTACGCGCTCTACACCGATCCGCCACTCGGCCGCGTCGGCATGACTGAGGCAGAAGTCCGCCAGACTGGCCGTTCCGCGATGATCGGGACCATCAAGATGGAACGAGTCGGCCGAGCATTCGAAAAGGGCGAAACCCTCGGGTTCATGAAGATCCTGGTTGATAAGACGAACAAGCGAATCATGGGCGCGTCCTTCCTCGGTCTGTCGGGTGACGAAATCGTCCATTCGATTCTCGACCTGATGTACGCAAACGCGCCTTACACAGTGTTGCAAAAGGCGGTGCACATCCATCCGACTGTGTCCGAGTACATCCCGGTGATCATTGGCAACCTAAAAGAACTGCAATAGCGCGAGGCCGATCAAAGGAAAGCGATCATGACCCAAATATCACCCGCGATAGACATGACCCACATGGGCGCTCATAGCGACGCCGCGCGCGTCCTACGCCGGACAATAATCATCGGATTGACTGCGTTCCTTACGGTTGTCGACCTTTTCGCAACCCAGGCGATTTTGCCATCACTGGCGCAGGCCTATCAGGTGACGCCCGCTGCTATGAGCTTCGCCGTCAATGCCAGCACGATGGGCATGGCGGTCGCCGGCCTTTCGGTCGCGTTTTTTAGCCGACGTATTGATCGGCGGAATGGAATTCTCATCAGCCTTTGCGTGCTCGCTATCCCGACCGCCCTACTCGCCGTCGCACCGAATCTCACAATATTCACGATCCTTCGCGTAACGCAGGGTTTGTGTATGGCGTCAGCCTTTACCTTAACGCTTGCCTATCTCGGTGAAGAATGCAGCGCCATGGATGCCGGTGGCGCATTTGCTGCCTACATCACTGGCAATGTCGCCAGCAATCTGATTGGCCGTCTGATCTCCGCCGGTGTCGCCGATCACTTCGGGCTCGCGGCCAACTTCTACTTCTTCTCGGCGCTTAATTTTGCCGGCGCGGTTTTGGTCTACTTTACGGTTCGCAGCACAATGCCGATATTCCCCGCGGGTAAAACGCTCGCCCCACTCGCGATTTGGTCCAAACATCTGCGCAATGCGCCACTGCTCGCAAGCTTTGGCATAGGGTTTTGTATCCTATTCGCCTTCATTGGCACTTTCAGTTTCGTGAACTTTGTGCTGGTGCGCGAACCGCTCTCGCTTGGTCGCATGGAACTTGGCTTTGTTTATCTCGTTTTCCTGCCTTCGATTGTGACCACCCCTTTCGCCGGCGCAGCGGTGCAACGATTTGGCACACGGCCGACCTTCTGGAGTGCCTTGGCGCTCGCTGGACTCGGGCTACCTGTTTTACTGGTGCCGAGTCTGCCGCCTGTTGTCATCGGCTTGATGCTGATCGGTGTCGGTACATTTTTCGCGCAGGCGGCGGCAACCGGCTTTGTCGGCCGCGCCGCAACTGACGATCGTGGGTCGGCAAGTGGCATTTATCTTGCGTGTTATTTCTTTGGTGGGCTCGTCGGCACTGCTGTTCTCGGCCAAGTGTTTGATCGTTTTGGCTGGGCAGCCTGCGTCTCCGGCATCGGCGTCGCTCTAATCGTTGCAGCACTGTTGGCGTGCCGTCTCAAGATCTCGCCCGACCCTGGCATTCATGAAACCGAGCGATGAGCTGGTGCATCATGTTGCGGATGTCGTCAGTGATGAACCGACCGACGCCTGAGCCATCTAAGTCCTGTCCTGTCTGCTCCCTTCCTATGCAAGGCGCAAAACAGGAAGGTCGTACGATTTATCGCTGTGAGCAATGCGGCACGGCCGTCATGATTTCTGAACCCACAATGCTTGGCTAGTGCTGGGCAAACCGACATGAATTCCATGCGTCCGGAAATAGCTCAGGAAGGAAAACCGGATATCCAATTGCATGCTCGAATGTCTGCTTTTGGGGTTAAAGCGGACATTCGGTCCGAGTTCAGCAGTGACCCAAAGTCCGAACGATGATTGCAACGCATGGGCAAGGCTTAACGGCGTTCGATACGACAGTCTTACCGTCCGGGCTTCTGGTCGCCTTGCGGCCCATCGCATCATGCTCGAAAGCATCGCCGAGACGTGGGAGACAATCTCCAACAGCTTAACGGAGATTGCCTAGCGGCGCCCCTGAGCTAACTTCGCGGCTTTGATTTGGCCTTTTCGGAAATCGGCAAGGCCGCATCTCGCGCTAGCCGTGCCGCCCGAAGGGTTGCGATACGCCGCATCGCGGCATCATGTTTCTCCCGATATTCCCGCATCGCTTGTGCTTTATCGGCGTCCGTCTGCTTTTCAGCCATGAAATCCTTCATGTCAGTCAACACTATCGACATACATAGTTGTTGGACCGCAAATCTCAATGCCACTGGAAAGGCAAGAGATGTCCCTATTGGCCCTTAGCGGACATTATAGTCGCCTCGCCGAATGTCCGCTCTTGGGGGTAAAGCGGACATGGCTTTTTGCAATGCAAATGTCTGCTTTTGACCCAAAGCCGACGGTAGTCTCCTCAAAATGATCGACACTCCTTATGGTAGCTTGCGCCCGAATGTCGTCACCAAGGTTACGATGACTCGATGATGAGATTGCTCAAGCGTTTTTTGCAGCGTTTGGCTATCTTCGGACTAGGTATCTTTAGCGTCTGGTTCATTGTCTTTGTTGTCTTCGAATTTGCGGACCAAAGGCTGCCATGGTTTCTAGCGTTGGCTGTCACTTATGGAGTTGCAGCATACATTATCCTTCCACGTATCGTTCGAATGGGTCTTAAAATCCTCAAACACAAGCGGGTGCCTAGCTATACAATCACCGGCGATGGGTTGCCCGGCGACCCCGTCAATCTCGTGCTCACAGGTACGCTTCAACAGCTTCACGCAGCATTTGCAATTGCCGGCTGGTCAGAGGCTGATCGGTTGGGACTGACCAGCTCGTGGCGGATGGTCCGGGCATTCGTATCTAATTCGCCGTATCCTACCGCCCCGTTCAGCACCCTTTATCTTTTCGGACGCGGTCAAGACATCGGTTTCCAGAAGGCAATTGATGACAGCCCACGGAAACGCCATCACATTCGATTCTGGGCTTTGGATACCGCGCTGGCCGAGGCCACATGGGGAACGGCGAAATTCTGGCTAAACACTGATCGGCCCCAGGCCAATGCCCATGTTTACTGGATCGGCGCTGGGACCAAAGATACTGGCTTCTCCCTGACCCAACTCACATTTCAGATAACCCACGCAACCGATTCGGATACGAACGTCGAGCGAGATTTTATCATCTCCGAGTTGAGGAATAATCAAGTCATCGGAGACGTGAGTAAGGTTCCAGCGGGTCAACACATCGAACACATCAATCACTACGTCACTGACGGCGAAATCGCACTCGCGAATCTGAAGGTAGTTGCCCCATGAGACAAACGCGTCTCTGGGGGTCGGGCCAGTCGACGCTCTCGTTCCGCTCAGGAGTGACCGACCAGCGTCAGGGTGGTCAGGCCGGTGGGTGGGGTGGTCAAAATGCTTTCCGGCAGCGCCGCGCCTAACTGCTCGCGAGAAATTTTTGCAAAGTTCCAGAGTCGTCTCTCTGACAAACACACCAAAATGTTACCGACCTGAAAGGCACCGTCATACCAGTCCAAAATCTAGCGGCTTGCCGGGCGCTTTTCCCCCTCCGTAAAGTCCAACAAATAGATTGGCGGCTATAGCGTTTGATCTCGGCCATGCAGACGACGCAGTTGCTGGCAGCTAGCGGTGTGACCATGGCGGCAGGGGCCATGGTCTCGCTATCGTTTGCATTGACACCGCCGCTCACGTTGCTACCGCCGCGACCGTTGTCGGCCGACGCCAATGGCA
>Ga0126383_10002081_pt1 | contig 12793 bp, 7 predicted proteins | sample PanSoiMetPlot_35_FD_96882 | JGI IMG/M metagenome (GOLD analysis project Ga0126383, IMG submission 96882) | Tropical forest soil microbial communities from Panama - MetaG Plot_35 | ecosystem: Environmental > Terrestrial > Soil > Tropical forest > Bulk soil | place: Panama | collected 2016-02-17
TCTCGGCACCAGTGAAAAGCCGACCTCTGCGCCGACGGCAGGCCCAAGCCTCGCACGGCGACGCCACCGCCGGAAGTTTCATCTACCAAGATCGGGCACCGCCCGGTCCCAACTCGCAATGACCACGTAAGCCGCGTCATTGCGAGGAGCGGAGCGCTGAAGCAATCTCTGTGAACCAATCATGCTGTCTTTCCTGCGGTTACGGCGTGCCGCGAGCGTGGCAGGCGGATCGTGAACTCGGTGAACTCGCCGACCCGGCTGTCGACTGCGATCGTGCCCCCGTGCTCCTGTGTGACGATGTCGTAGCTGATTGACAGGCCAAGGCCGGTGCCTTCGCCGGTCGGCTTCGTCGTAAAGAATGGCTGGAACAATTTGTCCCTCAGCTCGGGCGGGATGCCGGTGCCGTTGTCGCGCACGCGGATCTCGACTTCCGCACCGAGATCGCGCGTGGTCACCTTGAGGCTCGGCTTGAATTGGGGGTTATTCGCCTCGTTGCAGCGCTTGCTGGCTGCATAGAAGCCATTGCCGAACAGGTTGAGGAAGACGCGCGTCACATCCTGCGGCACCAGCTCGATCGGGCGGATGCTGTGGTCGAGATCGCGATCCAATGTGATGTTGAAATTCTGATCCTGTGCGCGGGCGCCGTGATAGGCGAGGTTCAGCGCCTCGTCGATCAATGCATTGATGTCGACCGCCTGCCGCTCGCTGCTGCCGCCGCGCGAATGCGCCAGCATGCTCTTGACGATCCCGTCTGCGCGGCGGCCATGCTCGGCGATTTTTTCGAGATTGCCTGTCAGCATCGTTACGATTTCGTCGATCTCGGCGCGCGTATCCTCGCCGAGTGAAGCGACAGCTGGCGCAGCCGCCTCTTTCAGCTCATCCAGAAGCTCGACCGAAAGCCCGGCGAAGTTGTTGACGAAATTGAGCGGGTTCTTGATCTCGTGCGCGATGCCGGCCGTCAGCTGGCCGAGCGAGGCCATCTTTTCGGCATGGATCAGACTGGCCTGCGCCGTCTTCAATTCGCGCAGCGCTCCCTCCGCGGTGTCTCGCGCGGCCCGCAGCCGCGCTTCCGCCTCTTTGCGCTCGGTAATGTCGCTGTAGATCAGGACGATCCCGCCGCCCGGTATCGCGTTCCGGCGCACCTCGATGACCCGGCCATCGGGCCGCGTACGCTCCAGGCGCACTTCCTGATCGGTATCTGCGAGGCGGCGGCTGAGTTCTGCCTCGACATCGTCGGTGCCGAATTCGCCCCGCTCGGCGAGGATGCGGATATAGTCGGCATAGGTCGGACGCTCTGCCGGAAGCCCCTCGGGTAAATCGAGCATCCGCTGAAAATTCAGGTTCCAGGCCGTCAGCCGCAATTCGGCGTCGAACATCGCGACGCCGTCGCCCATATTGTCGAAGGTGACGCGCAATTCGGCCTGGCGCTGACGGATCTCCTCGAGCAGCCGGGCGTTTTCTATCGCGATCACCGCCTGCGCCGCGAAATTCTGCAACAACGCTTTCTGCTTGTCGGTGAACCGACGTTGCTCCTTGCGGTAGATGGCCAAGACGCCAAAGAAGGCGTTCTCTTTGCGTAGCGAGACATTTAACAAACTACGAAAGCCACCAACCTCGACCATCTGTCGGAAAGCTGGGTTATGGCGGGTCTCGTCGTGCTCCAGAAGATCTGTGATTTCGACGATGTCCTCACCCTTCCGGGTACGCTCCAGCGCGCCCCCCGAAAATGGTACGAAAGGACCGCGCTGCCGTATCCAATTGGTATACCGCGTGTCGCCGCGCGTCGCTGCGGCAGAAAACCTTTTCCCGTCAAATGTCAAAAGACTGCCATGAGCTCCATCGCACAAGCGCAGCGCCTTTTCGAGCATCGCCTCGAACACGGGCACAAGATCGCCGGGCGAGGAGTTGATGACCTGCAATAGCTCGGCGGTCGCGGTCTGCTGTTCGAGCGCTTCGCGCGTCTCGGTCAAGAGCCGCGCATTTTCCATTGCGATCACCGCCTGCGCCGCGAAACTCTGTAACAGCGCGATCTGCTTTTCGGTGAACGCCCCAACCTCCATGCGGTAGATCATGATGTAGCCGAGCACTGCCCTGTCCTTCAGCAGCGGCACGAGGACGTAGGCCCGGGCCCCTCCAAGATCGACCAATGCGATGCGATCGGGGTCGCCGCGCTGATAGGGCTCGGTGGCGATGAGATCGGGAATATGAACCACGCGCTCGCCGGCCAGGATGCGCGCCGGCCCGGTACCGGGCCCATAAATACCCGCATCACCTCGTGCATAATGCTGGACATAGGCGCTCGGCACGCCGTGCGTCGCGGCCAGACGAAACCGATCGCCGTCATAAGTGCGCAGCTCGCCGAAGGAACCGCCGCACAGCCGCATCGCTTTTTCCAGCATCGCGTCGAACACCGGCGCGAGATCGCCGGGCGAGGAATTGATGACCTGCAGTACCTCTGCCGTTGCGGTCTGCTGCTCCAGTGCCTCGCGCGTCTCGGTCATGAGGCGCGCGTTCGCCATCGCGATCACCGCTTGGGCGGCGAAATTCTGCAGCAAGGCAACCTGCTTGTCGGAGAAACGGCCACGGCTCTTGGCGGTAGAGATTGATGAAGCCGAGCACCGCATCATCGCGCAGCAACGGCACCATCAATGAGCTGCGCACGCCGCCGAGGTCGACGAGCGCCCGGCGATTGGGGTCGCCGGTCTTGTAGACATCCTCGGCCATCAAATCGGCGACCTGGATGATGCGCTCTCCGGCGAGAAGGCGCGCCGGCTGTGTTCCCGGCCCATAGTCGGGCGGGTTACTGCGCCGGTACTCGACAAACGCCGCCGGCATGCCGCGCGTCGCCGCCGTGCGGAACCTCCCCTCCTCATAAACGGCAAGTTGCCCGAACGCCGCTTCGCAGAGCCGCATCGCCTTTTCGAGCATGGCGTCGAACACCGGCGCGAGATCGCCGGGCGAGGAATTGATGACGCCCAAAACCTCGGCGGTCGCGGTCTGCTGCTCGAGTGCCTCGCGGGTCTCGTTGATGAGGCGCGCGTTCTCCATCGCAATGACCGCCTGTGCGGCGAAGTTTTCCAACAAGGCGATTTCTTTGTCGGAGAATGGCCGCACCTCGCGGCGCGCAGAGGCGATCATTCCAAGGAGCGCACCGTCTCGACGCAGCGGAACGCACAGCAAAGTGCGGGCAGCATCGAGCTCGGCCGCGCTTCGCGTAATCGAGTAGTCGGTCTCTGCGAGATCACGGATGTGGGTGAACCGGCTGCCTTCAACCAGCGCCCGCGTCGCCGGGTTGTCAGCCGCCGGAGCCCCCTGCCGCAGGATTGCGGCGAACTCGTCGGACAAGCCGCGGGTGGCAACCGCTCGAAAACGCTCGCCATCGTAAAGCTCGAGGCTGCCCTGCGCGATATCGCAAAGGCTGTGCGCTTTTTCCAAGATGGCGTCGAATACCGGGGCCAGATCGCCCTGGGAGTTATTGATCACCTGCAAGACCTCGGAGGTGGCGATCTGCTGCTCCAGCGCCTCTCTTGTTTCCGTCAACAGCCGCGCATTCTCGATCGCAATGACCGCCTGCGCCGCAAAGTTTTCCAATAACGCAATCTCTTTATCGGTGAACGGCCGGACCTCCCGGCGGTTGCAGGAGATTGCGCCGAGCAGCCTGCCATCCTTGCGCAGCGGCAACATGAGATTGGTGCGCACGCCGCCGCGCCCGGAGACGGCGCGGGCGGTCGGCGCATCGACCAGCGTCAGATCGGGATTGTGAACCCAGCGGACGCTGTGATCGAGCAGCTGGGTCGTGGCGGAGAGGATGACCCCTTGGCGCAGCCGCTCAGCCAAGTCTTCCGGATAGCCGTGGGTCGTAGCTGCGCGAAAAAGCTCGCTATCGAACAAGAACAAGCTCCCCAACGTCGCCCCGCACACCGTGTGCGCCTTGTCCAGAATCGCCTCGAATACGGGAGCGAGATCGCCGGGCGAGGAGTTGATAACGCCCAATACCTCGGCGGTTGCAGTCTGCTGCTCCAATGCCTCGCGGGTCTCGTTAATGAGCCGCGCATTCTCCATCGCGATCACCGCCTGCGCCGCGAAATTCTGCAGCAACGCGATCTGCTTGTCCGAGAACGGGCGGACCTCCTGGCGATAGATCGTGAAAATCCCAAGCACGGCGTCGTCCTTGCGGAGCGAGACCGTCACTAGGGTGCGGCCGCCACCCAAGTCCACCATCGCGCGCCGCACCGGATCGCCCGAGACGTAGGCCTCCGACTCCCTGGCATCGAGGACGTGCGTGACGTGTTCGCCGCGCAGCGCGTGCCCACGCGCGCTCATGCGATCGTAGCCCGGTCCCGACCGAGCGATCAGATCGAAAAGTTCTTGAGACCCGCCGCGGACCGCGGCCAACCGGAACTGTTCGCCGTCATAAGTCCATAACGAGCCGATCTTGGCATCGCACAGACGAACGGCCCGTTCCAGCATTGCGTCGAATACCGGCGAGAGGTCGCCGGGCGAGCTGTTGATCAGCTGCAATACCTCGGCGGTCGCTGTTTGCTGCTCCAATGCCTCGCGCGTCTCGGTAATCAGCCGCGCATTCTCCATTGCGATCACGGCTTGGGCGGCGAAGTTCTGCACCAGCGCGATCTGCTTGTCCGAGAACGGGCGAACCTCCTGCCGGTACACGGCCAATGTGCCGAGGAAGAGATCATCCTTGCGGAGGGCCACCGCCAGATAACTGCGCGCCTCGCCGAGATCGACCAGGGCGCGGCGATTGGGCTCTCCGGCGCGGTAGGCGTCCTCGTCCTTCGCATCGATAACATGGACGACCTGCTCCCCGGCAAGCAGCCGCGCAGGGAATGTCCCCGGGCCATAAGTGGCTGGACCCTCCTTGCGGAATTGCGCAAACGCGGCTGGAACGCCCCGCTCCGCGATCCGGTGAAAGCGGCTGCCGTCATATGTGTTCAGGAAACCGAAGGCGGCTTCACACAACGTCATCGCCTTTCCGAGCATCGCATCGAACACCGGGGCGAGGTCGCCGGGCGAGGAATTGATGACCTGCAACACCTCGGCGGTCGCGGTCTGCTGCTCCAGGGCCTCGCGCGTCTCGGTCAACAGCCGCGCGTTTTCCATCGCGATCACCGCCTGCGCCGCGAAATTCTGCAATAGGGCGATCTGCTTATCAGTGAACGGTCGGACTTCCTGGCGGAATACGGAAATGGTTCCGAGCAACACGCCGTCTTTGCGCAGCGGAACGACGATAAGCGTACGAACATCGCCAAGCTCGACGGAACCACGCCTAAGCGGGTCCTCTGATCTGGCAACAGCCGCCGCATCGGCTATGTGAACCAGATCCTTCCCCTCGAATAGCGGTGTCACGAAACTCGGCGGGCGATGCGGTTGATGCATCAGCCGAGCCGCTTGTTCGGGCACGCCCTGGGTCGCGGTTGCGCGGAAGTATTCTCCGTCGTAGATGTGCAGTACACCGAATGCGGCGCCGCAGAGCCGCATCGCCTTTTCGAGCATCGCGTCGAATACAAGCGCGAGGTCGCCGGGCGACGAATTGATGACCTGTAACACCTCGGCGGTCGCGGTCTGCTGTTCGAGCGCCTCGCTGACATCGCGGCTGCGGGTCTCCAGTTCCCTGAACAGACGGACATTCCCGATGGCAATGGCGGCCTGATCGGCGAAAGTTTTGACGAGCTCGATCTGAGTTGTGGTGAACGGCTTGACCTCGCGCCGCCCGCAGCCGATGACGCCGATGGCCCGACCCTCGCAGAAAATCGGGACTGCAACGAATGACCGATACCTTGCCACCGATTGCAGGACCTCGAGGGTGCGCGCGTCGTAATCGAGCCAGGTCAGGACGTCATCGAAATGGACCGGGCGCGCGTCGATTAATGCCCGGCCCATGACGAAGTTCCGCGCCGGCGTTCGCGGGAATAGGCTGTAAAACGCCGCGCTTTCCTTCGGCGACATGCTGTGAAGAGCGGCAAGGTAGAGAAGCCCGTCGTCGAGCCTGGCGACCGCACTGAACTCCGCCTCGCAGACTTTGGCCGCGCTCCTGACGATGGCGTCGAACACCGGCTGGATGTCTGTTGGCGACCGCGAGATCACGCCCAGGATCTCGCTCGTGGCGACCTGTTGGGCCAGAGCTTCGTCGCGCTCGGCGGTACGCTGGTCGAGTTCCCGCCGGAGCGCGGCAATGGTCTGCCTCAGATCGGTCCCCGCGTCGTCGAGCATTGCCATTCGGTCGCCTCTCCCGCCTGCGGTGCCGCCGGGATCCGCAGCGGCCGACGGTTAGGCTGCAGAGCAGGGCGGACGCCGGGACCGAGCGGCACACGTATTACGCGCGAGAATACCCGTGCGATGTTTGGCCTGCTAGCAATCTCGTTCGGTTCCGATCGGCTTAGCCACTCCGGGGATCAGACGTAGTGCCGAAGAAAGCCATCGATCATTGCGTTCACTTGGTCGGGAACTTCGAGCTGGTTGAAGTGACCGGCGCCAACGGTCCAGCCATTGACCACGTTCGGCAGCCATTGCGACATCAGATGCGGCGGGTTGAGAGGCGGCGTTCCCGCCAGATGGAGTGCCGGCACCTGGCACATTGCCGCAACAGCGGGACCGTCGAATTCGAGGGCTCCCCTTATGGCATTGGCGGCGACGTGGCCCGGCGCGGTAAGCATCACCGCCAGTACAGCCTCGACGAGCTTCCGGTCGGATGTCGGGAGGAACAGGTGATCGGTGATGAACCGCCGGCGGGACTCCTGTTTGCCGGCCTCGATATCACCAGCCACGGCCTCGATAGCGGCGCGCAGCTCGGGCGGAAAAACAAAGGGCGCAGGGTCGACCATGACAATGGCCGCGACACTCTGGGGATGGGCCGCGGCGAGCTGCAGAGCCGTCACACCCCCCATGCTGTGACCGACCGCCACGGTCTTGCCGAGACCCAGCTGTCCGATGACGTATGCAATGTCGTCAGCGTAGGCGGCGATAGGGTAGGGGCCGGCCGGCTTGTCGCTCTCGCCGTGACCGCGCAAATCCACCGAAACCACCCGGTGCCGCTGCGCGAAATGCTCGGCCTGTGGGGCGAAGAACGAACGATCGCAGGTCCACCCGTGGATAAAGACGAAGACGGGCTTTCCGACGCCGCGATCCTCGAACGCCAATTTTGTGCCGTTGTGCACGATCGTCGCCATGACCCTGCTCCATTTCTTTGGGTTGACCCGACGGACCGCAGCCTGAAGAGCTGCCTACCATGGGCTGCATCGCCCAGTACCGCGATTTTACCAATTTTGCGGCAGCTTGTCTGAGGCGATGCAAGCCCGAGTCGCGATGGGCGAGGGAATTCTGTTCGCAGCGGTATGAGAGGACGAAAACCTGGGGTCGGTTCGACTGTTGGGGCTTTCGTCAGGCTGGCACGGCCATTGCCTGGACAGATGCCGCAGGCTGAATCTCGCGCAAATGGCAGGCGACGCGGTGGCCCGGGAAGACCTCGCGCATTTCCGGCTCCTCTTGCGAACACCGGGTGAAAGCGTAAGGGCAGCGCGTGTGGAAGCGGCAGCCTGACGGAGGATGGATCGGGCTCGGCACGTCGCCTTTGAGGATGATGCGCTGCTTGGCCGCCTCGGGGTCGGGAACCGGCACTGCCGAGAGGAGCGCCTCGGTATAGGGGTGTTGCGGGCGGGTGAAGAGAGCGCGCTTGTCGGCGATCTCGACGATCTTGCCGAGATACATGACCGCAATGCGGTGGCTGATGTGCTCGACGACCGCGAGGTCGTGCGCGACGAAGAGATACGACAGTCCGAATTCGCGCTGCAGGTCGCCCAACAGGTTGATCACCTGCGCCTGCACCGAGACGTCGAGCGCCGAGACCGGCTCATCGCAGACGATGAGGCTCGGGTGCAATGCGAGGGCGCGCGCAATGCCGATGCGCTGGCGCTGGCCGCCCGAGAATTCGTGCGGGTAGCGGTCGAGCGCCTCGGCCCGCAGCCCCACCTTCAGAGCCAATTCCGCCACGCGTTCGGCCAGTTCGCGGCCGCCGGAGACGCCGAAATTGACGAGCGGCTCGCCAATGATGTCGCGGATTCTGAGCCGCGGGTTCAGCGAGGAATAGGGGTCCTGGAAGACGACCTGCAGCCGGCGCCGCCACGGCCGCATCTGCTGCCGCGTGAGCCGGTCGATGCGCTTGCCGTCGATGCGAACCTCGCCTGCGGTCGGGTCGATCAGTTTCAAAATTGCCTTGCCCGCGGTCGACTTGCCGCAGCCGCTCTCGCCGACGAGCCCCAAGGTCTCCCCCTCGGCAATGTCGAAAGAGATGCCGTCGACCGCATGAACCTGACCGACAGTGCGCTGGAGCAGCCCTTTCTTTACCGGAAAGTGCTTGACGAGCCCGCGGACAGAAAGGAGGGGTTCGGCAGTGATCATGCCGCGGCGACCCGGTCGGAGTGGAAGCAGGCGGCGTAATGCCCGGGCTCCTTCTCGTCGAAGGCCGGGATTTCACGGCGGCATATCTCGGTCGCGAAGGCGCAGCGCGTTTCAAACGGGCAGCCGGGGATCGGCTCCTTGAGGGACGGCACAGTCCCGGCTATCTCGGCGAGCCGCGGCGCCCGTTCATGGTCGAGCGAGGCGCCGAGCCGCGGAACCGAGGCCAAGAGCCCCCTCGTGTACGGGTGCAGCGGCCTGCGGAACAACTTGCCGACCGGCGCCTCCTCGGCCTTGCGCCCGGCATACATGACGACGACGCGTTGCGCCATCTCCGCGACGACGCCGAGATCGTGCGTGATCAGCACAATCGCGGCATCGATCTTCTGTTTGAGTTCGCGCATCAGATCGAGGATCTGCGCCTGGATCGTGACGTCGAGCGCGGTCGTCGGCTCGTCGGCGATCAGCAGCTTCGGGTTGCAGGCGAGCGCCATCGCGATCATGACCCGCTGCCGCATCCCACCTGACAGCTGATGCGGATATTCGGAAATGCGCCGCCGTGCCTCCGGGATATGCACGAGACGCAGCATATCGACGGCCTTGTCCAGCGCCGCCCGGTGGTCGAGGCCCTGGTGCAAGGTCAAGGTCTCGGCGATTTGCCGGCCGATCGTCAGTACCGGGTTGAGCGACGTCATCGGCTCCTGAAAAATCATCGATATCTCGTTGCCGCGCACCGCACGCATTTCGGCTTCGCTGAGGCCGAGCAGATCGCGCCCCGCGAAGCGGATCGCGCCGGAAACGATGCGGCCGGGCGGCGACGGGATCAGTCGCAATACCGACAGCGCCGTAACGCTCTTACCGCAGCCGCTCTCGCCGACAATGGCGAGCGTCTCGCCAGGAAACACATGGAACGACACGCCGTCGACGGCGCGCACCACCCCGTCACGCGTGAAGAACCAGGTTCGCAGATCGGCGATGTCGAGGATCCTCTCGACCTTGGCCGGCGGCGCCTTTGGGAATGTCGGGGTGTAGGCCGCGAGAGTTTCGGGCATGCGCTACTACATGCGGCGCGCCAGGCGCGGGTCGAGCGCGTCACGGAGCCCGTCGCCGAGCAGATTGATGGCGAGGACGGTAATCGACAGGAAGGCACCGGGGATCAGGACGATGTAATAGGCGACCTGAAAGAGACTGCGGCCCTCGGCCATGATATTGCCCCAGCTCGGGACATTCGGCGGGGTCCCGGCGCCGAGAAAGGACAGGATCGCCTCGACGATCATCGCCGAGGCTGCGACGAAGGTGCCTTGCACGAGGAGCGGCGGCAGTGTGTTGGGCAGGATGTGCCGCCACAGGATGCGGAAAAACCCGGTGCCGCTGGCCAGCGCGGCCTCGACAAAGGGCTGCTCGCGCAAGGTCAGCACAACACCGCGGACAAGCCGCGTGACGCGCGGCACTTCGGCGACGGTGATAGCAAAGATGACGTTTTCGATGCTGGCGCGGGTCAGCGCCATCAACGCGATCGCAATCAGGATCGCCGGGATCGACATCAGCCCGTCCATGATCCGCATGACGACCGCGTCGGTCCAACGGCTGAAACCGGTAACGAGGCCGATCGCCAGGCCCAGCGCGGTGCTCAACAAGGCGACACTCAACCCGACGGTCAGCGATATGCGCGCGCCGTAAATAGTGCGGCTGTAAATGTCGCGCCCGAGCATGTCGGTGCCGAACCAATATTGCGCCGAGGGCCAGCGCAGCCGGCGGATCGGCGACAATGCCTGCGGGTCGACCGTGCCGAGATACGGGGCACAGACCGCCATTAATGCCATTAAACCGAGCAGTGTCCCGCCGATGACGATCGTCGGGTGGCGGCGGACATAGGCCCAGGCGCCACGCTTGCGCCGTGACGGAATGACAGCAAGGACGGTAAGATCGGTGGGTGCGACAGTCATGAGTTCCCGTCACCTCCGCGCAAGCGGGGGCCCAGGGCAAGCGTTCCTGCCGTCGGGAACCTGGATTCCCCGCTTTCGCGGGAATGACGAATTGAAGTTGCGAAGAAGCATCTTGAGCAACCGGCCTCAGTAGCGGATGCGCGGGTCGAGGAAGGTGTAGCTGAGGTCGACCAGCAGATTAATCAGCACATAGGCGGCCGAAAACACGAGGATGATCCCTTGGATGATCGGATAGTCGCGGCGCAGGATCGCATCGACGGTCAGCCGGCCGAGACCGGGGATCGCGAACACTGTCTCGGTGACGACGACACCGGAGATCAGCGAGGCAATGCCGATCCCGATTATCGTCGCGATCGGCACGGCGGCATTCTTCAGCGCATGGCCGATCAGCACCTTGTCGTTCGCCAGACCTTTGGCTTGCGCGGTGCGAATATAATCCTGGGCGAGGACATCGAGCATGCTGGCGCGCGTCATCCGCGCGATCAGCGCGGCAAATACCATGCCGAGAGCCAGTGTCGGCATCACGATATGAGACAGAAACGGCCCCAAACCTCCGCCGATCGTGACAAAGCCCTGGACCGGCAAAAGGTCGGTCGAGATCGCAAAGACATAGATCAGCAGATAGGCGAGCACGAATACCGGCACCGAAAAACCCAGCACGGCGAAGATCATAACCACGCGGTCGATCCAGGAGCCGGCCTTCCATGCAGCGAGGACCCCCATCGGGATCGCTGCGAGGACAGAGACGATGAGGGTCGAGATGGTCAAGGTGACAGTGGGCTCGATGCGCTGTGCGATCAGCTTGGAGACCGGCAGGTTGGTGAAGATCGAAATGCCGAGATCGCCGTGCAGCAGCGCCCACACCCAGGTCCCGAACTGGATATAGAGCGGTTGGTCGAGCCCGAGCTTTTGGCGGATGCGGGCGATGTCGTCGGCAGTGGCCGTGTCGCCGGCGATGATCGCGGCCGGATCGCCTGGGCTCAGATGCAACAGCGAGAAAACGAACAGAGCGACCACCACCATGACGGGGATGGTCGCCAGAATGCGGCGGACGATATAGGCGAACACGGGTTACACCCGAATTTCGTCATTCCCGCGAAAGCGGGAATCTGGAGCCCCAAGGCTGAGCGGTCGCCCTGGGCTCCCGCTTCCGCGGGGGCGACGGTGCCGGTAGTTTCTCACTTCTTCTCGACGTTCCACAGGAAGACGACCGGTGCGACGATGATGCCTTCGAGGTTCTTGCGGTAGGCCGTCGGCACGACGAACTGGCCGGTCGGCACGTAGGGGATGTTGTTGGTATAAGCCTCGACCTGGATATCGCCGGCGAGCATCTTTTGCGCCGCGAGATCGGGAGCCTTGAACCAATCGTCGATCAGCGCCTCGATCTTCGGGTCGCTGGGCCAACCGAACCATGCCTTGTCGCCGCTGCCGCGGACCAGGATGTTGACCGCCGGCGAAAAGAAATCGGGGGCCGAGGTCCAGGTATGGAAGATGCTCCAACCTCCCTTGTCGATCGGCTCCTTCGAGGTGCGCCGGGTAATCAAGGTGCCCCAGTCGTTGGCCTGGAAGTCGACATTAAAGCCGGCGCCGCGCAGCGCGTCCAACGTCACCAATGCCTGCCCATGGACGATCGGCTGGTCGGTGGCCGACATCAGCACGATCTTCTCGCCCTTGTAGCCGGCCTCCTGGATAAGCTGCTTTGCCTTGGTGAGGTTCGGGCCCTTGATCAGGGTGTCGGCACCAGCTTGCGTCTCGAACGGGGTGCCGCAACCGAACAATGCCGCACAGGTTTTCCAGTATTTCGGATCGCCGGCTGCTGCAGCCATGTAGTCCTTCTGATTGACCAGGTTCAGCACCGCTTCGCGCAATTTGAAATTGTTGAAGGGCGGCTGGATGTGGTTGAAGCGCAGAATGCCGTGATTGCCGAGCGGGTCGACGGTCGTGACGGTGATGTCCTTGTTGGCGGCGAAGACCGGGACGAGGTCGGCCGGCGGCTGCTCGTACCAATCGGCTTCGCCGGCGTTGAGCGCCGCCGCGGCGGTCGCGGTGTCCGGGATGTAGAGCCATTCGACGCGGTCGACCTTTGCCACCTTGCCGCCGGCGGCGAAGCTCGGCGCCTCCTCGCGCGGCACATAATCGATGTTCTTGACAAAAACCGCCCTGTGGCCGGGCTCCCACTCCTCCTTGACGAATTTGAACGGGCCGGAACCGATTGCTTCCGGGATCTGCTGATAGGCGTCGGTCTTGGCCAGTCGCTCCGGCATCATGAACGGCACGTTGCTCGACAGCTTGCCGAGCGCGTCGAGGATCAGCGGGAACGGCGATTTCAGGCTGATCGTGAAGGTCTTGTCGTCGGCCGCCTGGATCTGTGCGATCGCCTCCATCAGCTTCTGGCCGAGCGTGTCCCGTTTGCCCCAGCGTTCGAGCGAGGCGACGCA
>Ga0126383_10002082_pt1 | contig 12793 bp, 12 predicted proteins | sample PanSoiMetPlot_35_FD_96882 | JGI IMG/M metagenome (GOLD analysis project Ga0126383, IMG submission 96882) | Tropical forest soil microbial communities from Panama - MetaG Plot_35 | ecosystem: Environmental > Terrestrial > Soil > Tropical forest > Bulk soil | place: Panama | collected 2016-02-17
ATGAGAATCTGTCCCGTTGGCCATGGCGATACGCTACCGACTACACGGCCGCGTGCGTGCGAGTCAGAAAGCGTACCGGTGTCTTCTTTCCTTCTTCCCTCGTTTCCTTCTTCCCTCGCCTTCCCTCGTTTCCTTCTTCCCTCGCCGCACAGCCATCGGAAACCGTCGGCATCCGGCCACAGCGCCCGTGGGTTGGTGGCGGAAACGCGGGACGTGTTGGCTCATGCGGGGCCGGCAGCCTGGCCGCGTGGATCTGGTCAGGCGGCTCCGCCGAGGTCGACGTCGGCGATTCCGGGGGCGGCGAGGCGCAGCGGGGTGCCAGTGGCGTGGGCGAGGCGGGCCAGCATGCCAAGGGTGGGCAGGCTGCCGTCGCCTTCGATGCGGGCGATCGAGGACTGGGTGGTGCCCATGCGCCGGGCCAGCTCGGTCTGGGTCAGGCCGGCCCGGGTCCGCAGCGTGTAGACCAGCTCGGCCAGCTGCCCGGCCAGGGTGGCCGCGGCGTAGGCGCGGTCGTATTCGTCCCGGTCCTCGGGCGGGTATTGGCCCGCAGCCGGTCCAGGGTGATGTTAGCCATCGGTGCCTCCTGTTTGCTGGCTGGCCCGCATAGCCTGTCGGCTCGATCATGGAGACAGCGTCAGGTGCCGAATCGGAGCTCAACCGGCTCAGCGCGAAAGGCTCCTAGATGGAGCCGCGCGTAGGTCCCGATCGCGCACATTTGTCCGGCACGCTACGAAGGTGGCCCACGCCAGAGCTAGGAACGCTACGTACATGACGTACATTAGGAGCATGAGCGAGAACCCAATGCCGTTGCCGTACGACGTCCAGGAGATGACCACGACCGAGGCGCGTAGGCGCCTGCCAGAACTGGTCAACATGGCCGCCTATGGCCATGTCACCACGGTGCTCATCCGCGACGGCCGCCGGCTTGCCCGCATCGTGCCTGAGGAGGATGCCTGGGTCTACAGCCCAGTCTGGCAGGAAAAACTCCGCGAGGCCGAGGCGGACCTGGCTGCCGGACGCGTCCAGCGGTTTGACGATGATGAGGAGTTCCTTCGGCATCTGGATGCTCTGGCCGATGAGGCAGGCGGGTGAGATACCGGACCACGGCGGGATTCGACACCGCCCTGGCCAAGCTTCCCCGAGAACATCGCCGGGTGTTCGCCGACGCGGTCCGTGGTCACCTGATCCCGGCGCTGGCCGCCGGGGCACACCGCGGCGAGGCGCCGTGGCCGAAGCGTCTGCGCATCCACAAGATCGGCGAGGTCTACTTGCTGACCTGGAGTTTCTCAGGCCCTGATGGCAGGGCCTTGTTCACCATCGGCCCGGACACCGATGGCGAGCCGCTGCTGACCTGGCTGCCGTGGGTTACCACGACATCTACCAATAGCGAGCAGCCTGAGATCGCCATGTCCGACGGATGAGCCAGCAACCCGGCATTCCCACGGGGGAGCGACCCAGCCCACAGGAGCGGACCGCCGTCTAGCTTGCCCCGAAGATCTCATCCATGATCTCGGCTCCGGTCGTGATCACCGGCCGCAGTTCACGGCGGTACACGACCTCGGTGGTCCGGGTGGAGGCATGCCCGGCCAGGCGGGCGATCTCCTCGATGCTGACCCCGCGATGGCTCATCAGGCTCACGAACGAGGTCCGTAGCTCGCGTGGCGTCCGGCTATCGCCGATGCCCGCCGCCTTGCATACCCGCGTGAACATCTTCCGGACGTTCCCTGCATCGAGGGCGGCGCCGAGGTGGGTTGTGAACACCAGCCCACCGTCCTGCCACCTTTCCCCGGCCAGGAGCCGTTCGTGAGCCTGGCTGTCCTGCAGCGCACGGAGCGCCTCGACTGCCATCTGGGGAAGGCCGAGGGTGCGGCGTGACCGCTTGGTCTTGGTCTCGCCGCGCCCCCGCACCGACCGCCAGACGGCCACATGCGGCGGCACGGGAGGGTCGGCGCTCGGATCGCCATCCAGGTCCACGTGATCCCAGCGCAGTGCCCTGGCCTCCTCGGTGCGAACCCCAACCAGCAGGCTCAGCACGATGTAGGCGTTCATCAGCGCGGCCGGCCGGCGGACATCCTTCAGCCCGGGGCGCAGTTCCATCACCGGCAGGGTCTCGGCTACGGTGATGACCGCCGGCCCTGTTGCTTTTGACGTGCCGCTGCGTTCTGTGCTGGGCGGGTGGTGTGTTTCATGAGATGTCTGCCTGGGCGGTGGTGCGTGCGGCCACCGCGCCTGTGATGGCTGTGATGCCGGCGATGAGCAGCGTGGCCGCGGCGAAGGGGAGCGGTTTGCCGCCGGGGGGTGGTGATCCGGCCAGGGAGGTCGCGGCCATGAAGGGCAGGTAGGGGGCGAGGGGGTGGAAAAGTCCTCCGAGGGTGTTTTCGGCTAGGAAGGCCCAGAGGAATACGGTGATGACGGCGGCGAGCTGGGATCGGATCAGCGATCCGAGGCCTGCGCCGAGGCTGGCGAGCAGCCCGGAGCCGAGGATGGCACCTGCGCCGTACCGGGCGATGGTGGTTGCCGCGAGGGTCACGTGGTAGCCCTTCGCGGCGGTGAAGCCAAGGCCCACGGCGGTGGTGATGGCGGCCCCGGCAAGGCCGAAGATCAACCCGAACCCGAAGGCGGTGATGGTCTTGGCGGCCAGTACCCGGGCCCGGTGGGGGGTGGCGAGGTAGGTGAGGGTGGCGGTGGAGTGGCGGAATTCGCTGGTCGCGGTGGTGACGCCGAGGACCATGGCCATGATCATGGCGAAGTAGGTGGTGCTCAGCAGCCCGGTGAGGCCGGCGGCGGTGTCGAGGGGGGCATCCGCCATGGACGCGCCGCTGCCGGCCTGGGCTGCTGTCAGCGCCGCCATTGCGGCGGTCAGCGCGGTGCCGGTGGCCAGCAGGCCGAGCGGCAACCGGATGGTGGTGAGCTTGAGGATCTCGGCCCGGATGGCTGTGGTCATCGCGGCATCTCCTGCGGCGGCTGACTGGCCGGGGCGGCGGTGAGGTGGAAGAACACCTCTTCCAGGCTTGGGGCCTGTGCGGCGCATTCGTAGATGGGGATGGCGAGCTGGGCGGCGAGCGTCCCGGCCTGCTCGGGGGTGCAGCCAGTGACTTCCAGCCGGTCTGGCCCGGCCATGTGGGCCCGCTGCCCGGCGGCGGCCAGGGCAGCGTGCAGCTGGGCTGCCCGGGGGGTGCGGATCCGCACGACCTGGCCCGCTCGTGCGGTCAGCTCGGTCAAGGTGGCCTGGGTGATGAGCCGGCCGTGGTCGAGGATGATGACGTGGTCGGCGATCTGGGCGACTTCGGCGAGGATGTGGCTGGATACCAGCACCGTCCGACCGCCTGCGGCCAGGCCGCGCAGCAATCCCCGCAGCCACCGCACCCCATCCGGGTCCAGGCCGTTGGCCGGCTCGTCGAGGATCAGCGCTCCCGGGTCGCCGAGCAGCGCGGTGGCCAGGCCCAGGCGCTGACGCATGCCCAGGGAGAAGCCGCCGATCCGCCGGTGCGCGGCGCCGGCCAGCCCGGCCAGCTCCAGCACCTCGCTCACCCGGGACGCCCCGACCTGGCCGGCCGCGGCCTGTACGCGCAGGTGGTCGCGGGCGGTCCGGCCGGGGTGGAAGCTGGTGGCCTCGAGCACGGCGCCTACCTGGTGGACGGGTCCGGGGAGGTCGCGGTAGGCCCGGCCGTTGATCGTCGCGGTGCCCCCCGTTGGCTCGATCAGGCCCAGCAACATCCGCAGCGTGGTGGTCTTGCCCGCCCCGTTCGGCCCGAGAAAACCGGTCACCGTCCCCCTATCGGCGTGGAAGCTCACATCGTCGACCGCCAGCACCGGCCCAAACCGCTTAGTCAGCCCGCGCACCTCGATCACGGTCACGGCGTGGCCTCCCCGGCAGTACCGTTCTGACCATGGTGCGGCAGCCGTGCCCGCAGGGCGGCGATGACCCAGCCCAGGCGGGGAACGTTGGTACCGGGGCCGGGTGAGCCATCGAGGACAGCCAGCAGCTGCCAGTACCGCTCGAACGCCGCGTCCGCCACGATCTCCAGCCGTTCCAGCAGGCCCGCCCGAAACCCCGGGCCGTCGGCCGTACCCTCCAGCGCCGCCAGCGTGGTCATCGTCTCGTCCAGAACTCCAGCCGCCTCGGCACTGGCGGGGTCCAGCCCCCTGTCCAGGGCCGCCCCGGCTTGCGGCAAGATGACCTCCGCCGCCCGCGCGATGGCCTCATGCGGTGACTCCCCGCCCACCGCCCAGCGGGCTACCTGCCCGGCCATGTCCTTGACCCGGTCACGGAAACCCGGGTCGCGGGTCAGTTCGGCCAGCTCGATCCACGCCTCCACCTGCGCGGGCGCCGGCTTGTCCGGAAGCTCCGGCACCGCTGCCCGCATCGCGGCCTCGAAGCCGGGATCGGCGGCCCCCCCGGCGAAGACCTGGTCCAGGAAATCGGCGATGATACGGCGGCGCTCCTCAGCCGAAAGCCGCGCCATCCGGTGCACCAGTTCCACCTCCTCGGGCTGGGCGCCGCGGGCGGCCACCGCCCGCAGCACCGCGTGACGCAGCCGCAGCGTGCGGATTTGCACCTCAAGCGCCGCGGCGTGGGCGGCGGCCACCTCGGCCAGCTTCACCTCACGGGCCAGGACTCGCTTGATGGTGGCCAGGTCCAGGCCGATCTCGCGCAACGTCCGGACCAGTTCCAGGCGGGCCAGCGCCTCGGTGTTATACAAGCGGTAGCCCGCCGCGCTGCGGCAGGCCGGGGAAACCAGGCCCAGATCGGAATACCAGCGCACCGTCTTGACCGTCACGCCCGCACAGCGGGCCAGCCCACCGATGCTCATGCGGCCCGCGGCGTCACCACTCATGCCACCACCCTGAACCCTCCCGTAACGGCAGAGTCAAGCGAGCTGGGGAAGATCACCGCGCCCGTCCTCATTCTCGGCGGCAAGAACAGCCCAGGCTGGTTCCAGCGCTCGGTCGCCGAACAAGCCGCAGCCACGCCAGGTGCGCAGCTCACGATGCTCCACGGATACGACCACAACGCTCCACCCGAGGTCATCACCCCCATCCTGATCGAGTTCTTCGGCGCACACCGCTAGCGTGGCCGAAGCCCGGACGGCCACAAGCCAGGATGCGGGAACAGCCGGCAGCGGCACGGCCAACCATGAGGCCGCGCCGCGGTCGGCCTGCTGGCCGATGCGCTGGGGCTGGCTGGATGGGAGCGGGCGCGGTTCGAGTCTGCCGCTGGCGCCGCCACCAGCCCACGCGAGCGGCGCGTGCGTGGCCTCCGGCCCGGCGACGGCGCCGACGGCCTGGTGAACGCGGGCTGCGCCGCGGAAGGAGCACGACGATGGCAAGCAGGCCGGCGAGCTGCGGGCGTGCACCAGGGCTGGGTGGGAGCGCTGCGCGGGGATACAGCTGGCGGAGTGGCGGGACATGGTCAAGCGCTAGGAGGTGGTGACGGCCGAGCCGGATTCGTGGCCAACTCATTCCTCTGTTGCCGCGAGAAATGGCCGGTCTTTGGCCGGTGTTCTGCCTGGCGTTTCTGCCGTCCGCGCCGCCACGCTGTTAGGGCGTGATCCCAGTAACAGTCCAGCCGTTCACGGCGCCGCGGCCAGAGCCCGGGCCGCCGGCGGGGACTGAGAGCACAGACGCCCGGGCTGGCGGTGCCGCCCAGGCCCGCCCGGTCCGCGGCCAGCTACCCCATCGCGCTGTGGCAACCCCCTGGGAGGCCCGTCCGGCTGATCTGCGGACAGAGCGCGCTACCGACCCGAAAGAACATCCGCAATGGCTGCCGAAATCGCACGTTCATTCGTACAAAACGACGTTGGCGACCCGCGAGGCAGGCCAGCGAGTCTGCAGGGCGTGGGACGGTTTTCGTTCCAGCGGCCTTCAAGGCGCCAATCGCCAGCATGGCCGGTGAGAGCAAAGGAGGTGCGGCATGACGGGCACTGGGAGCACGGCGCCAGCGGGAACCACCGCCGGGACCCGCGACGGCGGCACGCTGAGACAGTGCTGATTACCGGCGCCTCGTCGGGAATCGGCCGGGAACTGGCCAGGCTTTTCGCCAGCGGTGGCGCTGGGCTGGTACTGGTCGCTCGCAGCGAGGACAAACTGCACGAGCTGGCGAACGAGCTCGCCGCGAAGCACGGCATCGAGGTACATGTCCTGCCCGCTGATCTGACCCGGCCGGCCGGTCCTAGCGAGATCGTGGAGGCGCTGGCGCAGCGGCACATTGACGTGGATGTGCTGGTGAACAGTGCGGGCTTTGGAGCCCGCGGCTCCATCGCCGACATCGGCGTTGAGAGGCAGCTGGCAATGATCGAGGTCAATGCGGTGGCGCTCACCCAACTGATCGCCATGCTTCTGCCCGGGATGCTGGAACGGCGCCATGGAGCGATCTTGAATGTTGCCTCTACGGCGGCTTTCCAGCCCGGCCCGAACCAGGCCGTTTACGGCGCGACGAAGGCATACGTGCTGTCCTTGACGGAGGCTTTGGCTGAGGAAGTCCGCGGCTCTGGGGTGCGGGTTTCCTGCCTCGCCCCGGGTGCGACAGATACCGGGTTCGCGGCACGGGCGGGCATGCAGGGTACGCGGCTGTTCCGGCGGGGGGCGATGAACGCTGGGCGCGTCGCCCGGGCCGGGCACGATGGCTTGCGGCGGGGCAAGACCCTGGTGGTTCCCGGTGTGCGCAATCGCGTCCTGGCGTTCTCGGTGCGTCTTTCCCCGCGCGCCCTTGTTGCCAAGATCGCTGCTTACCTGCAGGCTTAGACGCCGGTCCGATGGGTTCGCTGTTCACCCCTGCCGCATGTGCTCGCCTGGTTATGGGCGGGCTTCGCCACCGACGCCCGCCCGCCCTCGAGCCCGCCGGGCGCAAGCCGGCTGCACCTGCCAGCGTTGCGGCGGCCAGTTTGCCCCATGGAGCGTGCGGGTGATGGAGCTGCCGAGTCCAAGGCGGGTCTCCCGTCTCCAAGAGGACGACGAAGCTGCGGGAGAGGGCATTGGCCGGATCCTGGCCCTCTCCGATGGCGTGTTCGCCATCGCCATCACCCTTCTTGTCATCCAGATTGCATTGCCGGCAACAGCCGAGGCTGACGTCCTGCCTTCGGCTCTGCTGCGGCTATGGCCCCGTTACCTGGCCTACGTCCTGAGCTTTCTGGTGATTGCGAGGTTCTGGGTCGCTCATCATCTGGCCTTCCGATTGATCGCCCGCTACGACAGCATGCTGGTCTGGCTCAACCTGCTGCTGCTCATGTTCGTGGCGTTCCTGCCGTTTCCCACCGCTGTCCTCGGGGAGCACTTGGCGGCGCCGCCTGCGGCTGTCCTGTATGCGACAGCCGTGGGCCTCACCTCGGCGGCCTCAGCGGGCTTTTGGTGGTACTCGTCCGGCAGAAGTTGGCTGCTCAAATCGGGCCTCGATCCGCTGCAGGTCAAGATCCTGCGCGCCCGAAGCCTGGCGGGCCCGGTGTTCTTCGCGCTGACGCTGCCGCTCGCCGCGTACGCTCCTTACGCTGCCGAGGCAGCCTGGACTGTCGGGTTTCCCCTTGCCCGGACCGCCGTGGTCCGGTACGTCACCGCCAGGAGCCAACAATCCCGCGGAAGCGGGGAACATCGCTGACTGCCACGCGATGACAGCTATGCCTCTGAGCAACGACCTTCATCCGCCATGTCTGCCGCGGACGCCGTCGGCCGGCGACAAGCAGGCGGTAGCAGCAGGCAGCAGTTCGGCTGGCCCGCGGCGGCGCAACCATGCGGCCTGCCTGCGGGCTGTCCCCACAGCCAGCCGCGCCAGCGTGTGCTGCCCGGCGAAGCGCACCCCCACAGCCCTGTTACAGCCACAAACGATGCCATGAATAGGCCGCCGATCCGCGGCGTGGCCGACCAGCGCACCATGCGAGAGCCAGGGGCTGGGCAGCCTGCTCCTGCCTGTCAGGAGCGGGGGGTCGAAGGGAGCGTCCGACGCCACCTACCCCGCGGACTGTGACAGCTGCGGGGCGAGGGCGAGCGCCGCTGGTCGTTCGCACTGCTCAGGGTGCTGGCGCTGCTTGCAAAGTCGACCGGGGTGCGCGGCACGGTGAGCCTGCTGCTTTAGGTGGGGCTACTGGTCGGGGATCCAGCTGCCGTGGAAGCCGAGCGGGATCCGGGCTGGCAGGTGAATGCGTGCGACTGGTTCGGCGGTGAAGTCTTGTGCGGCGAGGATGACCAGGTCGGCGGCGCCGCGGTCGGGGTCGTGCACGAACGCCATGACGTAGCCGTCGTCCTCGGCGGCGCCGGGTGAGGCCGGGGCGAACACGGCCTCCCCGGCGGTGGCATGGTTGCCGAACTGGTGCGCCTGCACGGTGCCGGCGGTCAGGTCGTGTTTGAGCAGGGCGTTGGCGAACGCTTGGTCGGCGAAGTCGCCGCTGAGCGAAACGGTGGCCCGGCTGAGCTCTGCGATCACCGCACTGTAGCCGTAGCGGTGCGGTCGGCCGATGACCCTGGTGTCGGTGCGCGGGAACTCCTGGAAGCGGTCATCCAGGCGCTGCTGGGTCACCTTGCCCGCGGCAGGGTCGATGATCCACCGGTCCAGCGTCACCGGCCCGTCCCCGGCCATCACGGCCACGTCGTAGGCGCCTGCATACCGGATCAGGTCGGCCACCACCCGGTCGCCGTCGTCGTAGGCGTTGAGGGTGTGGAAGACCCAGCACGGGTCGATTTCAAACCAGCGGACGCCGGCTGAGGTGTTGTCGCGGGGCAGCAGGCCGACCCGGGCCTGGTGGCCGGGGTTCCAGGTGTAGGGCATCTGTCGCCCGGCGGACACCGCGTCCATGCTGAAGGTGACCGGCAGGTCGAATAGGACCACGTATTTTTGGGTGAGCGCGAAGTCATGCATCATCGGCCCGTCGGCGACCGGGATGTTGGCAGTGCGGCTCACCTGGCCCTCCGGGCCGATGACGACGTGCTGCACGTAGTCCCACCCCCAGAAGTAAGCGATGGCATGCAACTCGCCGGTCCGCTGGTCCGGCTTGGTGTGCGCGGCGAAACCGCCCGGCAGCGTCCCGCCAAAGTCGCATGGGCCAAGGGTGTCCAGCTCACCGGACAGCTCGTAGGGCAGCGGGCCGGCCTCGACGGTGGCCAGATAGCGCCCGGCATGAGCGATGATGTGGGTGTTGGCTGCGAAGTCCATGTCGGCATGCACCGGCCCGCCCGGCCAGCTCTCGCCCAGCGACTCGGCCCGCAGCCGGGAGCGGACCCACCGGTTGCGGTACCACTCGGCCCGGCCATCGCGCAGCCGCACCCCATGCACCATGCCCGGGCCCAGAAACTCGTGGTAACTGGCTGCCGACGGCGCCTGCGCGGTCGACGGCCACCGCCCAGCCGGATCATCCAGCCCCATCGGGTTGGGCCCGTTGCGCAGGTACCGCCCGGTCAGCTCGGCGGGCACACGGCCGGTGACCGGAATGTCGAATGCGGTGATCTCCTCGGCAACCGGGGCGAACGGGCCTTCGAGGAAACGGTTCTTGGCAACCATCGCGGTTATCCTTTCGGGGTCCTTGGGCTGGCCTGCTCGCATTTCAGCCAGACGGGTCTCTAGGGATTTGCCGCAGCGCGGCCGGGCGGGAGCGGCAGGCCAGACGCCTGTGCTCGTTGGGTTCCGGCGGGCGTCGGCTATCTGGCACTGCACATTCGCGGTACCCAGGCGCCCCTGCGCTGTGACGGTGAACCGCCGACCCGTCTTTGGAAACACGTGATAACAGCCTGGCTGCGCGGACGGGAGAAAATCCAGGCACAACACCGGCCAAAGACCGGCCAGTTCTCCCAGCGGCCGGTCACAGGCGCAGAGGAGGGCAGAGTCCTCCATGCCCACGCGCGCCTAGCCGGGTGTGGCCTTAACCTTCGGTCGCCGTCAGCAGGCAACCCCGCTCCTCTGGCACGTCGCCGAGCGGTCCATGGCTCGCCGGTGAGGGGCGTCGCGGGCGGGCGCAACGCTGGCGGCGGAACTGCCAGCCCGCTACCCGGCCCGGGCCGGGGCCGAGAGGTCTTAACCGGTCCTGAGATGCTCGCCACGGGCGCCTGCTGCTCCCCGGCCCGGGACCGTCCTCACCCGCGATCCACCGCAACGGCACTCGCGGCCCACTACGCATGTGGCACGTGGGAGCCGACTAGAAAATGTGATCACGGCCATTCGCGCCGAACGGCTTCTGACCGCTTACCTTGGCGAAACACGAATACACAATGCCATCGTGGTACCGAATCGGCTTGTAAATCTTGTCATCTAGTGGTGAGCCACACGCAAACGATCAACGCTCGTTGGACAACGCTAGGAGTTTCTAAAGAGACCGACAGGTGACAGCGGATTTGAGCTATGTCAGCGGCGCTGTCTGCGCACCGCTTATTGGCCGAGTTTCGCTACCAGGTGGCGCAGCGCTTGCAACTCGGCGTTGGATAGATCGGCGAAGGCGGCCGGGGGGCGGTAGAGCTGGCCGAGCAGTTCGGCGCGGACCTTTTCGCCGTATTCGGTCAACTGCACCGCCCTGATCCGCCGGTCGGTGGCGTTGGCGCGCCGTTCGACAAGGCCGCGCTCTTCCAGGCGGTCGATGATCCACGTCACTGTGGACGCGTCGCTTCCCCACCGGTCCGCGAGGGTACGCATTGGCTGCGGCTGGCCAGGCACGAGCCACAGGAGCGCTTTGAGGTCGCCGGGAGTAATCTCGAGCTCGGCCGCGGAGACGAGGTGGCGCTCGTACTCGGACCGGCAGAAGTCGTACAGCGCCCTCCAGACCTGCGCCGCAAGGCCGCCATCATCACCACCGCGTCCCGCCATGACGAGGATACGACCCCCTTGACAGTCCCGCGCGGAACATCTACTTTGACTTATACTATTATTTTATCTATCAAAATATCTAGTTTGGCGTAGATGATCCTGGTAACTGGCGGCTTCGGCTTCATCGGCCTGTGCACTTCAGATCGCTGCGGCTGACCGGCACGCCGCAGTGGGGTCCAGCGAACGACGCGTGTCGTGGTTGGCGGGCGCCGTCGTGTATTACGCCAGCCGTGTGAGACCAGACGCGGAAGGCAGGAAGGTCGGAGGCGGGCATGGCCGGGCAGCCCAGTGAGGCAGGCTTGGCCGCGGGTGTGTCGTTTGGCGTCTTGCTGCGCGAGCACCGGGTGCGTGGGTTGCTGTCGCAGGAGCAGTTGGCCGAAGGGTCCGGACTGAGCACGCGGACGATCCGGGGTTATGAGGCGGGGAGGGTACGGTGCCCGCGCGGTGAATCGGTCCGGCTGCTGGCTGATGCGCTGAGGCTGGCTGGGTCAGAGCGGACGTGGTTCGAGCGCGCTGCTTTGGACCCGCTGCCGGCCGGGCAGTCTAAAGCCCAGCCGGTGCGGTCGGCGGCTGGAGTTGCCACGCCGTATCAGCTGCCGCCAGATGTTGCTGATTTTGTCGGGCGGGCCGAAGTGGTGGGCCGGCTGCGGCAGCTGCTCGGCCCGCGGCCCGGTGCTGAGGGAGGCGGTGCGGCGGCGGTGACGGTGGCGGCGGTGGCCGGGCGGGCAGGCGTCGGCAAGAGCGCGCTGGCCGTGCACGTCGCGCATCAGCTGGTAGCCGAGTTCCCGGACGGGCAGCTGTATGCGAGCTTGCGCGGCACGCACCCGCACCCGCTGAACTCGCGTGAGGTGCTGGCGTGGTTGCTGCGGGCGCTGGGCGTCGATGGTAGCGCATTGCCCCCGGGCGTGGACCAGCGTGCTGCTCTCTACCGCAGTCGCCTGGCCGGCCGGCGCATCCTGGTGGTGCTCGACGACGCTGGCAGCGAGGAGCAAGTGCGGTCGCTGCTGCCCGGCAGCCCGACCTGCGCGGTGCTGGTGACCAGCCGTGCGCGCCTAGCTGGGTTGGAGGGGGCCCGGCTGGTTGACCTCGAGCTGCTTGAGTCGGCGCAAGCGCTCGACCTGCTCAGGCGGATCGTGGGTGCGGAGCGGCTGGCCGCCGAGCCGTCCGCGGCCGCCCAACTGGCGCGGATGTGCGGCTACCTCCCCCTGGCCTTGCGGGTGGCGGGGGCCAGGCTGGCTGCGCGGCCGCACTGGCGACTTGCCCAGCTGGTAGAACGCCTTGCCGACGAGCGGCAGCGGCTAGACCAGCTGACCTACCGGGACTTGGCGGTCCGGGCCAGCCTGGCGCTCAGCTACCAGGCACTGGAGCCGACCGCGCGGACCCTGTTTGGCCGCCTGGGGTTGCTGGAGGCCCCTGACGTGGCCACCTGGGTCGCCGCCGCACTGCTCGACCGCCCCGCGGAGCAGGCAGAAGAGATGGCCGACCGGCTGGTGGACGCGCGCCTACTGGAGGCGGCCGGGCGGGATGTCTCTGGGCAGGTCCGCTACCGCATGCACGATCTGGTCCGCGTGTATGCCCGCGAGTGCGCCCAGGCCGCGGACCCACCAGGCGAGCAGCGCGCCGCGCTGGCCCGCGCGCTGGGCGGGTGGCTGCACCTGGCCGAGCGCGCCGACGCCCGGCTGGGCAGCCCGCTGCTGGAGCCGGTGTACGGGCCAGCGGCGCGCTGGCCGGTCAGCCCGGCGGCCGCTGAGGGGCTGCTGGCCAACACGCTGGCCTGGTTGGAGGCCGAGCGTCCCGCCCTGGTCGCCGCGGTCATCCAGGCCGCCTCGCTCGGCATGGCCAGCTTGGCGTGGGAGCTGACCAGTGCGCTCACCCAGTTTCTGGCGGCGCACATGCACATCGACGACTGGCGCCGCTGCACCTCCGAGGCGCTGGCCGCGGCCCGGCGGGCGCACGACCCGCGTGGGGAGGGGGCCGTGCTGCTGTCGGTGGGCACCCTGCACGCCGTCTGCGGCC
>Ga0126383_10002083_pt1 | contig 12790 bp, 9 predicted proteins | sample PanSoiMetPlot_35_FD_96882 | JGI IMG/M metagenome (GOLD analysis project Ga0126383, IMG submission 96882) | Tropical forest soil microbial communities from Panama - MetaG Plot_35 | ecosystem: Environmental > Terrestrial > Soil > Tropical forest > Bulk soil | place: Panama | collected 2016-02-17
CGCGCCGAAACCGTGGGATGCATCTGCAATTCCACATTGGGAAATGATGTCGTGCTCGTTTCCGATGTAGGTCGCGGAGGGTTGAGCTTTTTCAGTGCGAATCTTTACCTGGAAGGGGTGACCTTCGAAATGGCGGTTCCCTATACATCCAAAGCGCCAAATGTTTTTTTCCTTGTTAAAATCGTGGGAGCGCGAAAGGGAGAAGACCGCAATTTGACGGAATGTCGAGCCACCTACCTCCCGTGACTTGACCCTGTGGAACGTGCGCCGGACCACGCATCGAAAAGCCTTCGGGGAGAAGGGAACCACATCCACTAGGCGCTTGGCGAGATCGCCTGCGCCTTCCCCTATTGAGCCCCGGGTCTTTTCTTCTCAGACACATCCATGAGCCTCGTGGCGACGCTGCTTCCTCTCTCAGCGAGCCACTGTGGTATCCTTTATCCGTCGGCTCTCGGCGGTCTGCCAGCGAAGCCATCCTTTTCCGCGCCGCCTCATCCTGAATTTCGAGCCACACTCCCAGGGGGAGATCAAGGAAAGTGGAGGCTTAGGCCAGGAAATGTCTACGCTCGCGGAAGTTCCACCAACAACCAAGTCGAAGCGCGAAGTCATTGAACGCGCCGTCATTCGCTTCGCCGGGGACTCCGGCGACGGCATGCAGATTACCGGCAGCCAGTTCACCAATACCGTCGCGCTCTACGGAAACGACATCGCTACGTTCCCCGACTATCCCGCCGAAATCCGGGCCCCTGCCGGAACCATCCCTGGCGTCAGCGGCTTCCAACTGCACTTCTCTTCCAATGAGGTCTTTACCCCTGGCGACGCCATAGACGCCCTCATCGCCATGAACCCCGCCGCCTTGAAGGTGACCATCGGCGACCTAAAAGCCAATGGCATTCTGATCGTTAACAGCGACAGCTTCAAAGAGTCCGATCTGCGCAAGGCCCAAATCAGCGTCAGCCCCCTTGAGGACCATTCCCTCGACAAGTACCGCGTCTTTCCGGTCGAACTACAGCGCCTGACCCGCGCCGCGCTCCAGCACCTGGGTATTGACGCCAAAGCCATGGACCGCTGCAAGAACTTCTTCGCTCTCGGCATGTGCTATTGGCTCTATAACCGCTCGACCGACCCCACCAATCGTTGGATTGAGCAGAAGTTCAACAGGAAACCGCTCTTGATGGAAGCCAACAAATTGGCTTTGAAGGCCGGCTATTCCTACTGCGAAGCCACCGAAGCCTTTCAAATCAGTTACGAAATTCCGCCGGCGCAATTGACTCCGGGAGTCTACCGGAACGTCAGCGGGAACCAGGCTCTGGCAATGGGCTTCGTCGCCGCCGCCCAGAAGTCGGGCTTGAACCTATACCTGGGCAGCTACCCGATCACCCCGGCTTCCGACATTCTTCACGAACTCTCGCAGTACAAGCACTTTGGCATCATCACTTTCCAAGCGAAGGACGAGATCGCCGCCATCACCTCGGCCATTGGCGCCTCCTACGCCGGCTGTCTCGCCATCACCACCACTTCCGGCCCGGGCATGGCCCTGAAAACGGAAGCCCTCGGCCTTGCAGTGGCCACGGAAATCCCGCTGGTCATTTGTGACATTCAGCGCGGCGGTCCCTCGACTGGCTTGCCTACGAAGACCGAGCAAGCAGACCTTCTCCAAGCGCTCTTTGGCCGGAATTCGGAGGCGCCCATCCCGGTACTCGCGGCGGCCACTCCCGGCGACTGCTTTTGGGTTGCTCTCGAAGCCTCGCGCATCGCGCTGAAGTACATGATTCCCGTGATTGTTCTTTCCGACGGCTACCTGGCCAACGGCGCCGAGCCCTGGCGCATCCCGAAGGCCGAAGACATCCCGCCCATTCCCGTCAAATTCGCAACCGATCCCGTCGGCTTCATGCCCTACAAACGCGACCCGCAGACCCTGGCGCGCCCCTGGGCGCTCCCGGGCACTCCCGGACTCGAGCACCGCATTGGCGGTCTCGAAAAGCAAGACGGCACCGGCAACGTGAATTACGAGCCGCTCAACCACGAGAACATGGTTCGCGTTCGCGCCGCAAAAGTCGCGGCCATTGTCGAGGACGTCCCCAATGTACTGCCCGAAGGCGATCCCTCCGGCGACCTGCTTGTCGTTTCCTGGGGCTCGACGGCAGGCTCGATCACCGCGGCCGTCAAATCAGCTCGCACCCGAGGATGCAAGATTGGCCATCTCCATTTGCGCTACCTGAATCCGCTGCCCGGAAATGTTGGAGAAATTCTGAAGCGCTACAAGAAAGTCCTTGTGCCGGAACTCAACATGGGTCAGCTCCTTTGGGTTCTTCGCGCAAAATATCTTGTGGACGCCGTCGGCTTGAACAAAATTCAAGGCCGTCCATTCAAGCAAGCTGAACTCGAACAAAAGTTTGATGAAATGCTGGGAATACAGGGGAACCATCGATGAGCACCGCAACGCTTCCTCCACCGCTGACGAAGAAGGATTTTCAGACCGACCAGGAAGTGCGCCGGTGTCCCGGCTGCGGCGACTACGCCATTCTCTCCGCAGTGCAATCGGTTTTTCCTGAGCTTGGCATTCGCAAAGAGAATTTCGTGGTAGTCTCGGGCATCGGTTGCTCCAGCCGTTTCCCCTATTACATGAACACCTACGGTTTCCACACCATCCATGGCCGCGCCCCGGCCGTCGCCACCGGGATCAAAATTGCCAATCCCGATCTGGAAGTTTGGGTCGCCACGGGCGATGGCGACGCTCTAGCGATCGGCGGAAATCATACGATTCACTTGCTGCGCAGGAACGTCGGCGTCAAAGTGCTCCTGTTCAACAATCGCATCTACGGCCTGACCAAAGGACAGTACTCGCCGACTTCCGAGTTTCAGAAAGTCACCAAGTCTACTCCCTACGGGACCGCGGACCGCCCGTTCAATCCGGTTGCGCTGGCCACCGGTTCGGAAGCCACCTTCGTGGCGCGCTCGGTCGACGTTTTCCAAACGCATTTAAAGGACACACTGAGGCACGCCGCCGCCCACCGAGGCACGGCCTTTATTGAAATCCTGCAAAATTGCAACATTTTCAATGACGGCGCATGGTTCTCGCTCACGGAAAAGGATGCGCGCAGCGAACATGTCCTTCAGTTGGAGCACGGCAAACCGTTGGTGTACGGCAAGAATCGCGACAAAGGGATTCGCCGGAACTCCGATGGCGACATCGAAGTCGTGCAGCTCGGCAAGGGCGTCACCGAAAGCGATCTCGTCGTTCACGACGCCCATCATCCGCGCCCGTCGTACGCCTTCTTGCTTTCGCACATGGAGCATCGCCCCGGCTTCCCGACGCCCATCGGGGTCTTCCGCGCCTGGGACGATTTGCCGCGCTACGAAGATGTGATGAAAGACCAGATTGAGGAAGTCATCGCCAAGAAGGGCCCTGGCGATCTGAACAAGCTCCTCCGCGCGGGCGACGTCTGGGAAGTGAAATAGCCTCAAAGTCACTCTTCGCTCGGCAAAGATTTGAGAAAATGAGCGTCGCGGCTTCCAACGAGTGGCGCTCACTTCACTTGGTCCTTGCACTCACCTATCCCCCTCTCCCACGTCGCGAAAAGTCTGTTGTTTGTCGGTGGTTCCCCCTAAGCGTTGATCCTAACCAGTAAATCTGTCGCTTTTCGCCTGGCACGACATGGTGCGACATTGCCGCCGTTTTCCCCAATGGCGTTCCTTGTCGCTTGAGCGCTTTGCCCGCGCATCGTAGCCTGCGCTCACCGGGCGAATTCCACGGAATTTTTCGGGAGTCAAAGGTCATGATAAAGATTGCGCTTTTGGTTCTCACGGTTTTTTCTTCGGCGCTAACGGCAAGCGCTCAGGAAGCTCCGCGCGGCGATTTCTCCGTGGGCTATTCTTATCTCCGGGAAGGCTTCTCCGGGGGAGCCAATACGCACGGCGGAAGCGTTTCTGGCGCAGCTTATTTCAACGATTGGCTCGGTGTTGTCGGGGATTTCGGCGTGTATCACCTCTCGAAGTCCGGTACCACCGCCAATACACTCACCTTCCTGGCTGGCCCGCGCCTGTCAGCGAATCGCGGCAGAAGCATCTCGCCCTTGGTTCAGGCTTTGGTGGGCGCAGATCGCCTCACTGTTCCAGGTTTCGGCAGCGCGCATGGATTCTCCTGGAGCACCGGTGGAGGCGTGGACCTCGCCGTCTCGCGTCACATGGTCATCCGCCCGCAGCTTGACTACCTTGGCCTGCGCTTCTCCGACAGCACCACGCAGACGGCGCGCGCCTCGATCAGCGTGGTGTTCCGCTTCGGCGGCCGGTAAAGAATCCGGAGGGCGTCGTGACTTACGAGCGCTTTCACGCCACTTTCGTGGGAGTTGTCGCCACGCTGGTGGGCTCCATTGTCGTCGCCGAGCTGGCGGGATACTGGCTGCACCGGCTGCTGCACAGCGACAAGTTCCCAGCTTTCAGCCGGGGTCATTTGATCCATCATTTCCTGATCTATGGTCCACGGCAACCCGCGCATGCAGCGGAATATCACGACGCCACGGACAGCTGCTTCTCCGTGGGCAACGTCGGCCTCGAATGGCTTGCGCCTTCGGCGATCATGCTTCTGTTTTGTTGGGGAGTAATGCTGCTCCTTGGCGTGTCGCGAACGTATCAAGCCCTGGCGCTTTGCACATTACTCGGCTGGCCAATGCTGATGTTCACGACCGGATGCATCTTGAGGACTTTTGGATGACCCGAGTGCCTCTCCTGAAGACTTGGTTTCTGAACGCGCGCGGACTCCACGACATTCATCATCACAGCGTGAACGACGAAGGCTTCACCGACACCAATTTCGGAATTGGGCTTTATTTCATCGACCGTTTCTTCCGCACGCTCGCCAAGCGTCATAGGCCCTCCAACTGGAGGGGCCACCGCGCCGCGATCGAGGGCTACGGATTGGACGAGAAAGAACTCGTTTCCCTGCGCCGCTGCAGCGAAGGCCTGTTCTACAAACCCGACAAACGACCGCGCCGCGGCCAAGAGCCAGGCCCTTTTCCTGGCTAAAACCCTGGTCCCTTGGAACGCAGATCCGCAATCCGGTCGCTGAGCGAAATGGCCTGCGCGTCTCTGCTCGACGCCAAGCTCGTTATAGCCAATCCACTCGAGCTCTGTTATCGTGTCTTCCTATTCCCTGCGATGCATGAAACCGCTCGCGATTTGTTGCATCAAATCAGAACCAGCAATCAGGGGTTCAGGTCGTGAACGAAGCCGCAAACTTAGGGACTTTTGCTCTGGTCGGGGACGCCGACCCTGTACGGCCTTCGTCTGAGTCCATAACGTCCGAGCTGGTCGGAACGCTGGGCCTCCTCTATGAAGTCAGCCGCGAGTTGAGCGCAATCCTCGACCGCGAAGAGCTTCTCCGCCGCATCGCACAGAAGGTCAAAGCCCTCGTGCACTTCGACGTCTTCAGCGTCATGCTCTGGAACGAGCAAAAGCAGCAACTGGAGACCATTTTTGCGCTCAAGTATTCAGACACTATTCCGCTGGGCACATGTCTCGGTCTGGACCAGGGGCTCACGGGTGCCGCCGCAAACGAACGCCGCGTCGTGCGCGTGGCCGATGTCCGCACGGATTCGCGCTACATCGCTTGCCAGCACGGCGTCGAAGTGCGCTCGGAATTGGTTGTGCCGCTTCTCCTCCAGGATCGTCTGATTGGCGTGCTCGACCTGGAAAGCACGAAACCACATTCCTTCACTTCCTGTCACGAGCAAATGCTCCAGACACTTGGCACTTACATTGCGGTTGCTCTCGAAAACGCGCGCCTCTTTGAACAGGTCCGCGAAAACGAACGCCGCCTTCAAAGCGACCTTGGTACGGCGCAGGAGATTCAGCGGCAGCTTCTTCCCACCGGCGCCCGAGAAGTCCCGGGCCTTGAGCTGGCGGCAGCTTACGTTCCCGCTCGCGAATTGGGCGGAGATTTCTACGATTTTCTTCCGTATGGCGAAGGCCGCCTGGCCATCGCATTAGGCGATGTTTCCGGTAAAGGCACCGCGGCAGCGCTTTATGGTTCGCTGGCCATTGGCACAATTCGCGAAATCGTAGTGCAGCGCGACTGCGATCCTGCCTGCATGCTCGCGCTCCTGAATCAGCGCCTGGTCAACACGCGCCTCGACGCGCGGTTCATTGCTATGTTGTTTGGCGTTTACGATGCAGCGCACCGCCGCCTTACGCTTTCGAACGCCGGTGCGCCCTATCCCCTTCTTGTGCGTGATGGCCACGTGATTCCCGCGCGCCTGGAGGGTGTTCCGCTGGGCCTGCTGCCGGACACGCAATACGACGAATCCGTCCTTGACCTTTTGCCTGGCGACGTGGTGATTTTCGCCTCTGACGGTATTCTGGAATCGCAAAATACGGAAGAGGAAGAATTCGGATTGCAGCGTTTGACCTCGGTCCTAAGCGCGGTCTCGTCAGAGGACTCCGCCCACACGATCGCCGAGCGAATCCTCGCCGAGACCGACGATCACAGCGGCGCAGGCACGGCTCCGCACGACGACCGCACCCTTGTCGTTCTGCGCGTTACCGATGAGGCGGGCTCCGACTTCTCGAAACTCCCGGTCATCTACTGAAGGTTTACAGTTCCGAAGGGCAACCGAAACCACGCAGCACTGCGCTCGTCCGTACAACTGCGCTTTCTTGGTTTGCCCAAACGCGCGACTGGTCATCCTGAGGCCGCGCCTTTTTGCGGCCCGAGCCTGCCTGCCGCAGGCAGGGACCTCCGCTTAAGCGCTCGGCCCGAGGCTGTTTTTGGGGAGATCCTAGCGCGTGGTGTCCGCATTCGAATCCGCTGCATTTGCCTGCAGCAATTCCGGATTCTTCAGCAACGGCAGCCACTTTTCGCGCAATGCCGCGAAGTTCGGCCAATTCTTCTTTGACACCGGATCCGAAGGAGGCAATCCCAGCCTCTCGAAATTCTTGTACTGCCCTCTTCGCAAAATTCGGAAGTCCAGATGCGGCCCGGTCGCCAGGCCCGTGCTTCCTACCAGCCCGATGGTTTTCCCGATCTCCACGTGCTCGCCCGAATGCACGAACATGCGCGACAAGTGCAGATACATCGTTTCGTAACCGTTCGAATGCGCGATGCGCACCATGTTTCCTTCGCCGCCCCTACGTCCTGCAAAAATCACGCGCCCGCTTCCGATGGTCTGCACTGGCGTGCCCACCGGAGCGCCATAGTCCGTTCCCATGTGCGGCCGGTAAATTTTCAAGATGGGATGGAATCGCGACCGGCTGAAATGCGACGTCACCGGCGCGCCAAATTTCAGTGGTGAGCGCAAAAACGCCTTCTGCAAGGACTTTCCGTCCGCTGCGTAATACCCTGGACGGCCCTCGGGATCGTGAAACAGCAGCGCCTGATACCTCCGCCCCACGTTTTCGTACTCTGCCGCAAAGATCTTTCCATACCCTGCCGTTTCCCCGTTCATGTATTTCTTTTTTTCCAGCAGGATGCGAAACGAGTCGCCTTGCCGCGGATCGGTGTAAAAATCCAAGTCGTAGCTGAAAATCTGCGCCAGCCGCAGCGCCAATTCCGGCGACTCTCCCGCGTCCTCCACAGCATTAAACAGCGAATCTTCCACCCGGCCGCTCACTGCCACAACTTCCGTTTTCGAGGGAATTTCGTCGACCCTCGCCCTAAACCCGTGCTCTTCCGGAACGATCTTCAACATTCGGTCTGAATCAATTTTGTAATCAATTTCCCGTAGCGCGCCTTCCACCGACCTTCCCACGGTGATGGTGTTTCCGGCGCGAAGCTGGCGCAGGTTGAACGCACGCTGCGCGGCCGCCGACGCGCTCGCCGCCTCCTCCGCGCTCAATCCAAATTTTTGAAGGGCCACCTTGAAGTTCTCTCCCGCGGAAACCTTTTCGTTGTGCGGCAGAATGGTCTGCTCTCGGATGCGTTTCCCCTCGTCCTGCGCCAACTGCACCTGGCGCTCGTATTCATCTCCCGCGGCCAGCCGCCGCTCGAACACATACCCCAGCGTAACCGCGCCTGCGATGCACTCACACAAAACCAATATGACGAACCCTCGATTCACTATTCCCCCGAAGCTGGTTGTTATTGATCCCGGAAACCCGCCAAGTTACATAAACACTTCCCGCCGCAAAGAGTTTTGCGGCCTAACGCCACCCTTCTTTTGTCGCAATCCTGCCCCCGCGTCAAACATTCAGTAAGAACCGTGCGCCCAATCCTCCAACAACTCCTCGGTAAGCAGCGTTTCTCAGGAGGCAGTATTTGTTCAGCGCAGGCGTACAACAAAAACGCTGCGGAGGCCTTCCGCAGCGTGATGCCTTACTCTCAATTGTATCAACAACATTCGCTAGTTTCCGGTGTGGATCGCGACTTGCGAGCCTGACGCCGCAAAATAATTCTGTTCGCGCAGCTTGCGATACATGATGCCCGCAACTTGCGCCGCTGTTGGTCCCTTCACGCGTCGCGTATTCCCGCGCAAGAGCACCGCCAGCGCGATCTTCGGATGCGTTTCATCCGCGTAGGTGATGAACCAGCCGATTTTCGAAGGCGTGTTGTGATCGTCGCACGTTCCTGTCTTGCCGATCGGCAGCTCGTCGCCGCCCCGGTCGTAGCTCGAGCGGCCCGTGCCATACAGCACCGCCGCAAGCATCCCTTCGCGGATTTCGGGCAGGATCGGCGCGATGTTCAATTCGCGCTTCATTTTGGGCGCAAAATTCTGGAGCTCTTCCTGGCTGTGCGGATACTGCAAATAGTAAAGCGTTCCGCCATTGGCAAAAGCTGCGGAAAGCGCCGCAAGCTGCAAGGGCGTCACTTGAATGCCTTCGCCGTAGCTCGACATCCGCGCTACGCCGCCGTGCGCTGGCGGCGTCATGGGAAACGACCCCGGATGCTCTTCCGGCAGGTTGTAACCGGCAAGCTCGCCGAGGCCCAGCAGCCGGCCATACTTCGAAACCGTGGCAAAACCCATGCGCGACCCGAGCTGCTCGAAAAACTCGTTGTTCGAACGTGCCATCGCTTCGGTCAAATTCATGTATTTCCGGCGGCTCACTCGCAGCATCGTATCAGGCGTAATCACATTTTCTTCGAGCGCCGCAAGCGCTATGGTCGGCTTTATGGTCGAGCAAGGGATGTAGCCGTCGCTAAACGCCAGCTTTTGATTGACCACCGTCAGGATACGGCCCGTGTTCGGGTCCACCGCGACCACCGCGCCGTTGTATCGCCCGAGCGCAGCAACCGCCGCCGACCGCACCACGGGATCGTCATAGGTGCTGTCATCCGTGCTCGTAGAATCGGCAAACGTGGGAACGCCAGGATAGCGATTCACATAGCGATGCGCGCGCGAACGCGTCGCCCCTGCTCCAGCCGGCATCGCCGGCACTGGTAGCGCGCACAGCGCCGTCAACAAAATTGCGATACTGCTCTTTCCGTACTGCTTCACCGTTCCCACCCTCACAAACAAGGCCGATGCCGACTTCGCGTCCAACCCCGGATTGCCCCACCGCCTTTCGCGCCGGGGCCGAACTTTTACCTCAAGCTTTTATTCAGCGTCAACAAACATTGCCAGAAATTCGCTGGACCTGTTCGTTCTTGCCACGGGCCAGGAGGCTTGCCTCCGACCGCCCGGGGATCACGAGCACCTCAACAGCCAATCGGAGCGCCGTTGATTCGATGCGACTTAACGTCACCTTGGCGCCTCCGTGCTCAAACAGTGCACCGAAAAGGAACACGCGGTCTCGGGGTTGCGACATCCATTGTATGAAGTTTCCGGCTGGTACCGCAATAGCAGATTAGCTCTAGTACGCTCTTATGTGCTTTGTTTTCAACTCACTGCCCGCCCGGCCAGCCCCTGCCCCTCCGCCCGGCCAGCCCTTCCAGAGGTGTGTATTGGTTGGCCTTTTCCAATCTCATGTTGATACGATTCTGCAACATACAGCACGGCCATAGGCTTTGGTGTATACGCCAGTCGAATTTGCTGCGAACCATTCCCGGGGTCAAGCCACCGACATCCCGGAGCGAGCCAGGGTTCAAAACAAAGAGAGAGGCGCGTTTGTTCGCACCCTGTTTGATTGCTCTGTACCGTAAACTGCAAACTGTGAGGGCTTAGCCGACTTTCGCCTATCGGGCGGGCCGCGTTTTTGCCGCGTCCGCACCGGCCGTTGCCGCCGCTTTCACCGGCGGCTTTTCGCCATGGGCGGGTGTCGTAACCGCGTGGCCATTTGCTCCCGAAGACGCGCTGGAATTGCCCGGCTGCGGAAGCTCCATCTTCTTGCGCAGCGCGTTTTCCAGCTTCTCGCGAATGTCCTTGTTTTCCTTCAGGAACACGCGCGCATTCTCGCGACCCTGTCCCATGCGCTCTCCGCCGAAGCTGAACCATGTCCCGGCCTTCTCAAGCAAGCCCTTGTCCACGCCAAGATCGATCAAATCGCCTTCGCGCGAAATCCCTTCGCCATACAAAATATCGAACTCCGCCTCTCGGAACGGCGCCGCCACTTTGTTCTTCACCACTTTGCCGCGCGTCCGCGAACCCACCACCTTGTCGCCTTCCTTGATCGACTGCACGCGCCGGATGTCCACGCGCATGGACGCATAAAATTTCAGCGCTCGCCCGCCCGTGGTCGTCTCAGGATTCCCGAACATCACGCCGATCTTTTCGCGAATCTGGTTGATGAAAATCAGACAAGTGCGCGACTTCGAAACAATCGCCGTCAGCTTTCGCAGCGCCTGCGACATCAGCCGCGCCTGCAAACCCATTTGCGGCTCGCCCATTTCGCCTTCCAACTCGGCCTTTGGCACCAACGCCGCAACCGAGTCCACCACCACCACGTCCACTCCGCCCGAACGGATTAGCGTCTCCGCAATCTCCAGCGCCTGCTCGCCGTTGTCCGGCTGCGACACAAGCAGATTGTCCACATCCACGCCCAGTTTCCGCGCGTACACCGGATCGAGCGCGTGCTCCGCGTCAATGAACGCCGCCTGCCCGCCGAGCTTCTGCGCCTCGGCGATCACGTGCAGCGTCAGCGTCGTCTTGCCGCCCGACTCCGGCCCGTAAATCTCAATCACACGCCCGCGCGGGAAGCCGCCCACTCCCAGCGCCGCGTCCAGCGATAGGCATCCGCTCGGGATCACGCTCACGGGCACCAATACGTCCTTGCTGCCCAGCCGCATGATCGAACCCTTGCCGTACGACTTCTCAATCTGCGATATCGCCGCCTCCAGCAACTTCTGTTTCTCGTCTGCCATCTCACACCTCGGTCGAGGAAATTAGGAAATCTTTACAGCGGAGCCGATGGCCTTGACCAAAACGCCCAAGCCGAACCTCGTACTTGCGCTAACGCCAGGTCCGTTATTTCGAGCCTGCTACGCCTTTCGCCTTGATCGCTTCTCGGGCCATGTCAACCAAAACGTGTCATTTCCGAGCTTGTAGCTCGGCCTTGAGGCCTGAGGAATCCTGAGTCTCTTCGTCATGAATGCACGCCCACGCCGTGCGTCAAGACTACCGCCCGCAACCGTGCATCACTTCATGATCCGCAAGCCGTGCCTGAGCCGCCTGTTCGCGCTCATCCAACGCCGACCGTTCTCGGTATGTCAGATGCCGCAGCCGGGACAAATACCTGCCCCGCGTGCGGACCTCGAACAGCTCCTCTTCGAGCCTCTCGCGCTCCTGACAGCTTAGAACATTGCTCGCAAATCCGTGCATGGCGCACCTGTTGAAAACGGCGAAGGGCAAGATAGCACCAGGGCGAAGAAAAAGCAAATACGATGATTCGCCCTCTATTCGCCTAGGAGCTTGGCCAGAAGTCCGTCCGAGGTTCTCCGTCAATTTACCTTTCGGATTTCACGGTCAAAAATCCGCTTGGTAAGAGGATGATCCCATCGCACCGCTTCGATTCAGGCGCTATTCAGCACTCGCATCTCGATGGTTCTCGAATCGGCTGAATCCACACCCGGCCGTCAGGCAGATCATCGGGGGTCTTGCCCATGTTGGCATAGCGGCACCGCTCGGACAGTAGCCGCTGATTTTTCTCGAACCAGCTTTAGACTTCCTTGAAACCTATTCATCTTTTCATCTAAACGCTATAGCCGTAAAACCCTCGCCCCGATTTGCGCCCCAGCCAGCCCGCGGCCACATATCTTTTCAGCAACGGGCACGCTCGATACTTCGGATCACCCAGCCCTTCCTGCAGCACGTGCATAATGTCCACGCAAACGTCCAGCCCAATGAAGTCCGCCAGCTCCAGCGGCCCCATCGGATGATTCATTCCAGTCTTCATCACCGCATCGACGGCTTCTGCCGTGGCCACGCCTTCCATCACGCAATACGCCGCCTCGTTGATCAGCGGCATCAGCACGCGGTTCGAAACGAATCCCGGCGCATCGTTCACTGCGACCGGTTTTTTTCCCAGCTTCTCGGCCAGCTTCATCGTCGCTTGGAATGTCGCATCGCTCGTCTGCAGGGCGCGAATCACTTCCACCAGCGCCATCACCGGCACGGGATTCATAAAGTGCATCCCGACGAACCGGTCCGGCCGCTTGGTGATCGCCGCCAGCGTGGTCATCGAAATCGACGAGGTGTTGCTCGCCAGCACCACTTCCGGCCGCAAAATTCCATCCGCCTCAGTCAGCACGGCGTGCTTGATTTCGATTTTCTCCAGCACCGCCTCCACTACAAAATCCGCCGCCGCAATCGCGCGCATCTCCGTCACCGCCTGCACGCGCTTCAATACCTTTCCCTTGTCCGCCTCCGCCAGCTTCCCCTTCTTGATTTCGCGCTCAAGATTCTTCCCAATCGTCTCCAGCGCC
>Ga0126383_10002084_pt1 | contig 12785 bp, 12 predicted proteins | sample PanSoiMetPlot_35_FD_96882 | JGI IMG/M metagenome (GOLD analysis project Ga0126383, IMG submission 96882) | Tropical forest soil microbial communities from Panama - MetaG Plot_35 | ecosystem: Environmental > Terrestrial > Soil > Tropical forest > Bulk soil | place: Panama | collected 2016-02-17
GAAGTTTCGATTATCGGCGAAGGCCGACGTTCGACGGCAACCAGTGTCGAGATGAGCTCAGGCGGCATGTCGCTCAAGAGCGTGGAAGCCTTCTCGCCCGGCGCAACCGTCGAGATCTCTTTCGCGCTTATGACTCTGCCACGTGTCAACCTCCGTGGAGTCGTGAGCTGGAACAAGCCCAAATCGCTGGGCGTGCGCTTCGATCCAAACGACCAGCGCCGCCTGAAGCTCAAGACCTGGATCGACTCGTACCTGGAAAACTGAGCGCAGCAGGTGTATCTTCATGCGCCGTTGTCCCCCAGAGGTTTTCTCAGCGCCCTCTGCGGCCTTCCTTGGCGATCTCGGCGGTTATGCTATTACCGCTGAGTTTCCCCGAGAAAGGCCGCAGAGAGCGCTGAGTAATCTCGTTCCGAGATGAATCGGGATGGCCCCCTCTCTCCGACCTTTACAATAGTTTCGTGCCCGAAGCCAGCACCCGCGAACTCGCGACCTCAGTGCAGCCTGAGTCTGGCCCGCGCCGCTGGAGTCTCCGCCAGCGGATTGTTCTGAGCATGATCGTGGCGGCCGGGTACTCATTCATCCGCCTGCTTGGACCGACATTACGCATTAGTGTCTCCTACGAGGACGGCGCTCAAAAGACGTTGGACGAGCGCCCGCGCGTTGCCTCTTTCTGGCACGAATGCATGATCCCCGCGACCTATCTCTTTCGCGGCATGGGCATCCGCGTCATGAGCAGTTACAGCTATGACGGCGAATACATGGGCCGCATCATCCGCAAGTTCGGATTCGTCGCAGTGAAAGGGTCGAGCAGCCGCAATCCCATCAAATCGCTGTTAGGACTCCGCCGCGCTCTCGACCAAGGATGGACGGTTGCCTTCACACTCGACGGTCCCCGTGGCCCACGACGCAAGGTTAAGCCCGGGCCAGCGGGACTGGCGCGATCGTCGGGACAGCCTATGACTGCGTTCCATGCGGCAGTCGACAAAGCCTGGGTGATCAACAGCTGGGATCGCATGATGATCCCCAAGCCCTTCTCGCGTGTGCTGGTGCGCGTGGGCAGGCTGATCACAGTTCCGCAGGACGCAAGCGACCAAGACCTCGCCCGCTATAGCGATGAACTGCAAACCACGCTCGATCGGGTCTGCGTATTCGCGGAGGCCAACGTCAGCAAGGCAGGAACTGCGGAATTCCCGTTCTCAAGAGGAAGGTCGAGCCAGGACCGGTGAATCAGGAATCGTTGGAAGTAGTGGGAAGCCGCCCCTTCTGCGCACCAAGAACAGTGTCATGCTGAGCGGAGGCGGAGTGCAGCGAAGCGGAACTCCGGCGGAGTCGAAGCATCCCTACCCTAGTACAACTGCTGCTGCGTAAGGATTCCTTGCTTCGCGAAGAATGACAAATGCAAGCGAGAAGCCCCGGGCTGCAATTTTCAAACCGCCAACAGAGCGACGGGGCAATTTGCACTCCGAAATCTGACTTCTGCAATCCCTATTAGTCCAGTGCCGACCCCAGTGGCGCATACCGGTACTTCTTCCCATCCCAGAAAACAACAGAAGAAGTGTCCTCGCCCTCGCCGGCCTCTTCCATGTAGATACCGAGTATCGTTTTCTTTTTCAATGCCAGCCGCTTCACCGTCAAGTTCTTGAACGGAATATTGAGCAGCAGGAACTTCGCTTTCGGCTTCTCGGCCTGCCACGCATCTTTCTCTGCACCATGAATGATCATGAGAGCGACGCCACGCCGCTCGGGCAGATCCGTAGCAAATGTCGATGTCACCCTCACGTCGCCAAAGCCGAGAAAAGTGTCATACGGATCAGCCACCTGAAAACTGTACTCATCTTTGTCGGCCATTGGGGCCTTGCACTTCGCGGCAACCACCAGATCGTCAATCCCATCCCCATCCAGGTCGGCTACGAACTGCTCTGGCCCCTGCAGCAGAGAGCAATTATCGCCAAATTGTTTGTGAATGAGGTCGTCACTAACCGCGGGCGAAGGGTGTTTCGCGCGCGCGGGTGGCGGAGGCGGTTCTTTCTTCTGCGCCGCTGCTACAGTCACGAGCAAGAGCACTGGGATGAGAAGTTTTCGACACGACATGAGCTTACTCTAGTCCCGATTCACATTCGCGGGTAGATACATGCTAGTAACGGAGGTAACAGTTCGCTGTAAGCACACCTCCCGCGATATCGGCGTCCTCTGCGGTTAAAGGCTTTTAGGCTTGTGGAAGTGCTCCCAGCCGTGAGGTTGGAGCTTCTGGCGCGTTCCCTCAGTGGAACAAAGGATGATTTCCTTGGCGCGGGTGATCCGACCGATCTGGGTTACAGCTACTCCGGCGATCTTGCCGGGAAACTTCTTCCCTGCCGGCGCTGTGAACAACAGTTCGTAATCCTCCCCGCCATGAAGCGCAAGGCCGAGATCCACGAAATGCGAAGGCCTTCCTACCTGAGATCGAGGAATTGCCGATGCTTCGATCTCTGCTCCAACGCCACTCTCTTCACAGATGTGAGACAGATCGGTCGAGAGTCCATCGCTTGTGTCGATCATCGCGGTAGCCAGTTTCTTTTCGCGAAGCGCTCGGCCAATTTCGACCCGCGGTTCCGGATAGAAATGTCGCGGATAGTCCCGAGGGCTGATTTTTGCCTTTTCCATCTGACGAACGGCGGCCGCTGAGCCACCCAACTCTCCGGTCACATATATCCGGTCTCCCGCACGGGCACCCGATCGCAGGATTGCCTGCCCTCGGGGCACAGTTCCGACAACAATGATGTCAGCCAGAATTCCCTCAGGAGACTGCGCCGTGTCACCCCCGGCCAGAGTCACCCCGGACCGCGCGGCCAGTTTCATAAGCCCACGCAGGAAACTCCGCACCCAGGATTGCGCCAGATCACTCGGAACAGCCAACGAGAGAAAAGCAGTTACTGGCTTTCCTCCCATTGCCGCAATGTCACTCAGGCCTCGAGCCAGACACCGATGGCCAACCGACTCCGGCGAGTGCCATTCTCGCCGGAAGTGAACCCCTTCCAGCGTGAAATCAGTCGTGACCAGAATTTCCGACTTCGGGTCCAGTCGCAGTACGGCGCAGTCATCTCCAATTCCCGCAGAGATATGACGTTTGTGGCGGACTTGTCTGGAATTCACGAACCGACGAATTTCCGCGATCAATGCTCTTTCTGGTACAGGCACGACAAACACACTACACCCAGTCCGCGAAGGCCTGGAAATTCGCGCCGGAAAGGCGCATCCGCTAGATCCATTCAGGAATTGCCGTATACCATTCCCTTTGTCATCCTGATGGCGCCGTTTTTTGGCGCCGGAGGACCTATCCAATTCTGCCGGCAGTGCTTATGCGGCTGGGGATGGCATAGGTCCTTCAACTACAAAAAGCGCAGGCCATCAGGATGACGCCGCGATGGATTACATCAAACGTAAAATGGGTCTAGACTGGCCCGGTGCGATTGCTCGCCGCCATCCTGCTGCTTGGAACTCCGGTAACGCTTGCCCAGAGCGTCGAGATTGGCTCTCCGACAATCGTCGAATTTCCCAGTGGGAAACTGCAACTCAAAGGCTATTTATGGAAGCCAGCTGGCCACGGACCGTTCCCCGCGGTTTTGTTCAGCCATGGCTCTGGCGGTCCGGACGGTTGGCACACCTCCGGTATGACGATGGCCGACGCAGCCGGAAAGCTTGGCCCCGCATTCGTGAAGCATGGCTACGCTTTTCTGTTTCCTTGCCGCCGAGGTCAAGGGCTCTCCGCCGATCAGGGAAGATTTATGGGGGACGTCCTAAACGAGGAAGAAGCTGCCAGGGGTCCGCATGGCCGACAGAAATTGCAGCTGGCCTTGATGACGGGACCACAATTAGACGACACGTTGGCGGCATTGTCCTTCTTGAAAACGATGGGCGACATAGACTCTCGCCGAATCGCCTTGGTCGGGCACTCCTTCGGCGGACAGTTAACCCTTCTCGCTGCCGAGCGTGACAAAAACCTGCGCGCCGCCGTGACATTCGGTGCCGCCGCGAACTCTTGGGCGAAATCACCAGAACTGCGAAACCGACTTCTGACCGCTGTCGATGGCCTAACCTTCCCACTCATGCTTATCCATGCCGCAAATGATTACGACACAGCTCCCGGCAATGAACTCGCCGCGGAATTGCAGCGACTACACAAGACGCATGTCCTGAAAATCTACCCGGCTGTCGGCAAGACTTCTGACGACGGGCATAACCTGGTCTACAAAGCTATTTCTGAGTGGGAACCCGACGTGTTCAGCTTTCTTGACAAGAATGTTCGTCCATAGCAACGGGGTTTCCCCGGTACACTTAGGTCACCTGTCCCGGGGTGACCTCCGATTACCCGCCTTCGGTAACTCGAATCTGTCCTTATGCGTCGTTGACACAGGGAACCCAGTTTGTTACCGTTAACCAGTCATTCAACAAAACCTTTGGCCGGATCTGTAACTTCTGCTAGTGCTTCACCATGCAGACTAACTTTACTTTAGATTCTGGCTTGTAGTTCTGGTAGGTACGGGCTCAAAGCAAGTTTCCATTCCCAAGTTGGAAACGCAGCCCCAGTAGAGTCAGGTGGTCCGAACAGGCGTTCTGGTCGTTAAGAAACTGAGCCTGAAATTCCGGACCTGATGCTTCAAAACTAGAGGAACGCGATTTTGCAGAAGCGCTTCTACATCCTTTTCGTGGCCCGTGGAGAAGACGGGCAGTTGCGCAAAATCTCCATTCCTGTCCATTACCTCTACGTTTTCGTCATCGGTGCCGCCATTGGGTTCCTCAGCCTGACCGGAATTGCCAGCTCTTATACCCGGATGCTGCTCAAGGTTTCTCAGTTCAACCAGCTCCGGACCGAAAAAGATCAGCTCAAGAACAACTACTCGCGTCTCGAACAAGTCGCGAAAGAGCGCGATCTGCAGGTAGCATCGCTCGGGTCCATTGCCGGCGAAGTGTCGGCGCTCTACGGATTGAAAGCCGCTCCGACTCTGGTCACGGCGACGAGTGAGCAGATCCATGACGCGGACGTGAGTTCCTCGCTAGATCAGTTGCACGCCCTCCGGACTTCCGCTCTCACCGGCGCGACAATGGTCGGACTCACCATGGGTCTAACCCGTAATGTCACCACCGCTGACTGGATCAAAGCCAACTCCGCCCCGAATCTGTGGCCTGTCGAAGGCCAAGTCACAGGCAGCTTCGGTGAGCGCATCGACCCGTTCAACGGTGAAGGCGCTTTCCACAGCGGCGTCGATATTGGAAGCAGTTTTGGCGCGAAGATCATTGCTCCGGCTGACGGCGTGGTCAGCTTGGTCGAGAGCCTGGGCGGATATGGCAAGACCATCATGATCGACCACGGCAATGGCATCAGCACTCGTTTCGGCCATCTTTCCGGATTTGCCGTAACCGTCGGTCAGCGAGTGCAGCGCGGCGATGTGATCGGATATGTCGGTGAGAGCGGACGCTCCACCGGTCCCCACCTTCACTACGAAGTTCGAATCAACGACACCCCAGTCAATCCTTACAAGTACCTCCGCTTGACAGTTGCCCACAGCGGCGGATTCGCCACAGGCAGCTAGAACTCTCCTCGATCGATTGCCTCAATAATCCTGCGGTCCCGATGTCGGGAAATATTGTGAGAACTATCCGGTCTCACTGAGACCAATTTCGTGCTGAGCGGAGCCGGAGTGGAGCAAAGCGGAACCCCGGCGGAGTCGAAGCATCCCTACCCCGGAACGACTGCCGCGGCTACATCTGCGGAAATCACATTAAGCTCGACGATCTTCGAATTTGCCAGGCAGGAGTTCTGGCTACTTCAGATCCAGCGCGTAGACCTCATGCGAACTGGTGTCTCGCACGGCGAGCACGCTCCCATCAGGAGCGACACCAGACCACGATCCCCAAACGCCGCTGAGGCGTTGCAACCCACCCCAGGAAAGGAAGCGTTTCGACTGGGATTCTCCCAACTTCAGTTGATGCATCGAGGGTTCGGCGGATAGAAAGCGCTCAACATAAATCGATCTTCCATCCTTCGCCCACACGGGATAGCCGATTGTCCCGTCTTCGGTCTGCAGCCACACGGACCATTGACTGGTATCGAAATCGTAGAGCATCAAGCTTCGTGAGTCTGTTGATAGCGCTGCCAGGTGCCGTCCATCCGGCGACCACCGGGGACTAAACAGGCCATGCGAACCAGGGATGACATAAGTCTGATGAGTCGTTCGATCGAATATCTCGATATCCAGTCCGCCCAGATCGAGCCCATAGGAGCGTCGCCCGTACGCAATTCGGTTGCTGTCAGGAGACCACGACGGGTCATTCTCCTCGCGATCCTCGGGCCGAACTTCCTGCGGCGTGCCCCCCTGTGGTGACACCAGATAGATCTTCCATGCTTTTCCAGTCTGGGTCCCAATAAACGCGATCTCCTTCCCGTCTGGCGACCAGCGCGGCAAACTTGCGTATAGCGGCCAGAAGGTCAGTTGCGTCTTTTCGGTGCCGTCGAGGCGTGCCCGCCATAGAGTCAAATCCGGATAGCTCACATAAACCACCCATTGACCGTCGGGGGAGAAGTCTGCCTCTCCCGCCGAGACTCCTGAAATGTAAGAGGAAAACTGACCCGACGCCGCGTTGTAGCGAACCAGTTCGCCTTGAAGCAGAATGCCGTTTGCGAAGACGCGCTTGCCGCCCGGCGGAAACACGGCGTCTGTGTACAACAGGGGTCCTGAGGTCAATTGAATGGGTTTTTCTCTTCCCAGCACAGGCCAAGGAGCTTCCCGAACGAGCCACAGATCCCTTGTAGTGATAGCCGATTGAACCTCAAACACGTAGTAACGGCCGTCAGGGCTCCAGTCACCACAGCAAAGAAAGGCATCGGTTTTCCAGCCAGGAAACAGCTGGTGCAGACCCGAGCCATCAAGTTTCATCTCCCAAAGCGAGGAAAGGTTCTGCCCGTTAGGAACGAATGTGAATCGCAGTCGTTTCCCGTCGGGTGAGAATCGGACTCGGCTGGGCATGCCTGACAAACTCTTCAGCCTGCTCGCATGTCCTCCATCTCCGTCCGCCAGATAGAGGTCAGTCCCCTTCACAAAAACGAGTTGGTGGCCGTCTGGGGACCACGTCGCCTCCGATCCGTTGACCTCAGCTAGGCGCCGTGGCGAGCCGGTCGGTACTGGTAAAGACCAGAACTGTGAGGCCGCGGTGCCGTTGTACTCGCCCACGAGCAGCGCCGAATGGTCCGGGCTGACCCCGTACAGATTCACATTCTGAAATGGAGTGCTAAACCCCAAGGTCTGCCCTCCGGCAGTTGAAACTTGCCCTAACTCCAAGTGCTCACCCGCGAACTGCGAAAAGTAAATTCGTGAGCCATCCGTGACCAGCATCTTCTTGAAGCGGCCGTCCCTCGTGATCTGTTTTACTCCTGTGACCCGGATCGGTGCAGATGGGGTCAGCAGCCAAACGATGCCTGACACCATGGCGAATAGAATGCCGACAACCAGCGACGCCAGGCGTTTCGAGTTCTTCGCACGCAATCTGGTCCCACTTCTGGCACTGTGGCTGTCCGCCTTGAGAAGTTTGTCCGAATCGGTATCCCGCTTCAGCCGTTTTAGGTCGGCCCGAAGTTCTGAGGCGCTCTGGTAGCGCACGTCTGCGGACTTCTCCAATGCGGTGTTGATAATCCGCTCGCATTCCGGCGGCAGCGCCGGATTCAGATGTCCCGGTGGAACAGGAACTTTATGCAGAATCGAGTCGAAGATCGCAGCTGACGTATTGCCGGAGAAGGGCAGTGCGCCGGTTGCCATCTCGTAAAGCACGACTCCAAACGAGAAAAGGTCGCTGCGGCTGTCCAGTTCCTCTCCAAGCGCCTGTTCGGGCGACATATAAGCAACCGTTCCCAGTGTGGTACCCGCGCTTGTGAGGGTGCTTGCGCTGGCCGTTGTGGCTCCCAGTGCGAGATCAGCGTTCAGCTTGGCAAGTCCGAAATCGAGCAGTTTGGCATGTCCTCGTTCGGTGACGAAGATGTTCCCTGGCTTAATATCCCGGTGAATGATGCCGCGACTATGCGCGGCATCGAGCGCATCGGAGATCTCCATAGCCAGTTCGAGGAGTTGATCAAAATTAATCGGCGCGCCGTGGAGCATCTCCCGCAGCGAGTGCCCTTCCAGACACTCCATGGCGATAAACAAGCTCCCTTGCTGCTCGCCCACTTCGTAAATCGTGCAGATGTTCGGATGATTCAGGGCCGATGCCGCTCGCGCTTCGCGATAAAAACGCTCATACGCGCGAGGATCGCGGGCAAGGTCGTCAGAAAGGAACTTCAGAGCGACGTGACGTCCGAGTTCTATATCCTCGGCTTTATAGACGATCCCCATACCGCCACTGCCAAGCCGCTCAAGCAGCCGATAATGGGAGATGGACTGGCCTGGTGCAACTTGCTCGATGAACACGGGACAGACGCCCCCAAAAATCCTACAAACTGCGGTTACTTCAGGAAGTGCCTGGGGTCACAGCAGTGAGTGATTGCCGCATGTCCCCCGAAAACAATCCCAACCACGTGCCCTATCTAACTAATCTTGCTCGTTACCGGAGTAATGGAAGCACTCGAAGTGAATGCCGAATCACCGCGTCCGGGAGACTAACATAGTGAGAATCCCTCCCCAGCTTCTGCAGCAGGTTTGCAAAGGAACGTCCATGGAAAGGCCCGAGACGAAGGAATTCGGCCGATACGAGATTGTAGGAGAGTTGGGCCGCGGCGCTATGGGCGTTGTCTATAAGGCCCGCGACCCACAGATCGACCGCATGGTCGCCGTAAAGACCGTCTCGATGTGGGGACAAGAGCCCGAGGAGGAGCAGGAGTTTCGCCTGCGCTTCACGAACGAGGCCCAGGCTGCCGGCCGACTCCACCATCCTGGCATCGTTGCAGTTTTCGATGTTGGCGAGCATCCCGAGACGAAAGACCCCTACATCGTGCTCGAGTGCGTTGACGGCGAATCCCTCAATCGCATTCTGCATCGCGAAAAGAAGCTCGAGCTCGGCCGGGCATTGAAGCTCGCAGAGGAAATCGCCGACGCACTCGATTACGCCCATGCCCAGGGCGTCATTCATCGTGATATTAAGCCTGCCAACATTCTGGTTACACAGGAGGGGCACGCGAAAATTGCCGATTTCGGCATCGCGAAATTGAACCTGGCGCATTTCACACTGCCGGGAAAAGTTCTCGGTACTCCTGCTTACATGGCCCCCGAGCAACTGAGCGGAGAGGGCTGTGATGGCCGCTCGGACGTGTTTTCGTTGGGCGTAATCCTTTATGCGATGGTGACGGGCCATTCTCCGTTTCAGGGAAACAGCGCCACCACAGTGTGCTTCAAGGTTGCCAATCGCGAGCCGATCGCGGCCAGTGCGCTCGATATGAACCTGCCTCCACAACTGGACGCCGTTATCTCTCGCGCCATGGCAAAGGACCCAAACGAGCGCTATCAGCGCGGCTCAGATCTCGCCGAAGACCTCCGCATCCTGCAGCAACACTACAAGCAGGGTTCGACCACGTCTTCGCTGAGAACGGTTTCGACGACCGGAACCAGGTCGGCCCTCACGTCAACGATGATGCGAACCGGAACCACTGCTCGCACGCCGGCAGCTGATGTGGCTGCAGCCGGTGGTGCCGTGCACCACTTCTTTTCTTCAGCACGCACTCGAGATTTGATCCTTGGCGCTCTGGTGTTGATCCTCCTGGTGATCGTCGCCGGACAGTCGAAGCTCTTCGTCGCCTTTCCGCGCATTGGAACGAGCGGTTCTAGATCGGCTCCGACCAGTCCTGCCGCCACAGCAGACGGACTAGTCTCCGCTCATCCCATACAAGCCCAGCCTACGCAGTCCGCTGCAGGTGCTGCTCCCAAGAAGGCGTCGCTAAAGACGAATCAAGTACGTCGGCAGATTGTCGTACCTACTTCCACCATCGACCTGGCAGTCCAGCATCAGTTCAAAGACGCCACGTTGTTTGTTTGGGTGGATGACAAGCTGACGTTGAAGCTTCCGCTGCACGGAGCACCACAAAAGAAGTTGGTTGTCTTTAATGGAATTCGCGGAGTGGAATCAAAGACGCTGAAAGTTCCCGCGGGTAAGCACCTTCTCCGCTTCCGGGCCGCATCGTCTGATCACACTATCGATCTCTCTAAGTCTCTCTCGGCGGAATTTGTTGGCGGCGACACCAAGGAGCTGCAGGTTTCCTTCGACCGCCACAACTCCGCTATGCACCTGGACTGGCAGTAACTTTAAACATACTCACTACCAAGTGATTTTCCCTGGTTCTTCGCGATCTCAGCGGCTTTCTCCGCGTTCTCGGCGGTGAAGTATTTCTCCTGACCGCCAAGGTTGCTGAGAAAGGCTGCAGAACTCGCTGGAGGAACTGTCCATGCTCTTCAAATTGAGGAAAAGACGGCTCCGGGGTGGCCTCCTGCAAACTGGGTGTTTAGGGATGAACTGGCTGGCTCGTAATCAGGTCTGCAACGCCACCTTCTACGCCCTTTCCCCTTTTAGACGACAGCAACTCGCGTCGAATAAGTGCAAGACCTACTGTCTCAGCCCCATCCAGTTTTCTGAAACCACCAGCGAATTGCCGGGATTCTGCGGGTCATATTTCACCGAGGTGTGCAGCCCCAGTCGACAGGAGTGCAGGTTGATCCAATGCCGCAGGTAGGTAACATCTTGCGAGCACTCATAGGAGACACCCGCGACGTCATACTTGTAGATGAGCATCACAGCGGCATGATGACCGTTCGCCGCCGCCAGCTCCTGAACATCAATCACGGTTCCGTCCGTGATTCGGCCAGTGACTTCCAGCCACGCCCGGCGTTCGCGTTCAAGGTCTTCCGGAGTCTTGGGCTTTCGCCGCAGCAGCGCGTACACGCCAAGCAACACTACGCCGCCGGTTGCCACTAGTCCATAAAGTCGAAGCGAATCCATACGAAAAGGCAGGTCGAAATCGGCCCTGGACCGCCGACTCCTCTATCAGGATATGCGCAAAGCGCAGCAGGTGGAAGTGGGTCTGCGGTTACCGAGGTGCTAGTGGCTGTGAAAATCTCTACAGAAGGAAATTCCGCACTTCGCGATCTCTTCGGAGAGTGGTTCGGAAGGATTACTTCGTTTCGCTGCAAACACTCTTGCTGACCAAATCGACGAAGCCGCCTTCGGGCGCTTTGCCAAATTGATCGTCGTGGGTCGCCTTCTTGCTTACCACGAAGCGTCCACTGTGGTCGCGGCTATAGAACCACACGGTGCTGGGAGCGGCTAGCCCGTTGCTGCAGTTAAACCGGACTCGGGCGCGCATTTCGACAAACGGTCCCCCTTGAGGCAACTGGGTAGGTTCTTTGTATTCCACGCGCACCAGGGCCGTTCTCTGATTATTCTTGAGAACCCGCACCGCGCTCACCGAGACCTTGTCGCCGGCTTCGGTCTGCCCAATCGCGCGCCAGTCTCCGGCCGCCAATAGGAGGCTCACTGCAAGTACCGGGGCGAGCACCACTGCAGTTATAAGAAGGGCCTTTTTCAAAGCTTGCTTTCCCGAGGCACGCCTTTTCGCCCCTTACTTTGCGGCATCGCCCGCATTCTGTCAATCCGCTTTTCAGACAGGGTCGGTACTTTGGGTGGGGGCTAGCATTGAAGATACGGCAATCTGGGGAGAAAACAGTCCCCCGGTGAAGTCCGCAAACGACCAGACGAGGCTCTTTCGCGTGGTATGTTTAAGGCGTTATGACTACGGGTGCCTCAAGGAAAACGCCGGAAATCCTGCATGCAACGACCTTCGCGTCAACGATCGGCCCGCTGTTTCTGGCCGCGTCCGATAAGGGCCTTGTTGCGCTGGAGTTCGACGCTCGCTTGCCCGGACAGCAGACCATCCGTCCCAATCCGCGCGACTTACGCGCCGAGAGCAACAGGATCACGTTCGCCGAGTCCTCGACGAGCCTATCCCGGTATCGCAACGAGCTCCACCAGTACTTCGGCGGCCAGCGCCGCGAGTTCTCGTTTCCGCTCGACCTGCGGGGAACCGACTTTCAGCTCGCCTGCTGGCATGCGTTACTTGCCATTCCGTATGGTGAAACCCGCAGTTACGCCGACATCGCCCGCGCTGTCGGCCGTCCCCAGGGATTCCGTGCTGTCGGTATGGCCAACAATCGAAATCCGATCGCCATTGTTGTTCCGTGCCATCGCGTGATCGCCTCTGATGGCAGTCTCTGCGGTTATGGTGGTGGACTGGACATCAAACGCAAACTGCTCGAACTCGAGGGCGCGCTGACCGCTTCTCTTGCTGCGTAGGTTGAGACTTATTGCGGATTTTTGATTGCTGATTGTTGATTAGGCCCGTTAGGATTCTCAATCAGCAGTCATCAATCAGCAATTGCCGTCCCAGACGCGTCGTTGACAACGGAACCCAAATCATCCGCTCTCCGCAAGGCGGGGCTCTTCTACCTCGTCTTCGTGATGTTCTCTTACACAACCGGCGGCCCTTTCGGCCTCGAGGACATGGTCACCACCTCGGGCCCGGGCATCACGCTTCTTTACCTTCTCATCATTCCGTTTTTCTGGTGTATCCCGGTCTCGCTGGTGTCGGCTGAACTGACGACCATCATGCCGGTTGAAGGCGGCTTCTATCGCTGGACGCGCGCCGCCTTCGGCGACTTCTGGGGATTCCTCGCCGGGTGGTGGAATTGGTCCGCTTCGTTTCTCTTGGGCGGAGTCTACGCAGTTCTGTTTACTGATTACCTCGTCTACTACCTGCCGAAGATGAACTGGTGGGAGCA
>Ga0126383_10002085_pt1 | contig 12783 bp, 15 predicted proteins | sample PanSoiMetPlot_35_FD_96882 | JGI IMG/M metagenome (GOLD analysis project Ga0126383, IMG submission 96882) | Tropical forest soil microbial communities from Panama - MetaG Plot_35 | ecosystem: Environmental > Terrestrial > Soil > Tropical forest > Bulk soil | place: Panama | collected 2016-02-17
AGGGCGGGGGTCTCGATGTCTTTGAGGGCCCCGGTGCCCATGGACAGAGAGGTCACTCAGGCCCCTCCGGGTCGACACTCTAATGAGTGCGCCCCGCAAGTCGTTGTGCTATAGCACAGCGCAGTTTGGGGCGCACGCTTCAGCGTGTCGACCATCGCGAGATTGATGATTCGTTGAACGCCTAGGTGTATGTTCGCTCGGACTCCCACTTGGCGGGTGGCTTGGCTGCTCATCAACTCTTCTTCCATCTCACCTGGAGCACATTCGAGCGCCGACCGATGATCGACGCCCCGACTCGTGGTTTCCTTGAAGGTTTCCTGCGACGCACTGCGATCCGAGAACGGGTGGAGGTCATCGAACTGACCATACTCGCGACTCATGTGCATATCGTGATCCGGACCACTCCTCGCATCGACTTGTCGCGTCTCGTTCAAATGATGAAAGGCGGCAGCAGTTATGCCGGGAGCAGGGTGCCTGGTAACAAGCTCGGCTTGCGCTGGACCCGCGAATACTCCGCCACTACCGTCAGCCCTCGCATTCTCCCCGAGGCCGTTCAGTATCTCCGGAAACAGAACGACCGTCATCCGATGGAACGAATCTCCTAGTCGATCGGAGACTCCTGTGCGTAAGCACAGTGTAGTACAAGGCGCACGCTTCAGCGTGTCGACTTGAGGTTCAGGCGCACGCTTCAGCGTGTCGACTTGAGGTCCAGGCGCCCCCTTCAGCGTGTCGATTCACACGATGCCATCGCCTCGTCTTTGCGACCCTCCGAAGCAGTGCGCCTCGAGAATCGCCGTGCTAAAGCACACTACTTCACCACATGCCATTCCGTTTGCCTTCTCAAGATCCAGTGCATCGCCCCATCCGCGCCCAGCTCCGCGTCTTCTTCTTGCGCCGAGATCACCGGCTGGTCGTGCCACTCGGGGACCGGCGTCGTCGCCTGCAGCTCGATCGCGAACCAGGTGTTCGTATGCAGCGCCACCTCGCCGCGGCCCGGGACGCCTTCCTGGTGGTCCCACAGGCCGATCAGCGGTCCCGCGCCGTGCCCGCGGTCGCCGATCGGATGGGTGTAGATCGTGCCGTTGATCCCCGCCGCCCGCATCGCCGCCTGCGCCGCCGCCAGCACCTCGTTGCCGCTGCGTCCCGGCTTCATCTCGGCGAGCAGCAGGTCCTGCAGCCTGTTCGAGTTGGCGAGCGCCCGGACGAGTCCCGCGGGCACCGTCTTTTCACCATCGTTCAGCACGTAGCCCATGTGCTGCGTGTCGGTGTTCAGGCCCATCGCGGTGATGCCGAAGTCGCAGTGCAGCACGTCGCCCTTCTGAATCACGACGCTCGACGAGTCCGACAGGTCGACGCCGCGGCGCTGCACGTCGACGTCGGTCATGAACCAGGTGCCGAAGCCGAGGTCGTTGACCCGCTGCCGCATCCACCATTCGACGTCGTTGGTGCGTGTCTTCCCCGGGGTGATCACGACGTTCGAGAACGCGGTGTCGATGATCCCCCACACGACCTGCATCAGCTGCTGGTAGACCGGCAGCATCCCTGGGGCGCGGATCGACTGGTAGTCGAGCGGCAGCTCTTCGGCCCGCGTCACGCGGCCGAGGTAGGGGGGCGGGAGCGCCGCCTGCAGCTCCTCCCACTCGCCCACCGACAGGCCGTCGGAGAAGGCATGGGTGTGCGAGATGTCGACCGCGATCGTCTCGGGATCGCGCTCCTCGACCACGCGGCGCAGCAGGTCCCACTGTCCCTGGCCGACGAGCTCCGGCCGGCGCCGCGTCGTGGGATCGATCGCGCTTCCCGCGAACTGTGCTTGATACAATCCGCCCTGGGACGTGCCGCCCAGCGCCAGCCGCTCGATCGGCTTGCCCGCGCCGAGGTCGGTGAACACGTAGATGGTGCGGCGCCGGGCGAAGAACGTCGTCGCCGAGACGAGCGCGGAGAACACCGGGTCCTCGTTGTACTCGCGCATCGGGATGATCCACATCTTCACGCCGTACTGGCGCATCAGCGGCGGCAGCACCGAGTCGAGCCGGTAGCGCAGCCACTCCTGCTGCAGCGCCGCCTGCTGGCGTAGCGTGCCGAGCGGTCGGGCGGGCGAGGCGGTCGGGGCGGTCGGTGTCTGGAGAAGCGCGGCAACGACCAGGACGGCATGGGCTGCGATCATACGATTTGCGAGCTCCGAGCGGAATGTGACGTGGGATATACTCTCCTACTGTCTACCGTCTCCTACCGTCTCCTACCGTCTCCTACCGTCTCCTACCGTCCCCTACCGTCCCCTACCGTCCCCTCCCATCCGGGCGATCCGCAGCCAGGCGAGCAGTGCCAGCGCCACGAGGGCGCCGATCGTGTCGTTGTTGAAGGTGAGCAGCGCCAGCGCTCCGTGCAGATTCAGCTCCGACAGCGCCGTCGACGCGTAGATCGCACCCACGATGCGGGTCACGCGCCAGGCGCGGCTCGCACCCACACCCTCCGCCGGAACGTACGCGAAGACGGCGACCCAGGCGAGGTAGCCGAGGGTGAAGGTGTGCAGCCACGCGATCGGGGTCACGAGCACGGCGAGCAACAGCACACTCCCCACCTCGAGCGGCGGGTCGTCGTCTCTGGGGCGGGCGGCCAGGATCACGGCGACGAGGCCGACCGCGAGGAGGTGCAGCACAATGATCGACGCCGGCGCGCCGCCCAGCGCGTAGCCCAGCCGCCCGAGCTTCTGCATGTGCAGCGCCGCGACGGTCTCGCCGAGATGGCTCTGTCCGTGCAGCGCCAGCGTCGCCCAGTTCTCGAGCGCCTGCACGATGCCCCGGGGACCGAGCGGCAGCAGCGCGACGAGCGTCGCCGCTGCGCCCGCTGCAATCCCGGCCCCCAGCGCGCGCCATTGCCGGCGCACCAGGAAGTACACGAGCAAGAGGCCGGGGAAGACCTTCAGCGCCGCAGCGAGTCCCGCCCACACGCCGGCGCGGCCCGGGCGTCCGTGCGAGAGATCGGCCGCCGTCGCCACGGCGAGCGCCAGCAGGATCGTCTCGATGTTGAGGTGGTGGAAATTGTTGTGAGTCGGAAAAATCACGACCGCGAGCGCGATCAGCGCCGGTCGCCACCCCCACTCCCTCCACGTCTTGGAGATCGCCCAGCCGAGAGCCGCCACGCTGCATACGCCCCAGGCGGCTTTGGCGAGGGGCAGGGAGAGGCGGGCGAGGGCGGCGAACGGCGTGACGAGCAGTGTGCCGAAGGGCGGCCACCACAACCCCTGCGTCGGCGGCGCGGTGTTGAGCATCTGCGCGCCGAGCAGCCGCTGCGCTTCGGAGATTTCGGCGACGATGTCGTCGCCCTTGCGGACACCGAGGAGAACGACGACGACGCCATAGACGGCGAACAGGACGACGAAGGCCCAGACTGCCCAGGGGCGGCGGGCGCTCGTCAATCGATCCGCCGTCCCGTCACCTCGATATTGCGCCGGTAGCGCTCCAGCTTGCCGGAGTGGCCGATGAAGCCGTTGGCGAACCAGCTCGTCAGCGACACGATGAGGGCGCCGAGCGTCGCCGCCCAGAGACTGCTCACGCTCACGCCCGGGATCAGGTACGCCACGATCTCGAGTGAGATGCCGTTCAGCACCAGCAGGAACAGGCCGAGCGTCAGAATCGTGAACGGCAGCGTGAGGATGAAGAGGATCGGGCGCACGATGGCGTTCACGAGACCGAGCAGCAGCGCGGCGAGCAGCAGCTTGCCCCAGCTGACGATGACGATGCCGGGGATCAGCGCGCGGGCGATGAGCAGGCCGGCGGCGGTGATGATGACGCGGGTGACGAAGCCTCTCATCGCCGCGCCGCCCAGGCCGCGCTGTTGCGCTCCAGCTGGCCGGCGTGCTTCTCGAGATGCTCGGCGTAGGTGTGCAGCCAATCGAGTGCGCCGTACGTCCCGACTTCGGTGTGCGAACCCATCCTGGCCCACTGCTCGTCCGTCATGCGCCGCAGCAGCGCCGTCGTGTTGGCGCGGACGGCTTCGACCGTGGCCAGCGCGGGCTCCCAGGGGAGGGTGTGATAGTCGAGCACGTCGGCCCAGCGCGCCTGGTCGTAGCCCTGGATCACCGGCGGTTTTTCCTCGGCGACGAGATAGCGGATCCGCGCCGCCGCGTTCGTTTCGGAATCGCCGCAATGGACGATCACTTCGTGGGCCGACCATTTGCCGGGCCCGGGGCGCCACTGCATCGCGTCTTTCGGCACCTTGGCGAGGGCGGCCTTGAGGAGCGCGGGGCCACGAGCGTAGCGGTCGATGAGAGCGTCGCGTTCACTGCGGGAGAGGGTCATAGGAGGTGTCCCGTGTGAATGGTCCGTAACAGTGCATTGTGTCGCCCAGCGGTGCGTTCGACACCCTAAAGGGTGTGCCTCACAAGACACTGTGCTATAGCACAGCGAATTTCGAGGCGCACGCTTTAGCGTGTCGGCTCTTTCGAGGCGCACGCTTTAGCGTGTCGGCTCTCTCGAGGCGCACGCTTTAGCGTGTCGACTCTCTCGAGGCGCACGCTTCAGCGTGTCGATTCGTGAGGCGCGTTGCGACGGCTCCCGTGTGGAAGTTAATCGACGCTGGATTCAGCGCGGGGCGGGCGCGCCGACGCTTCGTCGGCCGGCCCAGAACTGCGCCGTGGCGCCGGGGCGGGCCCGCACGCCGAAACGCTCGTCGTAGAGAATGGCGCCCTGCAGCGAATCGCGTCCCCACCAGCTGGCGTTCAGCCCCGCGAACGGTCCCAGCTCGGCGGGCCACCCGAACACCGTCACGTGCTCGGGGACGCCGAACCAGGTGACGGCGAGCGTTTCGGCTTTGGGAACGCTGAACACGATCGACCCGCGGTAGAGGCACTGCTTGCCGATCGACACGGTATCGGTGTCGAGCGCGATGTCGGTGAGCTTGAAGTGGTCGCCGAGGCTGGGGTCGGGGATCGTGAGGGTGTCGCCGCGGGCGACGGTCCAGTGGCCGGCGTAGGGGCGGGACAGGTTGGCGAGGGGGTGGATGATGGCGCCCGAGCGGCAGGGAGAGGAGGGACCACAGGCGACGCTGAGCAGCGGCAGAGCGAGAGAAGCGAGCAGGATAGGTTTCATCGACGCAGTCGCTTGATCTCCTCCAGAGCCTCGATGTCCGCGGCGTCGAGCGCTCGTCCGGTTCGTTTGGTTTCGATCAGGTCATCTATTGAAATCAGCGGAATGGATACACCATCAATGTCCACGGACGATGACCGCTTCGCCGCCTGCTCATACTTCACCTTCCAAGCGACAGTGAACACATCAACCGCCGGATCGTCCCCGATCACGGTCACCGGCCGTTTGAGAAGTTCACCAGGAGTCCACTCGCGGGCGAATCCATAGCCGATCGTCGAGAGCGCACCGAGCACGCGCTCGGCATTCTCCGGCGTGCGTTCGATCAAGATGTCCACGTCCGTGGTAGCGCGCACGTAGCCGTGCAATACGCATGCGACGCCACCGATCACCAGGTACTTTGCCCTGGACCGGTTCAGCGCCTCACACACTTGCGCGGCGATCGCCTTGGGCGTCACGCCCCGACGAGGCGTGCCTTCTTCCATTCGTAATAGTCCTCATAGCTGTCAAAAGCGATCACCTGCTGCCGCCGAGCGCGGCGCTGGGCGGTCCGTCCCAGCCTTCCCAGCTCTTCGGCGCGTCGCAGTCGCTCGGCAGGGGAGAGGCGGAGGTCGGACGCTGCATGGAAGCGGCGCGCCTCCGCGACTTCTCGAGCGCCGTAGGCGACCGCAGGCTCTCGCACCACGCCGGCGATACCGGACACCAATTGGCGCAGACTCTCCGCTACCACCCAGCTGCGCGAGCGGTCGAGCCGTCGGGCCCGGGTGTCGGCGGCATCGAGCAGGTCCTTGGGGAGGGTGATCGTGATACGTACCAGTTTGCTCATACTCTATCATACTCAGTATGAGCGCAAAGGGATAGGGGCAGCTATCCCTGGTATTTCCTCCGCGGCCAGGCCCACACCTCCTCGGGATTCCCGAGCACGAACGCCAGGAAGCAGCAGGCGAACACCGAGTGCGAGAGCGACGCCCCGAAGTACTGCCACGGTGCCGCGTGCGCGCCGGGGTAGTTGCTCGCGAACAGCAGCACCAGCATGTAGAGGAATCCCGCCGCGCTCGCCGGCCGCGACAGCACCCCGATGAGGAGCGAGATCCCGATTGCCGTCTCGCCGTAAGCGACGAGGAACGCGATCGTGGTGCCGTGCGGCAACACGAAGTCGCGCAGCACCGGCACCATGAACGGGTACGCCGAGCCGTCGGCGAGCCAGCCGGTGATCCAGCGCTGGAAGCCGCCGTGCAGGGTGAACTCCGTCCACAGCACCTTGTAGCTGCCGAAGATGAGGAAGAAGGCGCCGACGGCGATGCGCAGCCCGGCGAGCGCGCGGTCGTTGGGCCGTTCGGGGCTGGCGCTGCTCATTGGTGCGGTTCGTCCATGAACGTTTTCGCCAATACCGCAGTTTTTTGATACCGGTTCCTCTGCAGACGCACCCCATGTTGTCCGGTGTGCTCTTGCATCCCAGGCCCGAGCCTGCTCACCTTTCGAGCATGCCGGTCACTCCCGCGCCGATCACGACGATCGAAGAACTCCTCTCCCTCCCGGACGACGGATTGCGCCACGAGCTGCTCGACGGCGTGCACGTCGTGAGCCCGGCACCGCGACCTGCTCACCAGGATGTGTTCGGTGAGCTGTTCGTCGCCCTCAAGATGACCCTCAAAAGCCGCGTCGATGTGAGCGTATTCGCCTCGCCGGCCGACATCATCCTGGGACCCAGGACCCTGGTGCAGCCGGACATCTTCATCGTCGCGCGACCGGGTGGTCGACGGATCGAGCGGTGGCAGGATGCCGGCGTTCCGTTAGTCGCGATCGAGATCCTGTCGCCGTCCACAGCTGCACGGGATCGCGGAGTCAAACGCCACATCTATCAGCGAGCCGGTGTTACGGAGTACTGGATTGTCGATCTCGACGCCCGGCTGGTCGAACGCTGGAAGCCCGGGGATGAGCGGCCTGAAATCGTCTCGGGCACACTCGCCTGGTCGCTGCCTGGTGGAGCGGGCGGCGCCATCGACCTGGGCGGCGTGTTCGGGGCAGCCGCTTCAGAATAGGACTCGGACAATGCCCGCAGTCGCCTGGGACATTCGCTGCGCGGGCTCGGGGTAGCGAAGCCATGGCACGCTACCAATTGGCGCCGGAAACGATCGAGATGGTCAACGGCCGACGCCTAGTGCACTGAGTCGCTTGCCGTCACCCGCGCACTCGTCGAATCGGCGGCATTCATCGCGCGGCCCACGGCGCTCGCCCCCGGAATCGATGACTTGGCGAGGATCGAGTCCTTCTGCCGCTCGGTCAGCGTGTCGCGATTGACCTTATTGGCATTGCTCTGCCCTCCACCTCCGCAGGCTACGAGCAGGGCCAGGCCGGCTACTGCTGCAAACTCTTTCATGGCATGCCTCGCTGATAGCTGATGGCTGATCGCTAGACCGGAATCCCCTTTCTCACCGTATCCTCCACCACCTCCGCAAACCGGTCCACCTCGTCCGCCAGCGTATACACGTTCGGCGTCACGCGGATGCAGCTGAACTCGGGATGCACGATCGGCGTGACGATGATCTTGTGCTTGTCCCAGAGGTAGGTGACGAGCTTGCCGACGTCGAGCGCTCCCGGCGTGAACGACGCCAGCCCGCACGACTGCTTCGGATCGTACGAGGTCAGGATCTTCACCCCCGGCACCTGCTCGAGCCGCCGCGCCCAGCGATCCCGCAGATAGCGCAGCCGCGTCGCCTTGCGCTCCGCCCCGATCCCCTGATGGAACGTCAGCGCCTCGGCGATCGCGTTGTGGTTCGCCGCCGGGTGCGTGCCGATCTCTTCGAACTTCCGGATGTTGGCGTTCATCTCGGGCGGCGCCGCCATCAGCGGCCAGATCGTGGGGATCTTCTCCTTGCGCACGTACAGGAACCCCGTGCCGTGCGGCGACAACAGCCACTTGTGCAGGCTGGTCCCGTAGTAGTCGCAGTCCAGCTCGTCGCGCGTGAACGGGAAATGGGCGTAGGCGTGCGCCCCGTCTACGTTCGTCTCGATCCCGCGCGCCCGTGCCAGCTGCACGATCGTCTTGATCGGGAAGATCTGGCCCGTGAGGTTCGTGATGTGACAGACGTGCAGGACCTTGGTGCGCGGGCTGATCGCGGCCTCGAAGCGGCGTGCCAGGTCATCCTGGGACGGTGGCGGCACGGGGAAGGTGATCTGCTTCAGCACGATGCCGTCGCGGCGCTCGCGCTGCTTCCACGTCGTGATCATGCGCGGGTAGTCCTGCGTCGTCGTCAGGACCTCGTCGCCCTTCTGCAGCGGAATGCCGAGCTGCACGTTCTCGAGCGCCTCGGACGCGCCGCGCGTGATCGCCATCTCCTCGACGTCGCAGCCGAAGTCGGTCGCCAGGCGGCGCCGCACGCTCTCGATCTCGGGCTCGAGCCACGCCCACATCGTGATCACCGGCGCGGTGTTCGAGATGGCGAGGTAGCGCGCCATCGCGTCCTGTACCACCCGGGGCGACGGGGACACGCCGCCGTTGTTGAGATTGATGAGGGTGCGGTCGAGGGTGAAGGCGTTCTGGATCTCGCGCCAGAAGTCTTCATCCTGCGCCAGCTCGGCGGGGGCCCGCGAGGCTACGGGGCCGACCGTTCGGGTGATGTGGTGCAGCCAGTCGTTCTTCAGCGCGGGGACGGTCGCCGCGCTGGAGAACAGCGATCCGAGAAATCGACGGCGCGAGCTCACAACGCCCACTCCTCGCTCAGGGTTCGCAGGGGATTTAGCGCAAACGCCCCCGCCGGGTAAGGGCGGGGGCGTGCGGGAATCGGGCCGGCGAGCGGCTAGCTGTTCAGCAGATTCACGATCGGCGCGAACAGCGCCGCCGTGAAGCTGATCACCAGCACGACCGCGAACTGAATGCCCTCCAGCGCCACCAGGACGTCGTGCTGCTGCGTCGTGTCGGTGATCTCGACGCCGTGAGCGTCGTAGAACTTCACGGCGAGGTTGTTGCCTTTGACCGACGCATACGGCTGGCCGTTCACGTGGATCGCCGCGTCGACGGTGTCGACGACGTCGCTCGTGGTCACGAGCTGGCCCGCGAACGTGATCGCCTCGCCCTGCCGGGTGAAGCCGAACGACAGCGTGACCGAATCCGTCGTCACCACCTTCTTGTCGGAGGCGTTGAGCGTGATCGTCACGGCGGGGTTGTTGAGCGTGTACGTTCCGGTCAGCGAGATCGTGGTGATCGTGAAGTTGGCGGTCGCGCTGAATTGCAGCGTCTTGTTGGCGCCGCCGGCCAGCGCGTTCGTGAGCGTGCCGCTGAGCGTCGCCACGAGCGACGTCTGGCTGAACGTCAGCGCGGCGGTGTAGTCGAGGTAGGTCGGCGTGCCGCCGTTGCCCGCCACGATGATGTGCAGCTGGGCCGTGGCGCCGACGCTCTCATCCAGCAGGTCGGCCTGGCCGACCGGCGAGAGCGGACTCGCCAGGCCGCCGGTGAGCGGGTTGATCGCGTACAGGATGAAGCGAACGCCGTTGGTGGGCCCGCCCGTCGTCGCCGAGCGGACGTAGGCCTGGAAGGTCGTGTCGTAGGTGTAGATCGAGCCGTACAGCGTGTCGTTGATGACCGGCCCCTGCGGGCTCGCGGGGGAGAGATTGAGCGCCCGCAGTCCCGACATCTGGCGCACCGCCGCCGCCCCGGCAGCCACGCCGGGCGTCGTGGGACGCGGCAGCGTCGACCGCACGATCGTGCCCGCGCGCGCCAGGGCCGCCGTCGCCGCCGTCGAGCCGATGGCGCCGCTCAACGCCCCGAAGCTCGCGAGCGCCGAGGTATTGAAGGTGCTGTCGAGTGCCGCGACCGCCGCGATCGTCGCCTGCGGATTCGAGAGGGTCACGGGAGCGGTGGTGTCGCTGCTGCAGGCCGCGGCCAGCACCAGCGCCGCGCAGGGCGACAGCCGTAGGAACGTCGTGATCCGCATCGAGTACCTCCCGCAAGTGATATCCGGATTGTCGTCGAACCAGCCGATAGCTGATAGCTGATAGCCGACAGCGATTCCCGCCGTGACGCAGCACACCCTCCCGCAGTGGCCGCATTACCGCGACGATTCTCCCTAGGCGATCACGCCGCCGCCCAGCAGCCGTCCCCCCTCGTCATACAGCGCGCCCGACTGGCCCGGCGTGATCGCGCGCACCGGCTCGGCCAGCCGCAGCGCAAGCCGGTCACCGTCACACTCCTCGACGGTGCCGGGGACGGCGCGGGCCCGGTAACGGCACTGCACCCAGACGGCATCGCCGGGGGCGAGCGCAGGGGCGAGCCAGTTCACCTCGGCGAGTGTGACGGCGTGACCGAAGAGGTCGTCGCCCGTTCCGATGACGACTTCGCGCGTGTCGGGGCGGATGTCGACGACGTACATCGGCTGCGCGCTGCCGCCCGGCAGCCCGCGCCGCTGGCCGATGGTGTAGCGCGCGAACCCGGCGTGCTCGCCCACCACGTCGCCCCCGACGGTGACGAGCGGACCGGGGGTGAGCGCGGGCGCGTCGGCGGGGAGGCGGCGCTCCAGCACCTTCACGTAGTCGCCGTCAGGCACGAAGCAGATCTCGACCGATTCCTGCTTGTCGGCGGTGACGAGCCCGAGCCGGCGCGCCACGGCGCGCGTGTCGGCTTTCGTCAGCTCGCCGACCGGGGTCTTGAGGCGCGGCAGCACGGCGCGGTCGATGCCCCAGAGGAAGTACGACTGGTCCTTCTGCGCATCGCGGCCGCGGTACAGCGCACCGTCGCGCGCCACGGCGTAGTGACCGGTAGCGAGATAATCGCAGTCGAGGGCGTTGGCGTGCTGCAGCAGGTCGCGGAACTTGGTGAACGAGTTGCAGCGCACGCACGGGATCGGCGTGCGGCCGCGCGCGTACTCGCGCACGAAGTCGTCGATCACGTCGTGCCCGAAGCGGTCCTCGAGATGCAGCACGTAGTGCGGGATGCCGAGCCGGTGGGCGACGAGCTTCGCGTCGGTGATCGAGTCGAGCGAGCAGCAGGGGCGGTCGGGGACGTCGTCGCCGTAGCAGAACAGCTTCAGCGTGGCGCCGATGACGTCGTACCCTTCCTCCACCAACAGCGCCGCTGCAACGGAAGAGTCGACGCCACCCGACATGGCGACGAGCACGCGAGGGGTCATGGGGAAACCCTACCCCAATGCAGAATGCAGAATGATGAGTGCAGAATTGCTCGGCCAGGTACGAGGACCGCGGTCGGATTGCGGCTCGTTCTCACCCTCATCATTCTGCATTCGGCATTCATCATTCTGCATTCATTCATCTGTTCAACACCGCCTGCAATCCCCTCACCTTTTCCACGATCTTGGGAAGGGCCGCGCACAGTGTCTCGATGTCCGCCATCTCCGTCGAGCGGCCGAACGAGAACCGCAACGACGCGACGCCCAGCTCCGCCGGCACGCCCATCGCCGTCAGCACGTGCGACGGCTCGGGCGACCCGGTGCTGCACGCCGATCCCGCCGAGCACGCGATGCCGGCGAGATCGAGGTGCATCAGCATCGCCTCCGACTCGGTGCCGGGGATCGAGACGTTGACCACGTGCGGCGCGCGCTCGCCCTCCCGTCCGTTGATATGCGCGTCGGGGAACTGCGCCGCGAGCCGCTGCTCCAGCGCGTCGCGCAGCGTCGTCAGGCGCTGCACCAGCTCCGCCTGCTCCGCCGCGGCCAGCTCCGCCGCGCGCCCCAGAGCAATGATCCCGGGGACGTTCTCCGTCCCCGGCCTGAGGCCGAACTGCTGGCCCCCGCCGTGGATGATCGCCTCGACGGCCTGACGATCGCGCACCACCAGCGCGCCGATGCCCTTGGGAGCGCCGATCTTGTGGCCGGAAATGGTGAGCAGGGTCGCGGGAACGTCGCCGAATGACACGGGGAGCTTGCCGAACGCCTGCACGGCGTCGGAGTGGAAGGCAATGCCCGACTCGCGACATCGCAGCGCCATGTCGCGCACCGGCTGCACCGTTCCCACTTCGTTGTTCACCCACATCACGCTGATCACCGCCGCCTGGCGGCGCACCGCGTCCTCGAAGGCGGCGCCGTCGACCCGGCCGGCGGCGTCCACGGGGAGCAGGATCTCCTCACCGCCGAGGTGGGCGACGGCGTGCGCCGCGGCGAGAATCGCCTTGTGCTCGCTCGCCGCCACGGCGACGCGGAACGGCGCCCCGCGCGCCCGCGCGGCGAGGGCGGCGCCGATCACCGCGAGGTTATCCGCTTCCGTGCCCCCGGAGGTGAAGATGACCTGGTTCGGCTCGGCGCCTACCGCCTGGGCGACGGCGCGCTTGGCGGTCTCGATCCCCGCCTTCGCGGCTCGCCCGAAGCGGTGCGCCGACGACGGGTTGCCGAACGTCTCCGCGCCGAGGTAGGGCAGCATCGCCTCGAGCACCTCGGGCCGGACCGGCGTGGTGGCGGCATGGTCGAGATAGGTAGTACGGGGAGGCATGGGGGATGGAATCTAATCTATCGGGCGGTCGATGAGGCGGCGGTCAGTGAAGCGGCGGACGATAAATCGGCGGTCGCTCGCTGTTTTGACCGCCGATTCACCGACCGCCCGACCGCCCGACCGCCTGTCCGCCTACAAGGACTGCACCCCCAGCGCAACGATGTCGTCCACCGCGACCGTCTCGTGCGTAAAGAACGGCTCCCCGTAGGGTTTGCGGATCAACGAGCCGTAGTGGGCGGACTGGACGCGGATCAGCTCGTACAGG
>Ga0126383_10002087_pt1 | contig 12781 bp, 9 predicted proteins | sample PanSoiMetPlot_35_FD_96882 | JGI IMG/M metagenome (GOLD analysis project Ga0126383, IMG submission 96882) | Tropical forest soil microbial communities from Panama - MetaG Plot_35 | ecosystem: Environmental > Terrestrial > Soil > Tropical forest > Bulk soil | place: Panama | collected 2016-02-17
ATCGTTGGGCCCAGAGCGAAACGCATCCCTTCCAGCATGTCGGCAACGATGACGCCCGAGGTCATTTCCACCGACATACCCATGGCTTCAAGGGCCGACCATGTGCCGCCCGTCGGCGCTCCCCGATACAGGCAGGTCACCAGGCCTACCGCAGGGTCGAGGAGCGGGCGCACAACCTTTCGCAAGTAAGTGTCATTCACCCGCACATCGGAATCGCTGATCACCAGATAGGGCGTAGTTGCCGCAGCGCACATTTTCTCCAGTGAGAAAATTTTTGCATTCGGCCTGTCTGGTTCGCCGGAAACTACGATCCTGGTCCTTACTTTCGGATACTCCAGCTTCAGGCTGCGGACAATCCCCAACGCGGGGTCAGTCAAGTCCCGCGCGCCGAAGATGATTTCAAAGTCGGGGTAATCCTGGGAAAAAAAACTCCGGAGATTGTTTTCCAGATTGGGTTCGAGTCCGTACACCGGCTTGAGCAAGGTAACTGGCGGGAACCCGGCGGATGGTGATGAAGCGGGATGCGGGCGGCGACGGTAACCCCATGCAGCCACTACCACGAGTCCTAAGAAAACAGTACACGCGACGAGACCTGCAATTGCGAATAGCAACAATGTTCCGCTCAACATCACTCGTGGTAAAGGCTCCCTGTCGTGCCGTTGCGGCCGGCGCGTGCCACCGAGACCATAACTAGATTCTAATCTGCGCTGGGGGACGGCGTCCACAAAAGCGCCGCCGCTCGCGGCGCCATGACCTGGGGCAAGCGGCGATTTTGGTCGGCGATAAGTCCGGCAGGGCGACTTAATAATTTGACAATTCTTTACGTTAGGTTTTGCTAGAATTGGTAGCTGAGGGGGATTTACATGCCAAATCTAGTAAAAGTTCTTGCAGCCTTGACGAAGGAACACAAGCGCTTGCAAGGTGAGTTGCAAAACGTAGATGCCGCAATCACAGCTTTACGGGGAGTTAATGGTGGTGGACGAGGTCTATCGTCAGTCGCCAGGACTCAACGGCGTCTTTCGGTGGCAGCCCGCAAACGGATTGCCGCTGCTCAAAAACAGCGTTGGGCCCGGTTCCGAGCACAGAGGAAGGCCGCCGCATAAGCTTCGTCGAGAACAGGCTGCCGGATCGGGATGCTTCTCCCACTTCTCACCTCAACCGGCAGCTTATTCTTTCCCTGATTCCGGTTTTCCGGCTTCGACGAACATAGCGCCCGAATGTCGCCCCGGGTCCTGCCGCCGGGCTCGAGCTAGTCTTGTGCGCTGGAAATCTCGCGCAAAGGAAGGGGTTCGGTGTAGGGGAAGAAGGTGCCCCCGTGTAACACCTTTTCAATCGCCTCAATCAGATCACGGGCAGCGTTGCTTTTATCTACCGCGCCACGAATACCATTCCAGGACAGATTATGGGTGAGACTTTCTGACACGTGCAGGGAAAACAGAATAACCGGGATATCGAGGCCGGCCTGCGCGATGCCGCTCGCGGCTTCCAGGCCGTTCATCGCCGGCATGGTTACGTCCATGATGATCACGTCGGGTCGAGACTTGATGGCCTGTCGAACCGCCTCGCAGCCGTCCCGCGCCTCAGCACACACGATCCAGCCGGCGCGAGCTTCCAGCAGGTTGCGAATGCCCATTCGCATCACTTCGTGATCGTCAGCAACGAGAATGCGAACCTGATTCGTCGCCACAGTGGGGGACTTCGCGGCAGGAATCTTCATTGTCGCTTTTGCCAGCCTCGACGTGAAGTGAAGCCTGCAATTCGTCACCATGTCGGCGCGATGTTGACCAACCACCCGCGAACCGTATGCGCGAACTGCACTGTGCTTCCATCGTCAAGATAGTGGCGGCCACGAGAACGAACAATGGCCCCACAGTGCAAAACACTGGCACTTACGTGCTAAAGAGAATCGGGGATACGACTAGATGCTGGCTTCCATAAAGGACTCTTGGCTCACGATCGCCGTCATTTCGCTCAGCAATGCGTCTGGCGTCCACTGGTCTTGGGCTGCCGATGAGCTCCATACCTGGCCGGCAATCGCGGGCTTCTGTTTCGCGCGCCGCGGCTGCGAGGTGCGATTTCCGCGCACCCGCCCGCGCTCTGGGCTGCCGGCGAGAAGTTCCTGGATTCGCTGCTTCGCCTTGTGTAGTTGCGATTTCGAATTGCCCACCGAACAGTCGAGCAGTTGCGCGATTTCCTGATGCTCGTACCCTTGTACCTCGTGCAGAAGGAAAATCCGCCGGTAGCCGGCGGGGAGCCCTCGTATGGCACGGGCGAGCGCGATGCGGTCAATCGCACCGCTGAGCCGTTTATCGCGACTTCCGTACTCCCGGCGCACCGCTCGCCCGTCCTTTTGCCGGTACGGCTCATCGAGAGGGATCTGACGCAGGGCTTTTTTCCGGAAATGCATGAGAACCGTGTTTACCGCGACTCGATACAACCAGGTGGAGATGGCAGAGTCGCCGCGAAAAGTGGCAAGTTTGCGAAAGACCTGAAGAAATGCGTCCTGCGTCAGGTCCTCGGCTTCGGCAACATTGTTCGTCATACGCAGGCAGACCGAGTAAATTCGCGGCCGGTGCGCACAGAACAGCTCGGCGAAAGCCTGGGAGTCGCCACTCTGAACCCGTCGGATAAGACTCAGGTCTGAACCGGGATGCACGGCTTTAGTGTTGGTATTCACTCGTTCTCCTTATCAATCGTCATCAATCGTCCGGCAAGAGCCCTGCGATGCGGTGTAAGCGACTTGGCAGGTTGAGAGTAGGCTGCGCGGCCTTCAGGGTCTATCCGGTGCTGGCTGTAGGCAGCCTCTTGATTTGCTGTACCGTACGGGAATCACAAGCCATAACTGGAACCAGCGACAAACTGTCGGGAAACAAATCGGCCACGCCGTGCCCGGAGGCGAAGAGCGAATCTTCGCGGCCGGGCACAGCGTGGCCGATGTCACGCAAGGAGAATTTATTCCAGAGCCGGCTGCACGATGTGCACGATATTATTCCGCACCGCGTACAGTACCAGGTCACTGACCGAGTGAATCTGCAGCTTGCGCATGATATTGGAACGATGGGTCTCGGCTGTCTTTACACTGAGTCCCAGAGCGACGGCCACTTCCTTGGTGCTCTTGCCTTCAGCCAGCAGTTGCACAATCTCGCGCTCCCGCGGAGTAAGCCGGTTGCGTCCGATCTGAGCGGGGCTGGGTGGAACCCCGCCCTTGAGGTAACCTTCCAGCACCATGGCGGCAACCTTGGAAGTGAAATAGGTTTTGTCACGGCGCAAGGCCTCCACGGCGGCCACCAGGTCGCGAGCGGCATCGGACTTCAGCAGAAACCCACGGGCGCCGGCGTTGAGCACCTCGCGCACCACAGAGTCGGAATCGTGCAGAGTCAGAACCAGAATCTTTGCCGTGGGATTGTTCTTGAGGATCTGGCGGGTTGCCTCCAGACCGTTCAGGCTGGGCATGCCGATGTCAATCACTACCACATCTGGCTTGAGTTCTGAGGCCTTTTCCACCGCTTCGCGGCCATCACCTGCTTCGCCACATACCTCCCAATCGGGTTGGGCTTCGAGCAGCGAGACAAGACCCTTGCGTACCACCTCGTGGTCATCGGCAATAAAAATGCGAAAGGCCAAAGCGTCACCTCCGGTGTCGCATCGTCGCGCTATCCCATGTGCCCGCCCACAACGGACCCGCTACGGGTAATCAATTCATGTCGGACTTTGAACCTGGGCCTGACTGACGTGCGTAGTCTGATTGCAGTGCATAATTCGTGCCAAACCGTTAGGCTCTTGCGTTTGCTGCAGTTGGAGGCACTTGGCCACCTGCGCAGCATGTAAATCTTACTTCCGTTGCGCATAGCTCGCTACTGGCAAAAATCTCAGAAAAAGCAAGTTGTGCCGTTTCCCTCCCGGAAACCGCACACCGATGCGTTGTAAGGAATCGCGGAGCACGCCAGCGGATACCCAGCCTGCGGGCCTTTAGCATTGACTGGCTGGCTGGGCCGGCGCCTCATCCCGGGCAATGCGGCTCGAATCGCCCAGCACGCCCTCCTCGCCAGCCAGCGGAACCAGTCTGAGCCCCTGGGAAGGTTCCACTGTTACTGACAACCTGGTGGCACAGTTGCCACAAAGCCAGAAATGGGAGGTTTGCCGCCTGGGTTTTTCGTCAAAAGGAAGTCTGCTGTCGTCCCGTGCAGGGATCGAAATCGAAACCACCTCAAACTGAAACAGCCGTCCCTCGCTAAAGGTCCGCAGCGCGACACGACAGTCCGGATTAATGCAATGCGCCACCATGGCAGGGTCCTCCCGAGAGATGGGACAAAACAAATTAACCTGTGAATTAACGGAATCCAATACAGGGTTCGCTGTACCTTCAGAGGTTCAACGGTCAGACCAGTGAGTAACTAATTACCGCGCAGTCTGAATTGGGGAGGGGTTGTTGGTTGAAACGCCTCCCCGAATCCTGACTCAGTCTGCAGCCATTTCCTGCGGTTGGCCCTCAAGTTCCTGGCGCAGTTGAGCCTCGTAAGCGGCCAATTCAGCCTCCATTTGTTCCCGGGCCTTGCGGCGTTCGATGATCGTATCCCGATAGCGGCGAAGGAAGTAGTCAATGGTCTCAACGCGGATCCTGATCGACCCCGAGGGCTTGTTCTCGTCAAGATCCTTAAAGCAAAAGTAAGGCGTGCCCGACTGCTCAATGATGCCTTCGATCACCCCGTAAATGGGGGCGTCATGGCCACACTTGAAGCTGGACATCTCGAGCGCCACCAGGTTGGGGTGGCGAGCCGTGAACTTCGCCGCCCAAACCTTGTGGTTCGTGCTGCACGAGTAAGAGTTCTTCCATACGTCCGTAATCTCGAGCGGGCTGCCGATGAAGCCGGCCCGCACCTCCTCGCCGAACAGCCGTTCGAGCAGGTCTTCATCGAGAGGCAGTGTGTTCTGCGAGAAGATGGGGTAGCCCAGCTTTTGGAACTCATCCATGATCTCGTGGTTGAGCCCCGGATCGTGGTGGTAAACCCGGCCCAACATGACAATGCCGATGCGGTCTTCACGCTCCAGTTGATCCAGCACCTCCCGCGCACGCCGGCGGATGCTGGTCTCGTAATCCTTCAGACACTCGTAGCCGACCTCAATCGCACGGTCATTTTCTTCTTCGGAGACGCCCAGCAGAGGCTTCCAGGCCTGGAACATCTGGTATGCGAATAACTTCCTGTCCGAGAAGTTGAGGATCGGATCAAGGTAAGTCACGTTGTGCTCTCGAAATACATCACTTTCCTTGGTGAAGGCCGCTTTGACCGTCTCCGGCGTAGCCGTGACCGTCGGGCATGCGTTGTTGCCTACAACTTTCAGCAAGGGTGTGGTCAGCACGTCATACATGGGGAAAAAGATCACATTCAGCGGCTTCTTGCGGTGCTTCTCCTGGATCAGGTTATAGACGTGCGGAATGCCAATTTTCGCCGGGAAGCAAGGATCGATCGCTCCACGGCTGGAACCCGCCCGGTACAGTTCGGGGCTGGTATAGTCGGAGTAAATGATGTTTTCCGGCTGCACTCCCAGGCTCTCGAGATAGCCATTGAAGAGCGGCGCGTAAGCATATGCGTTGAGCACGCGGGGAATGCCGATGCGAAGCTTTTTACGGCCCTCCATCAGGACAATGCGTTCTCTCGCCGACTTAGTCCAGACTCGCGCCGGTATCGCGTCAGAAACGCTCCGGGGATTGCGTGGGCGGAACACTTCCTTGGAAGCGATGTCCACGAAATTGGGGTGGGCGTCTTTCAGGGATTCGATGCCCGCCTTGATGTGTTTCATCTCGTTGACGTCTTCGACCGTACCCTTTTCGCAGGTGGCGATAATCAGCCGCTGCTCGCCTTCCATCAGGGGAACTTTGGTGACCTTCTTGATGGGCACGAAGTTCTGCGGCGTATTCGTAGTCTTGATGTCGATGAAAGTGCGCAGGCAGTTGTTCTTGCAGAAATTGCAGCGCGTGTCTTCATTGCGTGTGGTGCGGTACTCGATGCGCCGCACCGCGTCCAGGCCAACGAAGGTGGTTTGCTGACCCTGGCGCCAGAGGCGCAGCGACTCGACCGCAGCCCCGATCGCTCCTGACTCGCCGCAATGCTCGTGAACAATGATCTCGGGCTTCTTGCCGGCGGCGCGGAAGCTGTTGTGGATAAAATCCACCTCCGCCTTCACCACCGCCAGGTTGTTCTGCGTACCGCCCTGCAGCACGAAGCGCGATCCCAGTGCCGCAAGATTGGGAATGCTGGCGACATAAAGAAACACGTTCTTGGGCAGAACTGCAGCCAGTCCGGCCAGAATCTCCTCCGCCCGCCAACCCTGCCGCTGGAAATTCACAATATCGGACTGCATGAACACCGCGCAGCCATAGCCGAACACTGGCATGGCCTGCGCCGAAAAGGCCATGTCGGCGTAGTCCTCGACCTTCAGCCCAAAACCTTCGGCCGTCGATTGCAAGAAGTATCCGTTGCCCGCCGAACACTGCGTGTTCAGCTTGAAGTCCTTGACCCGGCCGTTATGGAGGATGATCAGCTTGATGTCCTGTCCTCCCACGTCCACGATGACATGCGGGTCCTCGTAGAACTTCAAGGCTGACTCGGTGTGGGCCACGGTTTCGACCAGCGCCACGTCGGCTTTCAGCACATCCTTCAGAATGTCCTTGGCATAGCCGGTGGTGGCCACGCCCAGCACTTCCAGCCTGGCGTTCTGCTTCTCCACCTGCCCACGCAGGTTCTCAAACATCTCGAGGGTGTCCTGGATCGGGTTGCCATTCGAGAGCTGATAGGCCTTGCACAGGATGTCGCCGTTCTGGTCGAGCAAGACTGCTTTTGTCGAGGTAGAGCCGCCGTCAATGCCGACAAACCCTGCCACGGTCTGATTTTTCTGGAAGCTGGCTGGGGTGAATTTCTTGCGGCGGTAGGCATCCCTGAAAGTATCGAGTTCCGACGGATTCGCGACCAGCCCCTTGCCACCCGACTTCGCCTTCTCCTCGGAGCGCCCGAATTCGATGTAGTGAATCAGCTGATCGAACCCGCGGTAGCAGCCGATGCAGTCTTCCTCGCCCTTGCCGAACTCGATGGCGCCGAGCGCAGCGAAGTACTGTGCGTTCTGGGGAACCTTGATCAGATCTTCCGGCTTGCTCCCGGCGGGAATCTCCACCTTGCGTTCCTGCCACATGCGCGGAATGTTTGCCTGCCAGGCCTCACGCATCCCGCGGATGAAGCTGTTCGGTCCGCCGAGCAGCAGCACGTGCGGTCGCAGCGTATGCCCGCGGGTGAGCACGCTCAGGTTCTGCAGCACGATGGCATCGAACAGGGAAGCCATCAGTTCGTCGGGCGGAGTGCCGACTTTCTGCAGGCTGTTAATGTCGGTTTCCGCGAACACCCCGCATTTGCCCGCCACCCGATGCAGCTTGATCCCGTGATAGCCCTGATTTCCCAACTCGAGCGCCGGGATCTTGAGCTTGGCATTGATCTTGTCGATCACTGCGCCCGTGCCCCCGGCGCACTTGTCGTTCATGGAAGGGATTTTCTTTTTCCGCCCGCTCTCGTCGTCGTCTTTGAAAACAATGATCTTGGCGTCCTGCCCGCCCAGTTCGACGACGGAATAGACCTCGGGATGCAGCTTCTCGACGGCCAGCGCCACCGCCGTTACTTCCTGCACGAACTTGGCGCCGATCTGATCGGCAATTGATCCGCCGCCGGAACCGGTCATGAACATGCGGGTGTCGTGCTTGCTGATGCCGGCCTCGGCCTCCATGCGCCGCAGAAATTCGAGGGTCTTCTCCGGCTGCTTGGTCTCATGCCGCTGGTAGTCCTGCCACAGGATGTGATCGCTGGCCGCATCCACTACGACCGCTTTCACCGTGGTGGAGCCCACATCGAGCCCCACCATGAATTTCGTCGGGTTATCGTGCATTCCGTTCTCCTAACGAGTCTTGCCGGTGCGAGAAGCGTTGGGTTTGTTACCGGTTCGGGAAATGGTTTCCACTCAGTCGCCGCTGGCTGCCGCCGGAACCGCAATCCCCGGCACTCGCGAGCGCTTCCAGAAGCGCGTGCTCTTGTCCATGCGGTCGCTGACGTGCAGCACGAACTGCGCGGCAGTGCCGGCGATTCCTTCCTGGTGCGGCACCAGATAGAAGGGCCTCTTCAGCTCCCGATGTTCGTCAACAAACTCGCGGATCTCTTCGAGACTCTTGCCGGTAGACTTGAGCACTTGCTCGAACTCCGCCTTGGCCTTGACCTTGGCCTCGCCGAGCGCCATCTGCACCCGGCTGTGCGCGTTGACTTCGCCCTCGCCGGAAGTCTCGATGGGCAGGAAGATCATGTCCTTGAACTTGTTCACCACGGCTGACTGCACACCATCCGATTGCGTCGAAGGCATGCACCCGAAGGGCTTCAGCGCCAGCACCATGTGACAGAGGTGATGCACGGTGTAATAGACGTTCTTGCCCACTTCCAGGTGACCTTCGCCGCCGCGGGCAAACTGGTTGTAGAAGGGGTGCGCCATTTGGGCGAGTTCGTCCTGGTCAACCAGGTGGTGCGTCAAGCCGCCCAGGTGTTTGATATTGCGGTGATAGAAGTAGTTCCAGGCCTTCTGCCCAAAGCCGATGCCCCACAGCTTCTTGCGCAGGCCGAAGTAGTTTGCCATCTGCTTCTTCAGTTCGTACCATTCCGGGTTGCGATAGGGACGGTTGACCGGCCACTTCTCCCTGGCGTGAGCTTTCGCCTGGTACATCAGGTAGGCGACCCAGGTGGCGATCGGTTCCACCATGACCTGCGCCCCTTCCCGCTCCAGGAAGTTGAACATGTTGAAGTTGCCGTCGCCCTCGGTGATCTGCGCCCAGAACTCGCCGGTGATCTTCACCATCGGTCTGACCTTGGTGCGGTCGATTTCAATGCTGTCCATCTTTTCGCGCGCGGCGTGCAGGGCGTCGAGGTAGTCCTTCCCCCACATGTTCTCGTGCCACTTGCCCAGCACGTTGAAGGTGTTGCGCAGAATCTTGTTGCTCTTGAATTTCGGTTTGGCCCAGTCCGGCGCCGCCTGCTCAATTTCGAACGAGCGGCGATCGCGCAGGTCGTCGCACAACGTATCCACCGCCTCGCGGAAGACGCGGTCGGTTTCTCCCTGGTTCACCTCGAAGGGACGAATCTGGTAAATCAGATCGTTCATGATGTCGCCCACATGCAGGGCGTTCAGCATGCCGAATCCGAAGTCGATGGTGAACTTCAGGCCGGGCTCACCCGATGCCGCCTTGATGCCGTCACTGTCCTTGAACAGCAGAACGCGGAAACCATCAAAGCCAGCATTTTTCAGCGCGAAACGGTATTCGGCTTCATACATGCCGAAGCGGCAGGGACCACAGGAGCCGGCGGTGAAGAAGACATAGTTGTCAAGGATCTGCTGGCGCGGAATCCCCTGCGACTCCAGAAATTGCAGATACTGGACCAGATTCCCGACGGTGAAGTAAGTGGGATTGCACTGGCCGTTATTCCCGTACTCCTTGCCGAGCTGGAACGCCGACACGTTCGGCACCGGCAATTTCTCGCAGTTGTAACCGCAGCCCTGGAACACGGCGCGAATCAAGTCCTCGTGCTTCCAGGTGAACCCGCCGAAAAGAATGGTCACCTGCTTCCGCTCTTCGGCCGTGAAGGCACGCTCCACTGGGCGCTGGAAATGATCCGGCCGGGACAGGCCGTATTGCTTCTTTAAGCGTTCTCTTTCCGCTTCCAGGCGTTGGCGGATGACATCATCGGTATCAATCTGCACTAGTGAGCTGTTTCGGCTCTGCATTAGCGTCCTCCGGAGATTTGGTCGTAGACGTTGAAGTGGGAGGTGAAAAATCGCGCAGGCGGACAAAAAGACAGGAATGCGCACGCGGGCGCAGGGTGGGGATGCCTAAAAAACTTAGCATGGCAAGTATCCTGCTTGCATCAGGTTCGCGTTTTTCGTCACAACCGTATGTGATGGACGTCACATTTGCAATGTGACACATATCACAAGCGGTCAGACCACAACTAACATGCCATTTGCTCGAGCGCCGCGCGGTTGCGGATTACCAGGTCCGAGCCGCGGATGCTGATGATGCGTTCCCGGCGCAGTTGACCGAGCAGGCGGGTCACCGTTTCCCGCGAGGTGGCCGTCATCTGCGCGATCTGTTCCTGGGTCAGGAGAAGTTTCACTTTCCGCTGCCGCTCCTCCCGGCCGTGATCTTCGCAGATGTTGAGCAGCAGTTGCGCTACCCGCGCGGCGGCAGTAGGGAACCAGGCAAGCGAGCGCAAGCTATGAAGCCCGATCTCGTACTCCTGACCCAGCGCCTCCAGCAGCGGAAACGACGTTTCCGGAAACTTGCGCAGAAATTCTAGGAAGTCGTCGCGCTTCATCAGCCGAAGAACAGAGGGCGAGAGCGTCTCGGCGGTCACTTCGTGGTGTGAACCGGCGAGCAGGGAACTAAGACCGAGAACCTCGCCTGCGCCGGCGACCTGCAACATGATCTTCTTGCTGTCGCGCGCGGCCGTCGAAAGCTTGACCCGGCCGGCGCACAGCAGGAACGCACCGTGGCAGGGCGAGTCGGCGGTAAAGACCACCGCGTGTTCAGGGTAGACCACGGAGTAACTGATTTGATCCAGTCCGCGAAGAGCTTCCGCAGAGAGATTACAAAACGCACGCTCCCGGCGAAGCTTGCATGCCTGGCAGTTTTCGATGAAGCTCGTAACGTTCAAACTACCCATCGGAAAGCCCTGCTCCAAAATTTCCACTGAGACGGCTACGAATCAAACTGCGGAATCGAACACCAAGGGACCCGCCACGGGTAGAGACGCGCAAAGAAGGAACGTGATGTGGCACCGCCGATTTTCAGCAAGGCGAGGATCTGCATTTCCGGACTCCTTACCAAACCATACCTGACGATACCTGACGACACGCAACTTGATGAGGATACGAAGGCTCAGGTTTCACGAACAGCGAAATTATTCCTGACTACTAACTGGGTTCCCCCTGCAACCCGATCTTACGCCAATCGCGCCGGGCTATCTTCCAAACTCCCAGCCTCACACACCCTAAGTCGAACAATTTATTCGTAGTCAGTGTTTTGCCGTCGGATCTGGAGGTATTGGGCGAGGTCAGGATTGGTCGGCGGTCCCCCTCTCCTGGCGGAGAACGCGCAAGTCGATGCCCAGCTGTTCCGCCTTCTTGTAGAGGTGGCTGCGTTCAAGGCCAAGGCTCCTCGCGGCGCTGGTGACGTTGTTTTGGTGGCGCTTCAATTCTGCCAGGATGACCTCGCGTTCGAAGGTTTGCACCCGTTCCGCCAGCGGTCCGGAACCCGAGAATGTGGCCGCGGAGCTCTCGGCGCCGGGCAAGGCGAGCCGCACCGTAGCCAGGTCAACGACCTCGTCGCTCGCTGAGAGCATCAGCCGTTCGACAACGTTGCGCAATTCGCGCACGTTTCCCGGCCAGGTGTATTGCTCGAGGGCCGCAATGGCCTGCGGGGTGAACGGTACCGCCTTCCAGTTGTTCTGACTCGAAACCTGCGCGGCAAAGTGGTTGACCAGGGCGCAAATGTCATCTTTTCTCTCGCGCAGCGGAGGCAATAGGATGGGGAACACGTAAACCCGGTGGAACAGGTCCTGGCGGAACTTTCCATCGCGGACCAGCGCCTCCAGGTTGCGGTGGGTGGCCACCAGCACGCGGACGTTCACTGTGACGGGTTTGTCCCCGCCAATCCGCTCGATCTCGCCTTCTTCGAGCGCGCGCAGCAGTTTGGTCTGCATGGCGAGGGGCATGTCGCCGATCTCGTCGAGAAACAAGGTCCCGCGTTCGGCCTGTTCGAACTTGCCAATGTGCCGTCCCGCGGCGCCGGTGAACGATCCCTTCTCGTGCCCAAACAGTTCGGATTCGATCAGTTCTGCCGGAACCGCCGCACAATTCACCGCCACGAACGGTCCCGCGGCGCGCGGGCTGCGCTCGTGCAGGGTGCGCGCCACGAGTTCCTTGCCTGTACCCGTCTCTCCCAGGATGCACACTCGCGTCTCGCTGGCCGAAACCCGTTCGACCTGCGCCATCAGTTTGCGCATGACCTCGCTGGTCCAGATGATCTCGTGCTTGCCCAGGCGCTGGCGCAGCTGGCGGTTCTCCGACTCCAGGCGTTCGAGCCGGAGCGCGTTTTCGACGGTGAGCAGCAGTTTGTCGGTTGAGATCGGCTTTTCCAGGAAGTCGAGCGCTCCGAGCTTGGTTGCCCTCACCGCCATATCGATGTGCGCCTGACCCGACATCATCACCACCGGGCTCGAGACTTCCTGCGCCTTCAGATCCTCGAGCAGCGAGATCCCATCTTTCCCGGGCATCACCACATCGGAGAGAATCAGGTCGAAGTGTTGTGACCTGGCCAGCTCCAGGGCCCTGGCCGCGTTGTCGCATACGGTGGCTTCGTGCCCCGCGAGACGAAAGGCACGAGCGAGGGAAGCGAGCGTATTGGCTTCGTCGTCGACAATCAACAGGTTGGCTTTCTGCGGCACAAAGAGTCTCCTTAGGAGAGCGTGGTTGAAGACTGAGGCGTCGCCTCATGCGCTTTGTCAAGGTTTCCCGGCAGTTCGATGCGAAACGTGGCTCCCTGGCCGGGTTCGCTGCGTACGCTGATTTTCCCTCCATGATCGCTGACGATCGATTGCACAATCGCCAGGCCCAGTCCGGTGCCATGCGCCTTTGTGGTGTAGTAGGGGGTAAAAAGGCGCTGGCATTCTTCCCCAGTCAGCCCACTGCCGGTATCGGACACTTC
>Ga0126383_10002088_pt1 | contig 12779 bp, 11 predicted proteins | sample PanSoiMetPlot_35_FD_96882 | JGI IMG/M metagenome (GOLD analysis project Ga0126383, IMG submission 96882) | Tropical forest soil microbial communities from Panama - MetaG Plot_35 | ecosystem: Environmental > Terrestrial > Soil > Tropical forest > Bulk soil | place: Panama | collected 2016-02-17
CATGGATGACGTCTGCCGGAAAGTCGATCTCAATCCACGGCAGTCCGGTCACATCTTCGTATCCGAATCGCCCGGCAAGCACCAACGTCCTCAAAACATCGTCATAGGAATCCGCGCAACCGGAGCCACGACTTCGCGCCTGTGTCTTTTTTATCAGGAGCGGAAAATCAGCCGGAGCGATTTTGAAGAAACCGATTGACTCGCCTACGAACTCCGCATCACCGCTCCATTTCTTGCGAAAGTCGATCGGTCGCTTGTTTTTTACCGGAACGAGCATTGGATCATCGTCGTCGGTGGAGAATTCACGATCCAGCAGCAGCGCGGTGCCGTGCGCTGATCCAATTAAACGGTCAAGCATCCCGGTCGGATAAAACACATCAGCGTCCATCAACAAAAGAGGCTCAGAGCTGTCTTCAATTTCTGGAAGCGACGCTTTCAGACTGAGCAAACTACCCTCGTGAAAGCGCGGATTCACAATCTCGCGCACCACAACGTCATGCCGCGCGCAAATGCCGGGAAGCAATTCTGCGATCTGCTCGCGAAGATAGCCTGTCACCAGCACGATTTCGCGCACGCCGGCCTCACCCAACCGCAACGCGTGCCACTCCAGCAGCGTTCGCCCACCGAATTCGAGAAGGATTTTCGGCGAGTCCGATTGCAATCGTGTTCCGCGTCCCGCCGCGTAGATGATAGCTTTCATGCCGGCGCCTCAACTTCTCGGGCAACGCGCAACGCGAGACCGCGGAGCGCTGGTTCCTCGGAATAGAGAAGCGCGCCACCGATCAGGACGAATGTCAATTCGCGCGCGCGACGGATGATGGCGTAGGAAACTGCAAGCGCCTGCGGGAAACCGAAAAGATAAGCGAGAAAAATAACGCCACTTTCCTGCACGCCGAGGGCGGCCGGGGCAAAAACCCCAAGTGCTTTGGCCACGCTGATGAATGCCTCGAAGGCCAGGGCCTGACTCCAATCCAACGGCATCGCAAGCAGGTGTGAGACGAGCAAAATTTCGGTTGAATCCGCGATCCACCCCGCCAGGTACAGTGTAACGCCGGAAAGGAAGCGCCGCTGATCATTGCGATAGAAATCGAAAATTCGCCGATCAAGTTGTCGCAAACTTTCAGCTCGCGATGTGAGCGCGCGAATGCGCAATCGCAATCGCGCGGTCAACGCGAGAAGTGTGCTAAATATTCCTCGATGTTGCAGCCAGAAGAGCATCGCGGTGAGTGCGGTGGCGGCGCCGGCGATCACGAACATGCCGGCGTGAGCGGATGAGTTGGCCGGTAGAATGGAAGAGCCGGCCACCGCTCCAAACCCGATAAAAATCACTTCAGCCAGAACTTGCGCGGTCTTTCCGATAATCACGCTTGATGCTCCGTCGGCGACCGGAAGGCCGCGTTTATAGAGCAAATATACCTTTACCGCTTCGCCCCCGAGATAAGCGGAAGGGACAACATTGTTAAGCGATTCCCCAGCCCACCGAATGCGGAATAGCGTTCCGAAGCTGATCCCTTTGGGCAGCGCACAGCCGAAGGACAGACGCCACCCAACAGTATCGAGAAGATAAACCAGAGCGTAGGGCAGTAGAATAAGAGGAGCCGACCAGCCGAGCGTAGCGAATGCCTGCGAGATCGTTTCCACTCCAATTCGGTGTACGAACCACCCAAACAGTGCGAGGCCCGCTGCGGCGATAATCAATCTTAACGCCAATTTCACGCCGATTTCTCCGAGACCGCGGGCGCGCCTCCGGCGTCTTGCCACTGCGTGCGAAGCGCAATGATCCAGAAGAAATGCACACCGATCCCGGCCATCCAGAGGAAGAGATCAAGCTTGCCGGCTATGGCCAGCAATAGGACCAGCAGCGAGAAGTCGCGGTTGGTCGTCACATCAATCAGTTGTTCGAGACCAGAAGACTTGCGACCGTTTTTGCGTTGCATGAAGCGCACGATCACCGCGAACGAGATGATTGTGCCGAGCACGGCGCTAATTCCGAGCACAAGCGCTGCCGGATCGCTCCGAGCCAAGCCGAAGCCAATGCCAGCGAAAACAGCGACGTGCACGAACTGGTCGCCGACCAAGTCAAGCCATTTGCCAAAGCGCGATTCTTTATAAAGGGCGCGCGCAAGATCGCCATCCACGCAATCGATCATGGCAGAAAGCTGCAGGAAAAGCGCGCCAGAGATAAAATATCCGCGTGCGAAAAACCACCCGGAGAGAATGCCAACAAGCATTGATACGATCGTAACCTGGTTGGGCGAAATTGGAGCACGGATAAGAATTTTCGACAGGTAGCGCCCGAGTGGGCGATTAAGAAAGCGATCGACGATTCCATCCGCGCTGCTTGTGAGCGATGCCCAAAGACGGCGCTCGGCCTCGCGCGCCGAAGTCGCGTCAGTCACCAATGCCGCGACTTTTCCAGCGCTCACCGGCACGGCGTCTGGCGCCGTCATCGCAACCGGCAGACGAGTGCCGTCAGCGGAAAACAGCTGGCCTCCACGTTCGATCACTTGCCGAAGATCCGCGGTCTCCACGACCACACCTCCGTTAATGAGGAGCGCGGGTTCATCGAGTTTGGGCTTTGCTGAAGCAAGTGTTACATCGATGCCAAGAGCGCGGGCACGCGGAACCGGCGGCGCGGCTTTCGCGATGAGCCAGATCGGCGCGCAACCCGCCCGATGAGCGGTCACGATCAACCGATCGAGCAGGCTCAATCCCGCGATCTGCACGCCGCCTGTTTCAGCGACGCAGTCCAGGATGGCGGGGACTTTTGTCACGGCGCCTTGCCTTTGCCGAAGACCCCACGAATTCCGAAATAGGCGACCGCATCCTTCATGTTGGAGACAAAGCGCATGAACGGATTCATCTCGCCGGTCGTGACGTACTGCATCGACACAATGTAGCGTGACTCGCCTTTTTGTAGCGGCGCGACCGCGTGATAAACCTTGTCGCCGTTGAAAATAACAAGCATCCCGGGCTTGATCTGAAGTTCGAGCTGTACGACATCACGGTCCGGATCGCGCGTATGCAAGCGGCAAAGCAAGCGCGAGCTGGATTCATCTTTTAAACCGACCAGAACGGTCCAGCGCCGATCTTTGTAATAAGAAGTGTCATAATGCCAGCCCATGTGATCGCCTTCTTCGGTATAAGCGTAAAGAGCGCACCGGTGAGGGTCATTCGACGGACATTCATTTATCTCGGCACCGACAACGCGGCGAAGGAATCCGAGCAACGGCGCGCTGTGATAGAAACCGGTGATCGACGGCGCCAGCGCATTCACGGTCTCGTAGGCAATGCTGCCGCCCTTCTTGTGTCCGGGAAGATAATTTCGATGGATGTACGGCTTGAGTGTTTCCAATTCCGTCTGCCATCGACTTAGCACTTCCTGAGGCATGAACTCATCCACAATTACGAACTCGTCCTGTCCAGAATACTTTCGCCGCAGGTTCGCTTCGTCCGTTCGTTTCAACGAATCAGAGATCAATTCGTCGATCGTTGCAGTGGCAGTTGCGGGCATGGAATGAAAAAGAGGTGAAAGAACGCCTTGACGAAAAACAGAAGCAAGCAGCGAAACTAATTACTGGTATTGAGCAATTAGAAAGTCAATTATTTGCATCTTTAGGCCGTTGCGCATCATGACCTCCTCGAGCACCAGCGAAATCAGTAAGGCGCTGCAATTCAAGCGACTCCTGCAATCCAATTGTGTTGAGTTTTTAATGGAGGCTCACAACGCACTGAGCGCTCGCATCGTCGAGGAAGCCGGGTTTCGCGGAATCTGGGCCAGCGGGCTTTCGATCTCCGCCACCCTCGCCCTGCGCGACAATAATGAAGCAAGCTGGACGCAAGTACTGGAAGTGGTCGAATTCATGAGCGACGCCACTCGGATTCCAATCCTGCTCGACGCCGATACCGGCTACGGAAATTTCAACAACATGCGGCGGCTCGTGAAAAAACTGGAACAGCGCGATGTCGCAGCCGTCTGCATCGAAGACAAGCTTTTCCCCAAGACCAATTCATTCATCGGGAGCGAACGTCAGCCGCTGGCCTCGATCGATGAATTCACAGGCAAGATTAAAGCGGTCAAGGATGCGCAAATGGATCCAAACTTTTGTCTGGTGGCGCGGCTCGAGGGGTTCATCGCCGGTTGGGGGATCGATGAAATGCTCCTTCGCGCGGAAGCCTATCATCTCGCGGGAGCGGACGCGCTTTTCATTCATAGCAGGAAGGTGACGCCTGATCAGGTGCTCGCATTTGCGAAAGCGTGGGCGAACAGGTGTCCGCTCGTGATCGCTCCCACCACTTATTACAGCGCGCCGATTGAAGTCTTTGAACAGGCGGGCATCAGAATCGTGATATGGGCAAATCAAAATGTCCGCAGTGCAATCGCCGCGATGCAGGAAACGACCCGCCGTATTTTCACTGAGCGCTCGGTCCAAAACGTTGAAGATGCAATTGCTCCGATGAGAGAAGTTTTCCGGCTTCAGAATGCGCAAGAACTGTTGCTTGCCGAGGAGCGTTATTTGCCGAAGAGGCGGGCATCGATGCGCGCAATTATTCTCGCTGCGAGTCGCGGCAACGAGCTGGGAGAGGTCACGGCTGGCGTTCCCAAGGCCATGGTGCCGATCGGCGGCACGCCACTGCTGCACAAGCTCGTCGGGCAGTTTCGCGCGGCCGGTGTCCGTGCGATCACCGTGGTGCGGGGTTATGCGGCGGAGAAGGTGCAGGCCCCCGACGTAGAATTCGTAGAGAATGAGGATTTCGAAGGCACGGGCGAATTGCTTTCACTGCTCAAGGCCCGCGATCGGATCGATGGCGATGCAATCATTTCCTTTGGAGACATCCTTTTTCGCCAGCATATCCTGAACAATCTGCTCGCTCAAGAACACGACATCGTGATCGCGGTGGATGCGATGTGGGAGCGGCGACACGAGCGGGGAGCGAATGGATACGTGGACTATGTCACTGCGACGCGGCCCTACTCGCTGCGTTATGACGCAGAGGACGCGTTTCTGGCGCAGATGGGACCCAACCTTTCCGCCGAGAAAATCCATGGCGAATGGATCGGCCTCCTTAAAGCCACAGCACGCGGTTCCACGGCGATATGCGACGCGCTGAATGTCTTGTCCGGGCGCCTGGATTTTCGCCGGTTGCGCTTTGACGATCTTTTCAATCATCTCGTGAGCAGCGGACAACGCGTGCAGGCTCTCTACATTACCGGACAATGGCTGGACGTGGACGACCTCGAAGATCTCGCGCGAGCGCAGGCGTTCTAAGTTCCAGCCAGCCTGGCTCCTTCAAATCATGATCAGCGCTTTCTCATTCATCGATCACCTGCGTCGGCTTGGTTATTCGCAATATGCGGGAGTGCCTTGTTCCTTTTTGACCTCTCTGATCAACTACGTGATCGGTGATCCGGCGCTGGATTACGTCGGCGCGACGAGTGAAGGTGAGGCAGTCGGAATCACGTTCGGAGCGTTTCTCGCGGGGCGGAAAACAGTGACCATGTGTCAGAACTCCGGCCTCGGTAACATGGTGAATCCTCTCACCTCGCTAAACTACCCGTTTCGCGTTCCGACGCTGCTCATCCTAACCTGGCGCGGCCAGCCCGAAGTAAAAGACGAGCCGCAACATGAACAGATGGGAAGGATCATGCACCGTCTGCTCGACACCTTGGAAATACCGTGGCTGCCTTTTCCCGCCAGCGAAACGGAAATTGCCAAAACGATGGCCCACGCCGAGGCAAGCATGAAGGAACGAAAGCGACCGTTCGCATTGGTTTTCCAAAAAGGATCGGTCGCGCCGCATCCTTTGTCAGGTCGCCTCGAATCCGAGTCGATCAAAACGGATTTGCGACAAAACCTGTTGGCAAACAGGAAAGAGCGACCCACGCGGACGGCTGCAATCGAGCTCATTCTCGACGCTCTCGCCGGTGACGAAGCGATCATTGCTACGACAGGCAAGACCGGCCGCGAACTCTTCACAATCTCAGATCGCGCTAACCACCTCTACGTCGTTGGCGGAATGGGCACTGCGTCGGCGATCGGTTTCGGTGTGGCGCACGCGCTCCCGAAGCAACCAGTCGTGGTCATAGACGGAGATGGCGCTGCCTTGATGAAGCTCGGCGCACTCGCCACGATTGGGTTCTATCAACCGCCGAATCTCCTTCACATCATTCTTGATAACGAAGCGCACGATTCAACTGGAGGCCAGCAAACAGCGTCGGGGACTACGCGCTTCGCGACCATCGCCGCTGCGGCTAACTACCGCTCGGCTTTTGCAGTGGATCGTCCGAAGGAAATTCGCGATGCCGTTCGTCTGCTGCGTCACCGCCGCGGACCATCTTTGCTGCACGTGAAGATACAACCAGGCTCGCCGGCGAAGCTCGGCCGCCCGACGGTGCCACCGCACGAAGTAAAAGAACGCTTTTCACAATTCCTTAGCTCGAATGCGAAATGAAAGATCCGCTTCTTTTCACCCCGGGACCGCTCACCACGAGCGCGACCGTGAAAGCCGCAATGCTACGCGACATTGGTTCGCGCGACACCGACTTGGTCGAACTTGTCGCAGGCATTCGCTCGGAATTGCTTCGCATCGCGGGTGTTTCGCGTGAACAGGGTTATGAAGCCGTGCTTATGCAGGGAAGTGGGACGTTTGGGCTCGAGGCGGTCATTTCATCCGTGATACCCCGGGAAGGGAGATTCGTGGTGTTGGCAAACGGCGCTTATGGCGAGCGGATGGCTGCGATCGCCGAGCGATTGGGAATTTCCACCAGGCTGGCACGCTGGCCGGAGAGCGAATCGCCGGACGTCGCGGCCGTCCAACGTCTAATCGAGGAAGAACCGGCCGCTACTCATGTAGCGATGGTGCATTGCGAAACTACTACCGGCATTTTGAATCCGATCGACGAGATTGCGCGGATTATAAAGGCGAGTGGTCGCGAATTCATCCTCGACGCAATGAGCAGTTTCGGCGGTGTACCCCTCGATTTGAGCAAACTGGAAATCGATTATCTAATTTCTTCCCCTAACAAATGTCTCGAAGGCGTTCCCGGTTTCTCGTTCGTGTTGGCGCGACGCGAAGCGCTCGAAGCGACTAAAGGCCGTGCGCGAAGCGTCAGTCTCGATCTGCTCGCACAATGGGAAGGTCTTGAACGGAATGGCCAATTTCGTTTCACGCCGCCTATCCATGCGCTCCTCGCCTTCGCCAGAGCGCTCGAAGAATTGCGCGAAGAAGGCGATGTCTGCGCTCGCGCCGCCCGCTACCGCGCTAATCACGAGACATTGCGAAGGGGAATGCGCAGGCTTGGTTTCGTCGAGTACCTGCCCGCAGAGCGCCAGAGCAACATCATCACCGCGTTTCGTTACCCGGACGATCCGAACTTCCGATTCGAAGATTTCTATCGTCGTCTCCGTGCACGCGGCTTCGTCATCTATCCCGGCAAGTTGAGCCAGGCCGACTGCTTCCGCATCGGAACCATCGGCCGCATCAACAAGCAAAACGTGCGTGACCTTGTCGCCGCGATCGGTCGCTATGCGACATTTAGTCCTTCGTACGTCTCGGCGACGATATGATCAACGACCGCCTTCATGTCCTGCGTGCGTTCCCACGCAGCGAGTTGGCGGTCCGCGCCGGTACCTTCGTGAATAACCCGCTCGATGTGTGCCATCTCTTTTTCGCTGCCGAGTTCTTTCACCTCAGTCGAGACAAATTCGAGTAGCTCCCGTAACAGGCTCCGCTCCTGCACTTCGGCTTCCTTACCAAAGTCGATCAATTTTCCGTCGATGCCGTAGCGCGCCGCGCGCCAGCGATTCTCATCCAAAAGACGGCGCCGATAAATCCGGAAAGTGATGTTTTGGTGGAGCAGCTTGTGTAATTTTGCGATCACGGCCTGAATCAGCGCCGCGATTGCGAGGGTATCGTCCACGCGCGACTGCGCGTCGCACACGCGCACCTCCAGCGTGTCGAAAAACGGATGCAGACGGATGTCCCACCAGATTTTTTTGGCGTTATCGATGCAGCCGGTTTTCACCAGCAACTTGCAATAATCCTCGTATTCCGAGAGCGACTCGAAGGAATCTGGAATGCCAGTACGAGGAAAACGCTCGAACACTTTCAGTCGATAACCTTTGAGTCCGGTATTTTGCCCCACCCAAAACGGCGAATTCACCGATAGCGCGTAAATGTGCGGCAGAAAATAACGGGCTTGATTCATTACGTGGATGGCTGTCTCGCGATTGGGAATACCAACGTGCACGTGCAATCCGAAAATCAGATTAGCACGCGCGAGCGATTGCATGTCCTTGAGTATTTCCTGGTAACGCTCGCCTTCAGTGATGAGTTGATCGCGCCAGTGCGAGAATGGATGCGTGCCCATCGAGGCAATTTTTAATCCGCTGCGCCCGGCTAACTCAGCGAGTTTCGTACGCAATGCGATGACGTGATCGCGCGCGCAACCAATGGAGTCGCAGATTTCCGTGCCTAGCTCAACAACCGACTGGTGCATCTCGGGCTTGATCTGCTCCTTGAGGGTAACCTTTCCGCCTTCGAGAATTTCATGGATATGCGAGCGGAGTTCGCGTGTATCCGGGTCGATGATCGCAAACTCCTCCTCAATTCCGAGGGTAAATGTGTGTTCCTTGGCGCTCATGGTGGATCGGCTTCTCCGAAGACGACGGTCATTGGCGGGCCGCAAATGTTCCTCAAAAACGTGAAGATGTCATCCGGAGCGCGAGCGATGCAGTTCAAAAGGCTTTTTTGTGCTGGGACCTCTGACCTCTGTGATGCGCTGCTTCTCGATCGTTCTGAACACGTGACCATTGCGTGAACGGACTGGCGAAGCGCTCTGTCAAACTTTTTCAGGGTCTCGGCGTTGTTATGAAACAAGGGGGGAATTTTCGTTTCGATCGAAAGTTGCCGCGACAACGGCTGCTGTCGTCCTGACAATTGCTCTGGGCGTCGTGGATTACCTTACGTGCCGCGAATTGGTAATATCAGCGTTCTACCTGCTGCCCACCTGGCTTGCGTCATGGGTGGCCGGGCGTTGGTCCGGATTGGTTGTGGGAAGTCTGTGCACGTGTGTGTGGTTCCTCAGCGACCTACTCAGTGGTCCAGCCTATCAGCATCCCCTGATTCCAGTGTGGAATGCGATGATGCTGATGGTGTTCTTTGTTGTCGTTGTCTGGCTCTTGACTGAATTTCGCCATTCACATTCTCAACTGGAGAAAACCGTCGAGCGCCGAACGGCTGCTCTGCAAGCGGAAATCGAAGAGCGAAAACAACTCGAACACGTCCGGCGCACGTTAGGCCTGCACGTTGGCCAGAAAGTGGCCGAACAGATTCTGGCGCGCCATGGCAGAGTGGGAGGTACCGAACAGCAGGTGACAGTAATGTTTGTGGATATACGCTCTTTTACGGCGCGCACGGCGAATTTGAAGCCGCATGAAGCCGTGAGCTTTCTGAACCGCTTTTTACAAGCAATGGTTCAAGTCGTTGAAATCGAACACGGCGGAATGATCAACAAATTCCTTGGCGATGGGTTTATGGCGCTCTTTGGAGTGGATGGTGACCAGCGTGATCATGCGGACAAAGCGCTCGCGGCAGATCACGATTTGCAGCGTCGATTGGAACGACTCAATTCCGATCTGACCCGCCGTGGCGAAGAACCGATCCGGATCGGAATCGGCATCAACAGTGGGCGCGTCATCGTCGGAAGCATCGGATCGCCGGACCGAATGGAGTTCAGCGTGATCGGTAGCACGGTCAATATCGCCTCGCGCATCGAAGCGTTAAATAAAATCTTGGGCACGACTCTGCTTCTGAGCCGGGCAACACGAGACGCTTTGCGGCGACCCCTTGCTTTGCGCGCGTTGCCGCTGCAATCGATAGACGGAGTCGATCGACCGCTGGAAACCTTCACGCCCGAATACGCTTGAGGCGGGAGCGTTCGTCATTCCCAATCGTCACTTTTACGGGAATTCGCCTAACGAACGTTGCGTCACCGCAGCCTGGACAAATTTGCCCCAACTTAAATTGTCGCGGCCGGGGACGTGCTCGCGCGCTTTGCGAATGGCCATTTCGGAAATTGCTTCGACCACCCACTCGAAATTGGCCTGACCGATCCACGCTGCTTCGCAGTCTGGGGCGGGATTGCAAAAATCGATCGCAACCGGCACGCCATCGCGCACGGCGAACTCCACAGTGTTCAGATCGTAACCGAGAAATTGGTTCAGGCGCAGAACGCCTTCCTCGACGCTTTGCAGAATTTCCTTCGGGGCGTGCCACTCAGTTTGGTAACGCAAATGAAATGGATTCCGCGGCTCGTACGGCATGATCCGGACATGGCGCTGATCAATCGAATAGCAGCGGAAATACATGTCGAACTTGATCTCCTCCTGGAGCATCATCACCAGCTGTGCGGTGTCGTTGTACGCACGGAAGAATTCTTCGCGATTATGCAATCGATAGACGTTCTTCCAACCGCCGCCGCTGAAAGGTTTGAAGAACGCCGGCCAGCCGACGTAACTGAAAATCGCTTCCCAATCGAGCGGGTAACCAAGGTTGCGAAACGATTTTTCGTTCGTGTCCGGCGGCAGCTGATTTGACGGAAGCAATACCGTGCGCGGAACGGCCACGCCGATCTTAGTCGCCAGCGCGTTATTGAAAAATTTATCGTCGGCGCTCCACCAAAACGGATTGTTCACCACAGCGGTGCCGGTGAGCGCGGCATTCTTCAGCCAGGCGCGATAAAACGGCACGTCCTGCGAGATCCGATCGATCACGACGTCGTAACCGCACGGTTCGCCCTGGATCACTTTGTCGATCCTGACGAATTCCGCGACGATATCTTTGCCGCCGGTTTTCTGATTCACCCGCTCGACAAATGCGGGCGGAAAACTGTGTTCCTGTCCAAAAAGTATTCCGATTTTCTTCATAATTCGTTAGGTGTCATTCCGAGCGGAGCGAAGCGTAGTCGAGGAATCCCGCGGGGCAAGCTGTGGGTAATGCCGCGGGGTCCCTCGACTTCGCTCGGGATGACGAAGGAATACGCGGCACCCTCTTTCATTAACACCCCGGCTTTGAGCCCAGTGTGGTTCGCGGGCAGCGGAAGTAAGCCGTTTTAACGACTTTGTCCAGAGACAGGCGTTTGAATCGGTACGCTCCACCAATAAGATACGCGATGGTCAAGAAATTGTTGCACACGCGCTACCGCGTACACGATTTGGAGAAAACGGTCTCGTTCTACAAGGAGGTCCTCGGTCTTGAGGAGATTCGCCGGCAAACCTCCGGGCGCGGGTCGCAACTCGTCTTCCTCAAAGCGCCCGGCAGCGACGAGGAAATTGAGATCTGCAAATTCGACGAGAGTGGACCGATCGTTGTCGGCCCCGATCTGACTCACCTCGCCTTTGAAGTGGACGACTTAGACAAGTTTGCCAAACACGCCGCGGCAAAGGGCCATCCGTTATCGGATGGGCCGCATTCAACCAATGGCGGTAGAATTGCCTTCATTGATGCGCCCGAAGGCTACGAGATCGAGCTGATCGAGCGTGGAGGAAAATCTTGACTCTCCACGGCATTCCGAGCGGAACGCTTGCGCGGGTAAAAATTCTGTCTCTAATTTTCCGCGCATGATTTGGCGCAATCGAATTTGGTTTCTTTGCGTATTGATCCTGAGCTCATTGCTGAGCGCGTGGGCACAGGACACCGTTGATTCGGATCTCCTGCGCGCGAGCGGCGTCAATGGGCCTGTTCGAAAAGCAAAGGCCGTAACGCAGAAGGAAACTGCGAATGACGATGACGAATCCCCTGCTCCGAAAGCCAAGGCGTCCAAATCGAGCCATGCTCGCTCGCGACACGCACGCGCAAAATCGAAAGAAGCGCCGGAACCAGTTCCTGCGCCTACCGAGTTTACGCCTGAGGGAATACCGAAGACCAGCGCAGCTTCGGTAATTGTCGTGGACGCGAACACCGGCAAGATTTTGTACGAAAAAAATGCAGACCAAGTCCGGCCGCCGGCGAGCACGCAAAAATTACTCACGGCCCTGATCGTGGCGGAGACCGGCTTTCTCGATCGGCCGGTGACGGTGCAATCGGTCGATAGTATGTGCGATCCGGTGAAACTGGGAATCAAGCCCGGCGAGACTTATCAGCGGATGGATCTTTTGCGGGCGTTGCTGGTTAAAAGTCCCAATGACGTCGCGCGTTGCCTGGCGCGGGACAACGCCGGCAGCGTTGAGGCGTTTGCCGCGGTCATGAACCGACGCGCACTACAACTTGGCGCTGTCCATTCGCACTTTGTGAATCCAAATGGGCTGCCCGTGCCGGGACAATATTCGAGCGCCCGCGACCTCGCGATCATCGCGCGCGCTGCGTACGCGAACCCGACCATCCGCTCGATCGTTTGTCTTCCGCAGCTTGTCTTCCGTTATGCAAACGGCCGCACACGCGAACTTGAAAACACAAACAAACTTCTACGACGGCTTCCGTACTGCAACGGAATGAAGACCGGTTACACCGACGCTGCAGGCAAATGTCTGATCGCAAGCGGGACGCGTCCCGGCAAAGATGTAATTGTCGTTGTGCTGGGCGACAGCTCCAGCCGCGTTTGGCGCGACGCCTCCGCGCTGCTTTCGTGGGGTCTCTTGATGTAAAAAGCCGACGACGGGGTTCGAACCCGTGACCTACGGTTTACGAAACCGTTGCTCTACCGGCTGAGCTACGTCGGCAAATTGTTGTAATACCGATACTTGCGCATCTCCATGTGGTTGGGACATGAGGCGTATTGA
>Ga0126383_10002089_pt1 | contig 12778 bp, 19 predicted proteins | sample PanSoiMetPlot_35_FD_96882 | JGI IMG/M metagenome (GOLD analysis project Ga0126383, IMG submission 96882) | Tropical forest soil microbial communities from Panama - MetaG Plot_35 | ecosystem: Environmental > Terrestrial > Soil > Tropical forest > Bulk soil | place: Panama | collected 2016-02-17
AAAACCGCATCGGTGAGCAGTTCGAGCTGTGGGCCGATCGCGCCTCCTCGGCCACGATGGCGGCCAATCAGCTGCGTCTGTGGTTTTCGGCGATCGCCTACGTCCTGGTCAATGCAATGCGCCGCATCGCGCTGCGCGACACCCAGTTTGCCGATGCCGCGGTCGCAACCATCCGCCTCAAGCTGCTCAAGCTCGGCGCCCGCGTGTGCATCAGTGCGCGCCGCGTTCATTTTGCCATCGCTTCAAGCTGCCCGAACCAGCACGAGTTCGAGGCGGCGTATCTCGCCCTCAAGCGAACCTTCAGTTCCGCCTGAAGCCACAAGACGCGCGCAGTTCAATCGAAGCCACACCAACATGCACGTCCACTCACACCACTTCCACGATAGCGCTTCGCTTCGAGACTCGCTTTGCAAGAACCGCTGACCGGTTCCGTCACCATCTCCCGTCCAGCATGCTCAGAACCAGCTCAAATCACTCGGATCGCCCGTGGTTGTCCGCAAAAATCGCCAGGGGTATGAGAAATCCGGGTTAACTTGGCTCAAGGTCTCGTTGGTACCTTTTCCGGGATCGGGGCGGCGCTCAGCACTTCAATATCGGGGTTCATCGTGGAAAGACTCGGCCACATGGCCGGCTTCTTGGGCGTGACCACGGTGGGGCTGATCGCCAACGCAATCCTTTGGGTATTTATGCCAGAGACTGGGTCTCCAGCTCATCAACAGAAACGTGGCGTCCGTTTATGGACGCGCTGACATCGCGAGGGACTCGGTCGAACCCTCAAGCTTAGACTGCGTTATACCAGCGGAGCCAGCTCGAATTGCGCACCGAACCTACGGCGCTCGACCGCCTTGGGGTCGCCTTGCATCACCTTGAATTGCGTCTGCCCGCCGTCGCGCTCAAGAACGTGGCCGCGGCGAGGTTGTGCCGTCGATATGTGTGTTCGATGTTAACGAGACACTGCTCGATATAGAATTCATTGCGCCGTTGTTTCAGCGGTTATTCGGCGACAGGAAGCTCCCGCGCGAGTGGTTTGGACACCTCATCCTCTATTCGAACGTCATCACGCTTTCCGGGCATTATACGCCTTTCCTTACGTTGGGACAGGGCGTGCTGAAGATGCTGGGCTCAATCCATAATGTGTCGATCACGACGCCGACATCCAGGAGCTGAGAGAGCGCATGCTGACGATGCCGGCGTACGCTGACGTGCCGGCGGGGCTGAAGCTGCTAGAGGACGCGGGCTACCGCCTGGTTACGCTAACGAACGCGCCGCCCGATCCGCAAGCTAGCCCGCTGAGGCAAGCCGGCATCGATGGCTGGTTCGAAAGGTCGTTAAGCGTCGATCGCGTGCGCCGATTCAAGCCCGCGCCACAGGTGTACCGCATGGTTGCCGAGGAACTCGATGTCCCGCCGGCCGCGATTTGCATGATAGCGGCGCACGTGTGGGATACAGTGGGAGCGCAAAGCGTCGGTTGTTCGGGAGCGCTTGTCGCCCGGCCCGGCGATGCTCCTCTCCCGGTTCACGGGTTGCCCCAACCGCAGGTGGTGGCGCCGGATCTGCCGTGGGTGGCCGCCCAAATGATAAGGCTCTGGCGCTGAGCCTGAAGGAGCATCGGCATGAACACCATCAAATACCGCAGCACCGACGCGGACTGCTTCAATCTCTTCTATCATGAGGCAGGTGCGGCTAGCTGAGCAAGCGATTAGCCAAGATGATGGCGCTTGTCGCTTCCGGGTTGATGAACAAGCAAGTCGCGAAGAACTCTCGATCAGCGAAGTCACGGTGAAGCTGCATCGCAGCAGTGCCACACGAAAGCTGGGAGAAAAATCCGTAGCGAGACTCGCTCGGATAGCGCATGTCCTCGATATGCGGGGATGAGCCCGCCTGCCGTCTCATCGGCTCGGACAATATCATAGCGCGTGCCTGATCATCCAAGGGCGCGGTTGAACCAATACCAAGGTATAGGCCTAGCCCTCACTATCGACTGATCGAGCCATCACATTCGAGAGATTGTGAGTGTGCGTCGACGGAAGCATGGTTCGACTGCACTCGTACTGCCAGTTCGGCATCAGCCGACGGCAGAAATTGAAACCTGCAATCGAAAAAGGATGGGTTCTATGAAGCCCTCAGCAAAGCTCGGCATCACCGCATTCGCCGTCTTCACTAGCATCGGCGGCCTGACACTCGCCCAGGAAAACATTATGTCCTCAAGCCTGCCGGCGGACAAAGTCCAGTTCGGCCCGACCGGCATCAAAACCGAGATAGGCGAGCTCAAGGCCGGCCCCGCCTATGGTGACCTCAGCAAAGGCCGCCACGGCACCTTCCTACGCATGCCGGCGAAGTTCGTGAGCCCGCTGCACAGCCACACCGCCGACTATTTCGGCATCGTAATCCAGGGCGTGGGCGTGAATATCCAGCCGGGCAACACCGACGTGCCGCTGCCCGTTGGGTCCTACTATTTCCAAAAGGGCCGGGAGAACCACGTCACCAAGTGCATCTCTGACACCGAATGCCTGTTCTTCATCTACCAGCCCGACAAGTTCGACTACGTCCCGGCCCAGTAGCGGCTCTCGAGCGTCAGGCGGATCTGCTGGTCCGACGGTGGCTCAAGCTCAGTGAGGGCGGCGTCTTCCGCTATTGCGTTCGAATGATCGTGCGCAACTCGCGTGGCCATATCCGATGGGAAGCCCTTTTTTTCGCAATCATCGACGATGACGAAGCGCTGCGCTCTTCCTTGGCCGATCTGATGCGTTCCATGGGCTATCGCACTGAGTCGTTGCCTCGGCTGAGGCGCTCCTGACTTCGTCCAACCTAGCGCTTTTCGGCGGAATGATCGCCGACGTTCACATGCCCGGAATGAGTGGACTCGACCTCGTACGAAAGCTTCGCGAAGTGAACATCATGACACCTGTAATGCTGATCACCGCTTTGACGGACAGGCAATTGGACAACGAAGCGATATCGGTCGGCGCCCAAAGCCTTTTGAGAAAGCCGTTCGAGACGAAAGCCCTCCTTGATTGTGTCGCCAGGAGCCTCTCCAATGAACGCCCTCCACGTTAAGACGGACGATGCCACCGGCTTTCGGCTCGCAGAGGACATCTAGTGCTTCTCTGCCAGAGCAACCGACCTTTGGGCTTCGCGGAAATCGACCTCGCCTTTCGGCACGATGTGCTCAAGGGGCTCTCTATCCGACCACGGGCCATCCCGGCTCGTTGGCACTACGATCGCTGGGGCTCCGAACTCTTTGATGCGATCACGACGTTGCCCGAGTATTACCTAACCCGCACCGAGCGGTCGATCCTTTCCAAGGCGGCAAGCGAGATCGCCGCCTTGACCGGGTCCGGACGTGCCGTCGTCGAGTTCGGTTCGGGATCATCTGCCAAGACACCGACACTGCTTTCGGCGGTGAACCCCTCGGCATATGTGCCGATTGATATCTGCACCGACTTTCTTTGGAGGTCGATCGAGCAGCTATCGAAGACGTTTCCAGATCTGAGCATCTATCCTGTCGAGGGAGACTTTACGGGCGAATTGCGACTGCCGGCAGCGATCCAAAGCATGCCGCAGCTTGGTTTCTTCCCAGGATCTACGATCGGGAATTTCGTCGTGCCAGCCGCTGTCGATCTGTTGCGCAGCATGGCAGCGACTCTGGGCCAGGGTTCGATGCTGCTGATTGGCATCGATCGCCTCAAAAGCGTAGATGTGCTGCTGCCGGCATATGACGACGCACAGGGGATAACGGCGGCATTCAATCTCAATCTCCTGCATCGCATCAACAGCGAGCTCAGGGGCTCCGTGCCCGTGGATGCTTTCCGCCATCTCGTTCGGTGGAACGATGCCGAGGAGCGGATCGAAATGCATCTTGAGGCCGCTTGCGACGTTCGCTTTGCGGTCGAGGGCCGACCCTTCTCCATGGCGAAGGGCGAGACGATTCACACCAAGAATAGCCTCAATATGGGCCGCGCGACGCCAGCGTGCTCTTGCGTGCCGGCGGCTGGGCTCCGATCGCAGATTGGACCGACGACAAGGGACTCTTCTCAGTGATCCTTGCGAAAGAAGGAGCCGCACAGTTGGCACCCTAATCCCCTTCAGCAGGCCAAAGGTCATAAGAACGATCAAATCAAATGCCGTAACGTCAACCCGAGGAAGTCCGCATGAATATTGTGGTGTCAGTCAATGTTGGGCTGCCAAAGGATGTGGAATGGCGGGGAACGGTCGTCCGAACGGCGATCTGGAAGCAGCCTGTGCAGGGCAGAGTCCTTGCTACGCGGCTCAATCTGTCCGGGGATGGGCAGGCCGATCTTTCCGGACATGGCGGTGAGCAGCGCGCCGTTATGGTCTATCAGCTGGGTTCCTACCGCTACTGGGAGACGTATCTTCGCCGATCGGATTTCGTTTGCGGCAATTTCGGCGAGAACCTCACAGTCGAAGGACTGGCGGATGATGAAGTCTGCATCGGTGACCGGTTTCGGATCGGCGGCGGAATCTTCGAAGTCAGCCAGCCTCGCGTCACCTGCTACAGAGTGGGCATACGTCTAAACCACCCCGAGATGGCGGCGCTGTTGGTGTCGCACCGACGGCCGGGCTTCTATTTTCGAGTCATCCAGGAAGGGGAAGTCGGCGCAGGAGACCGCATCGAAAAGATCGCCGGAGGTCCCGAACAGATGACGGTCGCCGAGATCAACGCGCTCCTCTATTCCGGTCAGCACCGTATTGAATCACTGCAACGTGCTCTCCGAATCCCTGCCTTGAGCCTGGGATGGCGAGGCTCCATGAGAGCTCTCCTTGAGGCAGCCGAGAGGGGCGAGCAGGTAGGGAACGCAGGACTATCGTCAACGCTGGTTGCTCCGCTCTTTTGGCGTGGCTTCCGATCGCTGAAGGTTGTTTCATCATCGGAGGAAAGTATCGACATCCGATCGTTCGAACTCGCGGCCCTCGATGGATCACCCCTGCCTCCCCCGCTTCCGGGGCAACACATCGTCGTCAGAGTACGGCCGAGCTTGGACTCGCCGCCCGTTGTTCGAAATTATTCGCTCTGCGGCTCGCCCACCGCCGGGACCTATACGATTGCCGTCAAGAATGAGGGTGGAGCCGGAAGCGGCTTCCTGCATGAGCGCATCCGCGCTGGAGCCGTCTTGGAGGTTAGCGCGCCAAGAGGATCATTCACGCTTGCATCTGGCACGGCGCCTGTTGTCCTGTTGAGCGCGGGGATCGGTATCACGCCACTGCTCGCCATGTTGCGCGCGGCGGCCAGTGACGATGGCTGGTCGCGCGAGGTCTGGTGGTTCCACTCCGCGCGCGACAAGGCACACCATGCTTTCGCAATGCAAGTACGCGCCTTGATAACGGCGCTGAAGCGGGTCCATCTCTGCGACATTTATAGCCGGCCTGGCGCCGATGATCAGCCCGACATCAACTATGACATCCAGGGCCACCTTACCGTGGCGCTCCTCCAACAAATGGGCGTTCCACGGAACGCAGATTTCTATCTCTGCGGACCATCAAGCTTTCTCGCGGACTTGATGGGAGGCTTGAAGGCGTGGCAGGTCGACGAGTCGAGAATACGTACCGAGGTCTTCGGCGCCTGTGGCTCGTTTACGCCGGGAACCGTTAGCGCCGCGAGCCAGGCTCCGCATCTGCCAGCCGGCCCTCAAGGCACTGGTCCCCGCGTCACCTTTCTGAGAAGCCGTATTGCGCCTCGGTGGGATACCCACTTCCGATCTCTCTTGGAGCTTGCCGAGACGTGCTCGGTCCCTGTGAGATGGTCGTGCCGGAGCGGCGTATGCCACACGTGCGAGAGTGGCCTGATCGACGGTCGCCTCCGCTATTCTCCTGAGCCGCTCGATCCGCCTCCTGAGGGCACCGCGCTCATCTGCTGTGCCACGCCCCTATCCGACATCACCTTGGATCTTTGAGCAGAGCTCCGATCTAGCCGCAACAGGAGTAGCAGCAATGTCTCAGAGAATGCTTTCGTCACCCGTACTCCCGGACGCCGTTACGGAAGTCGATATCGATTCGTTCCGCGCGGCGATGCGCGAGCTTGCTGGCGGCGTGGTTGTTGTGACGGTCGGTAAGGACCAAGACATCACGGGCTTCACCGCTACGTCTTTCGCATCATTATCCGCGCACCCACCACGACTCCTCGTGTGCGTCGACGCCTCCTGGCTCGCGCTTCAGCGACATCCCCATTTCGGCGTGAACATCTTGCTGGATGAAGAGCGCGCACTTGCGAACCGGTTTGCCGGGTAGGATGGCCTCAAAGGAGCCGCCCGGTATGTCGGCGCTCGATGGACGACCATGCTGACTGGTACACCCATTCTCGAGAACGCTCTCGCCGCTCTCGATTGCGAGGTCGAGGAAATGCTTCCGCGCTATGACCATAGGATTGTCATCGGCCGCGTTCGCGCCGCGAGGAGCTGTCTAGGGTCCCTCCGCTCGTCTATTGGCAAGGCGACTACCATTCATTTCAGCGGGCCGCGGCAAGCACGGGAACGCGCTAGGCGCACCGACCGGGATGCACCTGCGGAGACCAGATGTACATGGTGACAGCTTCGCTACAAGAAGCGTGTGACGTCGGCCAAGATCGATGGCCGCCGCTGCCACCGAACGAAACACGAGTCCGAAGGGGACCGAGATGACTAGGCAAGAGGCTAACCCTGATCGGCTAAACGCGTTCTCGGACGCAGTGTTCGCGGTCATCATCACGATTCTGGTGCTTGAATTGAATCCACCCCGATCTCCGACCTTCGAAGCGCTTGTTTCAATCTGGCCGACCGCAGTGAGCTATGCTGTGAGCTACCTCTTCATCGCAATCGTCTGGATCAACCATCACCATCTGTTGCGCTATGCCGACATCGCGACAGGCCGCTTGGTCTGGGGGAACTTCGCACACTTGTTCACAGTCTCGCTCATCCCGTTCTCAACGGCGTGGATCGCGCAAACCGATCTCGCGGGAGTTCCAGTCTCATTTTACGCGGGCGTCTTCGTTTTGGTGAATGCGACGTATCTCCTCTTGGTTGTGGAGGCCATCGATCGGCCTCAGAGGGAGGAGGTGCCGCCACGTATGCGGATGCTGATGCGCGTCCGTTCGTTGGTGACGCTTGGAATCTTTGCGACCGCGGCGGTTGTTGCACTTAAATATCCGATCGGCGGCATGGTGCTGATTTGCCTTTGTCTCCTCGTTTACCTCCGACCAGAGTGCCGGGGATCAAGACGTGATCGATCGGAGTGCATGAGACCGGCCTCTGGCCAAGCCGGCTTGCAGGACCATCCAATGGCAACACTTCGTAAAGAGACGGGAAACGAGGATGAGAGGATCTGAAACAACGGCGAGCGTCGTGCTCGTCCACGGTGCGTGGGCTGACGGCTCTAGCTGGGTTCACGTCATCAAGGCGCTGCAGTCCAGGGGACTAACGGCGCTGGCGGCTCCGATCCCGCTAACGTCATTATCAGATGACATCGCCGCGCTCGAACGTGCGCTGGAGCGGACGAATGGGCCGGTGGTGCTTGTTGCGCACGCCTATGCAGGCGCCGTGATAGGCGCGAACATCAACGAACGAGCTCGCTCCCTCGTCTTCATTGCGGCACTTACGCCCGACGAAGGTGAGACGGTCGGTGAGGTATTCTATCGCGAAAAGCCGCATCCGGAGGCGCCGCAACTGGCTCCCGATAGGCACGGTTTCATCTGGATGCCCGATGAGCGCTTTGGCACTGCCTTTTGTCAGCACGCCTCACCCGAGCAGGCCGCTCTCCTCGCCGCAACGCAGCGTCCCATTGCTCTCGCATGCATTCAGGAAAAGGCACCGAAGCCGGCGTGGAAGACAAAGCCCTCTTGGTATCTGGTCGCTCAAGAAGATCGGATGATCAATCCGGCTACCCAGCTGTTCTTGGCGCGACGGATGGGTGCGCAGACTCGATCGGAAAAGATCGATCACGCACCCTTGGTTACCGCACCAGAGTTGGTCGTCGAAATGATCCTTGAGGCTCTAACCAGTGTGACAGCTCGTCCAAATACGTAGCGTGGCATGCGACAGCGGCGTTGAGCTCGCGGCCATTCCGTCGGACGCCGCTCTCTCGGTTGTCAACGAGGCTACAGGAAGGAGGAGCGAGCAAATGGCTAAGATCGCGTGTCGACGGATAACCGTCGATGGCCTCGGAATATTCTACAGGGAGGCCGGTTGCCCGAGCGCTCCCGCAATCTTGTTGCTCCACGGCTTTCCAACCGCGAGCCACATATTTCGCGATTTCATACCCCGGCTCGCTGATCGTTTTCGGCTGGTCGCCCCGGACCTTCCGGGTTTTGGACAATCTGCAATGCCGACCGACGGCCTGTTTCGGTATACGTTCGAGAGCCTGGCTCGGACGATGGACCGTTTCACGGAAGCGCTGATTCTTAAGCGCTTCGCCATCTGTGTTTTCGACTATGGAGCGCCGTCGGTCTGCGAATGGCATTGGAACATCCCGAACGGATCACCGCAATCATTTCCCAGAACGGGAACGCCTGTGATGAGGGGCTGAGTGCGGGTTGGGACTCCATGAAAGAGTATTGGAGCCACCCAACTGCCACATTTCGCGAGTCACTGCGTGAGGCATTTACCCCCGAGGCGATCCGCAATCAGTACACGCAGGGCGTGCCTGATCCTTCACTGGTGTCCCCCGACGGCAGCACCCTGGATGATTTCTATCTGGCCCGGCCTGGTGCGCACGAGGTCCAGCTCAGCCTATTCACAGACTACGGTACCAACGTCGCGCTTTATCCAAAATTTCAGAAATATTTCCGCCAGCACCAGCCTCCACTTCTCGCGGTCTGGGGCAAGAACGATCCTTATTTTCTGCCCGCTGGGGCAAATGCTTTTCGATGCGATTTGTCCGATGCGGACATCCGTCTTTTCGACACCGGGCACTTCGCGCTGGAAACGCATTGTGAGGAAATCGCGAAGGCCATCGTGGATTTCCTAGATGCGCGACTTGCGCGCGATCGTCTTCCGCACACCGAGCGAAATACGCGTGAATCTGTCAACCGAGCGTGAGTGCACCTTGAAGCGAGGAAAGAGACATGGAACGCACACCGATGATCCTCAGCGCGTTCTTCTTCAATCCCAAGGGCGATCATCGCATGTCGTCGCGCCATCCGGATGCGCCCGGCAGAGAGATCTTTGATCTCTCCTATTATCGGAGATTGGCGGAAGCCGCGGAAGCCGCTCGGATGGACGCAATCTTCGTCGCTGATCACGTCGCTATGTGGGACACGTATGAAAGCAACATCACGCACTATGCCAATGCGCGGCTTGAACCGATCACAATGCTTGCAGCCCTCGCGGCGGTAACACGGCGCATTGGCCTGATTGTAACGGCTTCGGCTTCGTATAGCGAGCCCTAGAGGACTTCGATAGTCGCCTTCGGCTCGTTAAGCGCCACCCTGGCGATCTCAAGGTTCTGCCGGGGATCTTGCCAATTGCCGCGAAGTCAAGAAACGAAGCTCAAGAGAAGCGCGACTTTATGGAGACGCTGGTACCTGATCGGGTCGGCATAGATCTTGTTTCGAGTTGGGGCGGCATGGACTTGTCAGCTTATCCGCTGGATAGCCCGCTCCCGCCGTTGCCGGAGCTGTCGACGTATGACGGGCAGCGAACAAACTTAGAGAGGCTCAAAGCCTTCGCCAACGAGAATCTGACTATTCGCGAGATTTCGCGCCGCATTTCGAATGCGGGCACGGGCCCTGTAATGGCTGGCACGCCTACAGATATAGCTGATGAGATGGAGGCCTGGTACGTGGCGGGCGCGGCAGATGGTTTCAATCTGATGTTCCCACTTCTGCCCGACGACTGGCTCAACTTCGCGGAGCTCGTTGTACCAGAGCTGCAACGTAGAGGGTTGACGCGCAAAGAATATGCGACTGGGACGCTGCGAGACCGCCTGGGCCTGCCAAGGCCACCGAACCGCCTCACGAGCAATTCAAGCTTACAAAGCGGCGGTGCTCGTGCCTGCGAAGGGCTCTGAAAGTCTAATCGCCATCTATTGCCGGATTTCCTCAGCTCAATTTGGCGGAATCGGAAATAGTTTTTGACTGGCGGTTGATCCAGCGTCACGCGCTGATTAGTATCGGGTGAATGGTGGGATCACGTTTGCGCTCTGCTTTGCCACCGCGCTCGTGATGCTTTGGCGCCTGCCGCTTCAAGAAGCAAAATGGGTCTGACTGGTATTATGTGAACAGCCGCGAAACGGAATAAGTTGATTCCGTGCGTTCCATGCCTGAGTTCAGTCGAATGGACCAGACGGCGCCTGCTGTCCGAGAGGAACAGCGTTTCACCCTCTCAGCCTTGTCGCCGAGCCTAGCGCAGAGACGGCTGGCCCTTGCCGTCATGATTGCCTTGATCCTCGCCTGTCTCATCACGGTTGGGCCGCTGTCGACGTTGCAACCGGGGCGGATCGATGCCTTCGTTCCGACTTATGCCACGGCGCTGTTCGTGACCGATTTGATCACGGCTGTGCTGCTGTTTGCCCGGTTCTCCATCCTGCGGTCGCGTGCCCTCGCTGTGTTAGGAAGTGGATATCTCTTCGCGGGGCTGATCTTGATCCCGTGGATGCTGACCTTTCCGGGCGTGTTCGCACCCGACGGCCTGCTTGGCGCCGGACTGTATACTACGGGGTGGCTTTATAGCCTGCGGCAAATCGGCTTTCCGCTGTTCGTCATCGCCTATGCCCTTTTGAAGGACGCCGATCCAACCAAGCGGCTATGGCAGGGTTCCGTGGCTGCAGCCATTCTTTCAAGTGTGGCCCTGACCGCCGCGCCGGTATGTGCAGCGACACTTCTTGTCACAGCGGGGCATGCGCTATTGCCCCCCACCATGCCCGGCCCCGTCTATTTTTCTACCGTCCGGCTTTACAATTTCGGCTGTCAAATCGGGTTGAGCGTTGCTGCGCTCATTGTGCTCTGGGTGCGCCTGCGTTCCGTCCTCGACTTGTGGCTGATGGTGGTGATGTGCGCTTACGCCATCGGGGTGGTCTGTGTGATCATTTTTCCCTTCCCGGTCCGCTTCAGCATCGGCTGGTACGCCAGCCTCGTCTTCGCGCTAGTCTCTGGCAATATCCTACTTTTTGTTCTGCTGTACGAGATAACGGCGCTCTATGGGCAACTGCTGCGTGCAATCCTCGCCCAACGGCGCGAGCGCGAGGCGCGGCTGATGACCGGGGATGCGGTAGCGGCCGCAATGGTGCACGAGATCAAGCAGCCGTTGTCCGCGATGATAACGAATGCCGATACGGCCGTGCGCTGGCTTGATCGCTCGATGCCCGATATCGATGAAGCAAAGGAGGCGCTCAAAAGAATTGCCGCTAATGGCCATCGCGCGGGAGCGGTGATCGGAAGCATTCGAGCGATGTTCAAGAGCGACGCCCGAAACAGAGCCTCGCTCGACATCAACGAGCTCATCAATGAAGCTATTAATATGCTACGCAGTGATCTACAGAAACACCGGATATCTGTGCAAACCGACACGAACCGGCAGGCGCCGCAGGTAACAGGAGATCGAATCCAGCTGCAGCAGGTGCTATTGAATCTGATCGCGAATGCGATCGATTCGATGGCAGGCGAGAAGGAACATCGGATCCTATCCCTTAAGTCTGAGGTTTTGGATAGCGGCGTCATGGTAGCAGTTGCGGACAGCGGCAAGGGCATCGCCTCGCAGGATGTCGATCGGATCTTCAACCCGCTGTTCACGACGAAATCGGAAGGCATGGGGATGGGCCTGTCGATCTGCCGCGCTATCATCGAGGCCCACGACGGACGATTGTGGGTTGCCGGGAATACGCCGAGAGGCGCGGTATTCCAATTTGTCCTTCCTGTTGCTGCAGCCTGAGACTGAGTACCGTTACTTTCCCGGCCTGGTCGTGCGGTGATGGCGCTCGTTACGGCCGGTCAACGTGTCGGCAGAAATTCAACTTGGTGAACGAATAGTGCAAACCACGCTGCTTAATTACGGATAAGACTGGCGTGTGGGCACGTTGGCGAAGCCCGTCGTGTCCGTGCGGTACCAAAGCTTCGCTATCTTTAAGAGCGTGTCGACTTTCATGACAAATGGACTGGGACCCGGCAGCCGAAGCCCGGACCGAAACTGTAGACCGTGATTACGGCTAGTTCTCCAAATGCAGAAGTCGCACCCGCCCAACCAGAAAGTTGGGGGCGATTTTAGTGCCTTGGGTAACGGCTTTTGTGGCGCCGTAATGAACGCGTCGAGAGATTTTTCATCCCAAACAATGTTCAAATTTTTCATGGCTCGGCATAGCCGAACCCTGGCTCTGAAGCGGCGCGTCTCCAGATCACTCCAAGCAGGCCGGGTCCAGCGCCGTTGGTTTTGTTCCTGGCATAGCAAAGCGCACACTTCATAAACACGTGCTCGCCCTGGGCGGCATTCCCCGCCTCCACACAATTGCCAGGCACGACTGCGAACCAGACCGCAATAGCAATTGATGGTAACGAAAGTAGCTTTCGCATGATCAGTGTTTTGCTGCTTTTCGAGGCAGTGCGGCTTGCGCGCGAGGAGCTATCAGCTGCTGCATTCACGGAGTGGCCGCACATTAAGACTCGATCAACAGGTGATGATAGCGCTGTGAAATAAAAGTCCCCGGTTGCACGTACCTCGCAGGTTCCAAATGTCCCGACGATAGCGGCCGCAAGCTGCCTTCGTCGCCTCGGGCAACCGGCAGATGGCACAAGCTGGACCGCGTTTTTTGCAAATCCAGATCAATTGGGGCAACAAAAGTAAAGCCAGCCCCAGGCGAG
>Ga0126383_10002090_pt1 | contig 12778 bp, 9 predicted proteins | sample PanSoiMetPlot_35_FD_96882 | JGI IMG/M metagenome (GOLD analysis project Ga0126383, IMG submission 96882) | Tropical forest soil microbial communities from Panama - MetaG Plot_35 | ecosystem: Environmental > Terrestrial > Soil > Tropical forest > Bulk soil | place: Panama | collected 2016-02-17
AGCATCTTGATGTTGGCCCCGGCGGAGAAGAATTTGTCGCCCGTGCCGGTCAGCAGCAGCACGTACACGTCATTATCCATGCGCGCTTTCAGGATGCACTCGTCGAGCTGCCGGTTCATTTCGTAGGTATAAGTATTCGCCGGCGGATCGCAAAGCTCGATCACCGCTATGCCGTCTTCAACGCGATAGTTCACCAGGGTCTTGGTTTCCGTTGCAGTGGTTGTCGCCATGGTTCAAAAGCTCCTTATGAATTTCAGAATCTTTGATCTTTTGTGAGGCCGTCAGGCGTTCGTCTTTGCCGCTTTGCGTTTGTTTTTGGCCGGGTTGAGCACGCCGCGCAGAAACAAATTGCTCATCTCCCGGGCCAGTTCGCCTGCGTCCAGGTCAACGCGCGGGTTGTGCCAGGTGTAAATCCAGTTGATCATTCCGAACAGTCCCAGCACGGCCAGGCGTCCGGAAAATTCTAGTCCTTTTTCCTGCCGCAGTTCTTCCAGCAGGTCCAGGCAGATCTTGTAGTACTCGCGCTTGATCGCCCGAATTTCAGCGCCGCGCCCGTTCTTGAGTGTTTCGTCCTCATGGGTCAGCACCTTCATGGCCTCTTTGTTCGCCAGAAAGTATTCCAGATGGTTCTCAATAAAGATGCGCACGCGCTGCTCCACGTCTTCTGATTCCTTCAGCCGTTCCTGCAAGCGCTCAATAATGGTGCGGAACGTATGTTTCTGGATCAGGTAGAGCAGGTCTTCCTTGGAATCGAAATAATGGTATAGGCCCGCCAGGGACATTCCGGCGGCGCGGGAAAGGTCCCGCATGGAAGCCCCTTCATATCCTTTATCACAGAAGATATGGGCGGCGTGGCGCAGCAGTTTGCCCAGCCTGCGGTCAAAGCGAGAATCCATCGCTTCATCGCTGCGCTGCAAGGCAGCCCGGCCCTTGCGGCCATTCAGGGGCTCGCCAGCCAGCCGGGTTTCAATATTTGCCATAGCCATCAGCAGCTTACCGAACGTTCGTTCGAATCTATATTATGACGCAGGGTTGCCACTGGCGTCAATTTGGCCGTTTGGGACAGATCGCCTTCTGGACCCAAGCCGCCATCCCCGGGCCATGCGATTAGATTTTCTAAAGATTTTCTAAGCCTGCTGTCTCCTCGACCCTAAAGAAAGTTGTTCCGCAGCAGCTGTGAGATCTGTCACATAACCAGAGCCAGAAATTAAATAACATTCAAAACGGCGGACTGAGAAAAACTCGCCATTTAAGCAGCTTGGTCCCCTTCTAGGAGAGATACAAATGAACGCACAGATTTCCAGAAACGCTTCGACCCAGGTGGCCAAGTTAACTTTCACTTTTGCGCTGGTTGCGCTGATCGCCCTGGCGGTTGGTTGCGGCGGCGGTGGTAGCGGAGTGGCCAGCAATCCTGGACCAACCCCAACCCCTGCCGGAACCACCTCCACACAAGTCCGCTTCGGTGACGCGCCGGCAGATAGCGTTATCGCTTTTGAAGTCTCCGTTTCCTCACTGTCGCTCACTCCTGCCGGTGGTGGCGCGCCAATCGCCGTCACAGTCCCGGCCAACAACCGCATTGAACTCACCCACGCTTCAGGCAAGTTTGAGCCATTTGTCGCCGGCAACCTGCCCACGGGCACGTTTTCCGCCGCGAACCTCACGCTCGTTAATTCTGAACTCACGTTCCTGAGCAGCACCGGGACCCCCGTCCACATCAATGGTCCGGCAAGCGCGTCCATCACTGTTCCGCTTAGCCCGAACCTCACCATCTCTGGTCCGCTGGTCCTGAATATTGACGTGAATGTGGGAGCGTCCATCACCACTGTGGGCAGTGTCGTGAACGGAATTGCGTTTACTTCAACTTCTTTTAACATCACCGCAAAAGCCCCCGGCGCAGCCGGCAACGAGCAGGATGACGATGGCGAAATTGAAGACGTGCAGGGCACAGTGACCGCCGTGAGCGGAAGCAGCTTTACCATGAAGGTTGGCCAGACCGGTTCATCGATGACCTTCAACACCGATGGCACAACGGAATTCAAAGACGGCGTAACCACCGTCGCCAGCCTGTTGAACCAGGTTGTGACCGTGGAAGGCTTCACCCGCGCCGACGGCAGCTTGTTTGCCAAGGAAGTTGAAGGCCTGGAGAGCAGCACTGGAGCAGAAGTTGAAGGCCTGATCACGGCCATCAGCGGCACCACGCTCACGGTGAACGCTCATGACGGAATCGGTAACGGATTTGATGACACCAAGATCGGCGCCACCTTCAGCGTGAACATTGCCGGGCTCAACGCCAGCAAGTTCCGCGTGAAAGCCGGCAACGGTTTCGGCGGCGGACTGCCCAGCGCAACCTTCCCCTTCGACGCGACGACCATCCATCAGGGCCAGCGCATTGAAGTTGACACCGACGCGGCAGTGCCTCCGGCCAGCGGCGCCATCACTCCGGACAAGATCAACCTGCAGCAGCAGGGAGTCTCTGGAACGGTTGCGAACAAAGCTGCCAGCACCTTCGACATCAACCTGGCAACGGATTCGGCCTTGAGAATCATCTCCGGTCAGACCGTGGTCCACGTAACCACCAACTCCTCAACCGACACCCGCGTGAGCGTGGCCAACGGTGGTTCGGTGCAGGTACGCGGTCTGCTCTTCTGGAACGGAACGTCGTGGCAGATGATCGCCCGCCGCATCCGGTAAGAGACCAACAACTCAGTACGCTCCTCAACTGGCCGCATCCTGAAGGGATGCGGCCTTTTTTTATTAACTACGACTTTCCGCAGGGTTAAGGTCCGTTTTTCTTTGTCGCTCCCTAACCATCTCCCGCCTTGCCAGTCAAACCCCTTGACACGGCAATATATGTTTCCCGAATATATTGCTTAAACATATATGCCTATGACAACGCTTGATCGTGAACTTAAAAAAGGCAGCGCGGAACTTCTGGTCCTCTCTCTGGTGGAAGACCGCCAGCGCCATGGCTATGAGATCTGCAAGCTCATTGAATCGCGCTCCGCGGGTGCGCTTCGTTTTAACGTGGCTTCGCTTTATCCCATGCTTTATCGGATGGAAAAACGGGGATGGATTCAGGGTCGCTGGGTGGATAAAGCGGGCCAGCGCCGGCGTCGCTATTACCGGTTGACCGCTTCCGGCAAGAAAGTCCTGCGGGCGCAACGTACACACTGGCAATCATTTGTTGCCGCCATCAACCAGATCGCGGGGATTGAAAATGCCTGATTTCAAAGCAGAAGTTCGTTTGCGTTTGTCTCGCCTGGGCCTCGAGCCCACGCGGGAAGCCGCCATTGTGGAAGAGATGTCGCAACACCTGGAGCAGCGCTTTGAAGAGCTCACTACCCAAGGGATGTCGCCTGCTTCAGCGCGCGAAGTGGTGCTCAAAGAATTAAGCGAAGGCAGCCGTCTGGAAAGAGATCTGTTGCGCGTGGAACGTCAGGTGCCATTTGAGCCTGCGCCGCCGGAGACGCCCACTTTAGGAAGCAGCCTCACGGCTTTAGGCAAGGACCTTCGCCATGCTTTGCGCTCACTGCGCTTGAATCCTGGCTTTGCAACAATTGCGATCCTTTCTCTGGCTCTTGGGATCGGCGCGAACACGGCAATCTTCCAGTTACTCGACGCCGTAACTTTGCGTAGCCTGCCGGTAAAAGACCCTGATCGGCTGATGCTTATCCGGGTTCCCAACGCCAAAGGACGCATGGGAAGGGCGGGCGGTAACGCACCGATTTTTTCCTATCCAATCTGGGAACAGGTGCGCGATCAGCAGCAGGCATTTTCCGGATTGGCCGCATGGAATTCTACCGGCTTCAACATGGCGGAGCGTGGTCGGGTCCGCAACGCGCGCGGTCTTTATGTAAACGGCGATTTCTTTAACGCCTTAAGCGTGCGGCCGCTGCTCGGTCGCGTCTTTTCCCCTGCCGACGATCATCGCGGTTGCGGCTTGCCCGGCGCGGTGATCAGTTACGGCTACTGGCAAAAGGAATTTGGCGGCAAAGACGCCGTGGGCAGCAAATTGACGGTGGAGGGCCATCCCGTGGAAATCATTGGCGTAACTCCACCCGGCTTCTATGGTCTGGAAGTAGGCCGCTCTTACGATGTGGCTGTCCCTCTGTGCAGTGAGGTGCTCATCAATGGAGAATCTTCCATCCTGGAGCGCCGCGATGGCTGGTGGCTGGCGGTCATTGGTCGTCTCAAGCCCGGCTGGTCTGCCGCCAAAGCGACTGCACAGTTGGAAGCAATCTCTCCCGGAATTTTTCAAGCCACGCTCCCTGCCAACTATCGGCCGGACCAGGCAAAAAAGTTTCTGACGTGGAAAATGGCGGCTGAGCCGGCGGGAACCGGGATTTCTCCCCTGCGCCGGGCCTATGAGTATCCGCTTTATATCTTGCTGGCGATCGCGGGAGCGGTGCTGCTGATTGCCTGCGCCAATCTCGCCAATTTGATGTTCGCTCGCGCCAATGCCCGTGAGCGGGAGATTGCGGTCAGGCTCGCGCTGGGAGCCTCGCGTATTCGGCTTTTACAACAACTGTTGGTGGAAAGCCTTCTGCTCTCCATCATTGGCGCGGTTATGGGAATTTTGCTGGCACAGGCCCTCACGCGCACCCTGATTTCATTCCTGGCCACGCAATTTGGCCGTGTCACCCTTAACCTTGGATTGGACTGGCGGGTGCTTGGCTTTACCGGTGCGGTAGCGGTAATCACGTGCCTGTTCTTTGGGTTGATGCCGGCGGTCAAGTCCGCCGCCATTCCTCCCATCGTCGCCATGAAGTCTGGCAGCCGCGGCGTTACCGCTGGCCGCGAGCGCTTTGGCATGCGTCGAATCCTGGTGGTGGCGCAAGTGGCCATGTCAATGGTGTTGTTGGTAGGCGCGTTTCTTTTTGTCCGCAGTTTCCAGAATCTTGCACATCTGAATGCAGGTTTTCAGCAAACCGGCATCCTCGTCACGGATTTGGATTTTACCCCACTCAATATTGCGTTGAGCGAACGCAACAGCTTTAAACAGAATATGGTGGACCGGCTAGGGGCCATTCCCGGAGTATCATCCGCGGCTGCCGTGGAGATTGTCCCTGTCAGTGGCAATGCCTGGAATGAAGACGTTCATTTCGATAATTCCGGAGAAGATGTGCATGAAATTGTGAATTTTAATCGTGTTACTCCAGGCTTCTTTCGCACGATGAATACTGCCTTTATCCAGGGACGCGATTTTACTCCGGAAAACACCCCGACCTCGCCTGCCGTAGCTATCGTGAATGAAGCATTCGTGACCAGAATCCTTAAAGGTGCTGAGCCACTAGGCAAGATTTTTCGCGTAGAAGAAGGCGCAGGCAAGCCCCAAGCTCCATATCAGATTATTGGGGTGGTGCAAAACACCAAGTACAACGATATGAGGGAAGATTTTGGCCCCATCGCTTACCTTGCGCGCTCGCAGGACAAAAAACCCGAGACAGGTGTATCTGTAATTGTCCGTTCAGATTTGACGTTGGAAGCGTTGACAACTTCTGTGGAACACGAAGTCACGCAGATCAATCCGGCCATTGGGATCCAGTTCAGTGCCTTGAAAACCCAGATCCGTGACACTATGGTGCGTGAGCGCCTCATGGCTTCGCTCTCCGGTTTCTTTGGATTTCTTGCCGGGTTGCTGGCCACAATCGGACTATACGGCGTGATTTCTTATAACGTGGCGCGGCGACGCAATGAGATTGGCATACGCATGGCCCTGGGCGCTGATCGCCAACGGGTTCTGGCACTGATCATGCGCGAAGCGGTAATTCTGCTGTCAATTGGCTTGGGAATTGGCGCAGGCTTGTCCCTGGCTTCCACCCGGGCGGCGGCTTCATTGCTTTTTGGTCTGAAGCCGCACGATCCCGTGACGATGGCGTTGGCAGCCATTTCATTGGCTGTGGTGGCAGCAGCCGCAAGCTATTTCCCGGCCTTCCGCGCGGCGCGCATACATCCTACTGAAGCTTTACGCGAAGAATAGAGGGCCGCACCTGCCTGCTGTTTCTAAAACTGAACTCCGCTATATGCGTTGCTACCAGCGCGGCTCGCGAGGCTGGCGAGCGTGACCCGTGTAGTCATCCCTGCCGCCTCCACCGCGTGGACCCCGGTCGGTCTTCGGCCGCGCTTCATTCACCGTGAGCGACCTGCCGCCGGAATCTTTGCCGTTCAGGCCTGCAATGGCCTTCTCAGCTTCTTCATTATTCGGCATTTCCACAAAACCAAATCCGCGTGAACGCCCGGTGGCCCTGTCCGTTACCACCGTCGCGCTGTCAACCGTTCCAAAGGGAGTAAACAGAGACCGCAGCTCGTCTTCAGAAAGGCTGAAAGAAAAGTTACCAACAAAAATCTTCTTCATAGATCCTTTTAACTAACGTGAGAGATTGGCTTGTTCTCAGCAGAAATAGGCAGGCGACTTAAGCAAAGACGTGTCTATCAGAGTCGAGGACGGAGAAATGATAGCAGGTAAACTGGCCGTACTCCACAGCAATCCGGACAAGCCAGCTCTCTTCAGCAAGAGCTCTCTTATGTTCGATACAGTACACAATCGATACAGTACACAATCAAAGAACTGCAGCAAAGTGATTGCTGGTGTCGATACTATCGCTTCCCGAGCTTTCCTCGAATGTAAAGCCGGACATCCCGCGTTGAACGGCGGCAATCTTACATCTGTTACTCACAATTATCCTGCCTCCACGAGGGAACCTATGCCACATTTCGTCCGAGATATACAGGAAATCCGCGAGCGTGCTATCCACAAGATGGAAGACGGCGCCGTGACCGAAAGTTACAAAGGCGACGTAAACAAGACAATCGAAATCCTGAACGAAGCGCTGGCCACGGAAATTGTCTGCGTGCTCCGCTACATGCACCACTATTTCATGGCCACCGGCGTTCATGCCAAAAGCGTGGCAGATGAATTCAAGGAGCACGCCGATGATGAGCGCGAGCACGCCGACTCCCTGGCGGAACGCATCCAGCAACTGGGTGGCAAGCCCAATTTCGATCCCCGGGGACTGCTGGAGCGTTCAGTCTCACAGTACGTGGAAGGCGAAACCCTGGCCGAGATGATCCGCGAAGATCTTATCGCGGAACGTATGGTGATTGAGGTTTACCAGCAGATGGTCCGCTATTTCGGCACCAATGATCCCACAACGCGCATCCTGGTGGAAGAATTGCTGAAAAAAGAAGAAGAGCACGCCAGCGATCTCTCTGATTTGCTCTATATCGCGAACCCGGAGACCGGCAAATCGGAAGGCGAAGACCCGGGCGCTGATCCTCTGCGCCGCGAAGGCGCGCACAATACGCGCGAACGCACGGATGAAGAGCTGAAGAAGAGCAGCAAGAAAAAACCGGCAGCGTAAGGGTTTTATCCCGAGCGAAGCGAGGGAACCCTATCTTCTATTAGAATTGCGGGGGTATTCTCGGTCCCGGCCTTCTGGCCCATTCCGCTCAGCGGAGGAAATCCAAAATCGACCGAGCTTGCAATGCGGGCCTTGGAGCGTGCGCCCATACAGCGAGAAAACAACGGCTATCCATAGCGATAGCCGTTGCGCTTTTGAATAACCTTGTTCAACCTGCAGTGACTGGTGGCAATAGGGTTCCCTCACTCCGCTCGGGATTGCAGAAACAGCTAATTGCCCACGCCCAGCTGCGTCAGCATAAACGCATAATCGAACGCAATCTCTTTCAGGTGATCGTAGCGTCCTGACGAACCGCCATGGCCGGCAGCCATGTTGGTCTTGAGCAGCAGCACGTTTTTGTCCGTCTTGAGCGTGCGCAGCTTGGCCACGTATTTGGCCGGCTCCCAGTACATCACCTGGCTATCGTTGAATGAGGTTTTCACCAGCAGTGCCGGATACGCGCCCTTCTTGAGATTGTCATAAGGCGAGTATTTCAGCATGTAGTCATACGCCGCCTTCTCATTGGGATTGCCCCACTCTTCATATTCCGGGACAGTCAGCGGCAATGAAGCATCCAGCATGGTGTTCATCACGTCCACGAACGGCACGTGTGAGACCACCACCTTGAACAGGTCGGGACGCAGGTTGGTGACCGCGCCCATCAGCAGGCCGCCGGCCGATCCGCCTTCAATAGCGATCTTGTCCCGGGCGCCATACTTGTTCGCCACCAGGTATTCCGTGCACGCGATGAAATCGGTGAAGGTATTCATCTTGTTCATCATGCGTCCGGCATCGTGCCAGGGCTTACCCATGTCGCCGCCGCCGCGGATGTGGGCATATGCCATCACCACGCCACGATCCAGCAGCGAAAGGCGGCCGGAACTAAACGTAACGGGGAGCACCGCTCCGTACGAGCCATAAGCGTAAACATAAAGCGGGTTGGAACCGTCAGCCTTCTTCAAGTCCTTGCGATAAACCACGGAAACCGGGACCTTCACGCCATCTTTCGCCGTGGCCCATACGCGCTCGGATTGGTATTTTGTAGCGTCGTAACCACCGGGCACCTCAGTTTGCTTCAGCAGCGTTGAAGCGTGCTTGTCCACGTCATAGTCAAAAACCGAAGGCGGCGTTACCAGCGACTGGTAGCCATACCGCAGCTTGTTCGTCTTGTACTCGCGGTTGACCTGGACAAACGACGTATACACGGGTTCGGGATAGGTAATGCGCTCTTTTTCACCGCCGGCAAACTTTACGATCGTAAGCTGAGGCAGTCCATTTTCGCGCTCCACCAGCGTGTAAAAATCTTCAAAGACCTCTATGTCGTTCAGCATCACCTCAGGACGGGTGGGAACAATTTCTTTCCAGTTCTCTTTTCCCGGGTTGCTGACCGGCGCCGATACCAGCCGGAAAGTGCGGCCTTTGTCATTGGTGCGGATCAAAAACTCGCCGCCGTGATGGTCGGGATAATATTCAACGCCCTGCTCGCGCGGGGCCACCAGCTTCCATTCGCCCTTGGGATCAGACGCGTCGAGGTACCGCGCTTCAGAGGTAGTATGGCTGCCGATCTGGAGAAAGATGTATTTGTCGCTACGTGACTTCCCCGCGCCTACGTTGAACCGCTCGTCTTTCTCCTCATACACCAGCTCGTCTTTGCCCATGCCTGCGCCGAGTTCATGCCGGTAAAGCCGGTACTGCCGCTTGGTCTTTTCATCCTCCACCGTGTAGAAAAGCGTCTTGTTGTCATTGGCCCAGGCAACTGAGCCAACTCTATCGGCGATGACATCGGAATCCTTGCCGGTCCGCAGGTCGCGCACGCGCACCTTGTACTGGCGGAAGCCGGTGTTGTCCGTGGAGTAAGCCAGCAGGTTGCCGTCGTCGCTCGGTTCATAGGCGCCCAGTGACATGAAGGGCTGGCCCTTGGCCAGTTCGTTCTGGTCCAGCGTAACTTCTTCCGCCGCCTCCAGGCTTCCCTTCTTGCGGCAGTAGATTTGATATTGCTGTCCCTTTTCCCAGCGCGAATAATAAAAGTAGCCGCCATCCTTATAAGGGACGTTCACGTCAGTCTCTTTGATGTGGCTCACCATCTCGTCATAGAGTTTCTGCTGGAGCGCCGCCGTAGGCTTCATCACGCCATCGGCGTAGGCGTTTTCGGCTTGCAGATATTGCGCGACTTCCGGGTTCGATTTGTCGCGCAGCCAGTGGTAATCGTCCACCAGCTTGCCGCCATTGATGTGGTTTTCCGTATGCACGGTCTTTGCCGCGGGAGGTGGCGGTGGCGCCGGTGTGGCCGCACCGTTGGCGGTCTTATCTTCTGCATTAAGGAATGTGCTCATGAGGAGAAAAAGAACAACTACTGATTTTTTCATAAATCCGCCTTTTGCGAGTGGGAAGCGCGGGCTTAGCGGATTATAACTGGTATGGGGGTGGATGCAACGGTTCTATTGGTAGGTAAATCCCCTTCGTGATACCCTCATGTCAAAAAATGCGCTGCCGTCACGCCATGAACGTACGCCTCTTCACAACTGTAGTGCTCTTTTTGGTCGTTGCTCTTCTTGCGCCGCTCACTCGTGCGGACGATGCACTGGATGCAGCGCGCAAAGAGTACGTGCTGCATTTCTTTTCTGTGGACGCGCACGTGAATCTGGCCAGACAACAACACGATCATGGCGATCGTTTGCAGGCTTTCTACACACTGGAAACAGCGCGGCGCGAACACTTTGAGCAACCGGACTTCACGCGTTCCTTCCGCCGCATCTTTCTGGGCGACCAATTCGACAACAGCCCGAAAGCCGAGGCTGCGCTGCGCGAGCAGTTGAAAGCCTCTCCCGAGGATGCTGAACTGCTGAATAAGCTGGCCGATATTTACATCTCACGCCAGGACTGGAACAAGGCTGTTCCCTTGCTGGAACACGCAATGAAGGCCAAACCCGACGATTTTGGGCCCGTTGCCGCTCTCGCGCAGGTCTATGCGCTGTCGAAGCGAACCGATGACTCGCGCGAGCTTGTCATGCAGTGGGCCAAAGCACACCAGGGGACCGTGGATGCCTGGCGCGCACAGATCAATCTGCTGCTGGCCGAGGAAAAATTTGCGGAAGCGCGTCCCTCGGTAGAGGAAGGCCTACAGAAGTTCCCCGACGATGCGACCCTACACTTCGACATGGGCATTGTGCTGGAGCGCGCAGATGACCTCGCCGGTACCCGCCGCGAATTTGACAAGGCAGTGCAACTTGGCCCCAAAAACGCTCAGATACAAGGCTGGGTGGCGCGCTTTTACCTGAAGCGGGAGATTGACTTGCAGCGCGCGCTGGATCTTTACCTCAACGCCTATTTTCTCGATCCGGAATTCTACGATTCCGAATATGCTGAAGAGAGGATCCACAAACTTGCCCGGGAAGTTGCAGAGTCGCTGCTTGCCAAGACGGAAAGTGCTAACTTCCCTCAGGAGCTGCGTCCAGCAATCGAAAAAGTGCAGGGGCATGCGGCGACAGAGCACTGGAAGACGAGCTCGCAACAAACACTGCTGGAAATCATGGGGAGTGACGACGAAATCAACCGTGCCACGGCCATGACGGCTCTTGCCGAGCACCGCAGCGCCACGCTGGAAGAGCAGACTTATCGCATGCTTGAAGATCCTGACCTGCGCAAGCGCGGCATGTCGGCGTACCTGGCCATGAAATGGAACAAGGCCAGAACCATTCCGCTGATGAAAAAATGGCTTGAAGATCCGGCGGAGCTTGTCCGTTTCGACGCCGCCTCCGCCTTGCTGGAGAGCGGCGGTGCGGAAGGCCGGAAAATTATCCAGGAGTACCTTCGTAGCGGCAAAGAGCCCAATCATCAGATTCAAGAGATCCTGGTACATGCGATGCAAAAGACCAAGTGATCTTGAAAAAGCCAGTGATAACGTCTACTTCGCTACCACGCCAAATCCCGGATCACTGATCTTCAGCGTGTCCACTTTGGGCGCGCCCTTCATGCCTTCACGGCGCGCAGTTTAGCATGAAAATACCGCGATTTAACTCAGGGAAAAGCTTACCTCTGCCCTGTCTGGGGAACTGCCTGCAATTCAGACTTCCAGCGCTGCACGTTGGGCAGGGACATCTGCCGGATCGCCTGATTCGGGCTGGCGCTGATCAATGTCTCCACTTCATCCAACTTCGCCCGGGCACCGTCCAGATTGCCCTGAACTTCAAGGATCGCGGCTTCGGCTTGTGGACGCAGCCATGGAAACTCCGTCTTTGGCGGCAGGTCGGCAAGCCATTGCTGTGCCAGGTCGGCTCGACGACGGCGCCGGGCTTGAAAGATGGCGGCAATGACCGCCAGGCCCTGGCGTTGCGACGGCGCAGCGAGACTGGAATGTCGCAGACATGTTTCCAGCAGTCGCGCAGCCTCATCATCTTTGTGCCCCCAGAACGCCGCCGCGTAGGCTATGGCGTGGGCGGTCACCGTATCCGGAGACTTGTCCTCGATTGCGATCACCTTGGCGATGAACTCGGGCGTCATCTTCTCCGGTGGGCCGGTCCGCATCTCTTCGACCAGCTTCAACATGGCCACCCAGCGCTCGCCCTGCGCGCGATTTCTGAGCAGCATCAGGATGCGTCCGCCATCGGAAATTACAGCGCGGCCGCGCACCGGAATCAGGTTCACCAGACCCAGAAACGCGGAGACATAGATGAAAACGATGGAGAAGGTTCCCTTGGAATAGGACAATGCCAGCAGCACTGCGATCGACAGCAGGTTGGACAAGGGCCCGGCCAGCAGCATCGCAATAGCGCGCCAGATAAGTTTGTCCTGCTTGACGGGAAAGAGGCTGGCCCAGCCGCCCGCGCCCGTGCCGCGGCCCTTGTACAAGGAGATGCGGAACGGCCGGTCAAATTGCAGGCGTCCAATTCGCAGCGAGATGAAACGGAACCCAACCATGACACCCACCAGGGCATGGGCAAGTTCATGAATCGCCACGGCAATAAAGCTGGCCGGGAACGCGAAAACGGTGAGAAGTAACGGACCAAATGTGGAATGACCGGGAAAGATCTGGTTCATGCCCACACTAAAATCTCGCGCCAACGATCTCATGCTTGTTGGCAGCCAGAAAGTAAAGACCATCGTAACCATGATGACGAAAAGGAACCAAATGACCAGGATCTTGCCCGTACGTGCAACCTGGCTTTCTATCTTCGGCATTGGCTGCTGCCGGTCAAGGATCGGAGTAGGGCTGGGTTGAGATCCTGCTGAAGGTGAGCTCACGGGGCGCAGTCTAGCACAAAACCTTGCGGACAATGCAACATGAACCCATTACCTCCGCGAGTCTTGTGCGGGGCTTGGGCGGGCCTGCCTCTCTGCGGAAAACCTCGAGATTACTGGCCGACGATGACGTCATCTTG
>Ga0126383_10002092_pt1 | contig 12776 bp, 13 predicted proteins | sample PanSoiMetPlot_35_FD_96882 | JGI IMG/M metagenome (GOLD analysis project Ga0126383, IMG submission 96882) | Tropical forest soil microbial communities from Panama - MetaG Plot_35 | ecosystem: Environmental > Terrestrial > Soil > Tropical forest > Bulk soil | place: Panama | collected 2016-02-17
CCCTTCGACCTGGGTGTGAGTATCGAGGACAAATTCCATGGTCTTCGGGTCACTGCCGCCACTGCTGACCTCCAGTGTGAACGAGTGCCCGCCATTTCCGATACTGGCGATTTTGCCGTTCACGGATTTGGCCTGAGAGGCCGACTGCGCGGGTTGGGTGGGATGGGGAGACTGCTGGGCGATGACCGACATACCCAGCAGGGTTACACCTGCCAGAGCCGCTCCCAGCAGAAATTTGCGAACCATCATGATGTTTACCTCCAAGGGGTAGATCGCTAGAGCTGAGCAGGCGCCCTGCCATCGCGAGAAAGAATTGCGGCACGCATAAGCCACATGGGGAGAGCCTCTTGCGCGAACCAGCAGCGACAGCCGCTCAAGCGGAGAGGGAACGCTGCCGTCTGGCTACGCCAGAGGGGAATTTTCTTCCCCGTGCTGCGGTTTTTTTTCTCATGGAAAGACCTTAGACGGAGTGCGGCTTTCGCGGGCATAGGCTTGCTGGTGCGGTGCGGGTTCCTCAGCATTCCATACAGCGAAACCCTGAGGTTTCCCGGCGAAGTTTTGGTGACACAAAACATATGTGGGTTACCAGGCAGTTTGTTGTAGGCGCAAGCCGCCTGGATCTGTATTTCGGCCTGGATTCGGGGCGGCGCATCGATCGCATTGCCACGCTTTTTCTTGAACCTTTGTTTACCCCCAGGACCGCTGGCATGGGGTCTGAAACGGGCGGTCTGCCAGCCGATCGTCGAGGCGCACAACCGGCAGATGTCGGTTGTGCCAGTGAATCACTGCGGCTGCATGGTTCGCATTGAGCTTCCTGCAGACGCCTTAGGGCTGCGTCGACTACCGTGTTAAAGCGCGCGCCCTTGCCCGCCAGAAAACATTCCGGGTCTGCTTGTCAATCGCCCGCTGGTCGGAACTGGTGCAGGCGTCCGGTGTAGCGACTTGACAAGGGCGGCGCCGTGGCGCGACTATTCGGGGGCAATCTGGGATATTGAGTTTTCCCGTTGGTGGTGCCCTGTGCCTCAAGACCTACGGCCTCGAGTATTGTTGGCGGATGATCACCCGGGAATTCTTCGCGCCTTTCAGCGCCTGCTCGAACCCTCATGTGAAGTGGTGGGCTGCGTGACCGACGGTGTTGCCCTGCTCGCTGCCGCCAACTCGCTCAATCCAGACGTCATCGTGCTGGATGTCGCCATGCCGAGTCTGGATGGTCTTTCCGCCTGCGGGAGGATCAAGCGCGCGACACCGCGCAGCAAAGTGGTGGTAGTGACGGCGGCGAACGATGCGGCCATCCGGGAAGAGGCTTTCACCGCGGGCGCGTCGGGATTTGTACTGAAACACCGCGTCGTCGAGGATCTGCACCGCGCAATCCAGAGGGCGCTCGAGGAGGACGCACCGCCGCCGGGCGCGGCGGTGGCCTGACGCTCACTTCAGCGTCCGTTTCTGGCGAACGAACCCTTCCCACTCCATTCGGCGCGTACCCTGATCATCGAAGATGACGGCGTAGTGCCTCCACCCGCTCGTCGTGTCCGGCATTGAAAAACGCTCTGCCGTAATCGGGAAGCGGTTTCGGCAGATATTCGTAGACCGCTTTGTCGAGTCCACGAGCTGCATGACTATGTAGGCAAACGCGACCTTGGTCAGCGAGGCGGCCGCCATGACGGAGTCGGCGGTCAGCGGCAGGCGGCAGCACGATCTCGACCGCTGCGACCGGTGACACCAACTCCAACGCCGTCGTTGCGGGCAAGGTTACGGGCGCCGGCGTTACGCTCTTTCGCGATCGCAAGATCGCCTACATGAAGACTTACGGAGTTCGCCACAAAGAAAAAGGCCGTCGAGGCGGCGAAAAGCCCCGGGCGGAGCAGCCACCTGCAAGCTTGCTCCCAGCTGGGTGCAGAAAACGAAAGCAATCGCCGAAAGTTTCATGGCCTGTAAGAGAGACGGCTCCAGGGCGGTTTGTCAGCCTGGAGTCAAGACGTCAGGGCCTAGTGGAATTCGATGGTGATGAGGCGCGATTTTTGTTTCCCGACATTGGTGACAGTGTGAGTCAGGCCGCCTTCCACCCAGCGAATGTCGCCGCTCTGCACTTGAAGATGCGCGGGAGGCTTGCCGGCGATGTCAGACTGCAGGTCAAGATCGGTGACCGCCACCACCAGGTGCGGTCCGGTGTGCGTGTGTCTGGGAATCACGCCCCCGGGGTCGAGATCGACTTCGGAGACGCGCGCACCGTCCTTGACGAACAGGATGTCGATGGTGCCGCCGTGGAGGACGCTCAGCCCGCGATCCGGATCCCATCCTGCCGGAGTCGCCTTGTGCGCCTCGGCATCTTTCATGAATTCGATGGTCACGTTGCGGAAGGGGGTATCGGTGAGATTTCTGGCGGCGTGGACGCGCGGGGCGAGGGTGTATTCCGTCTGTCCGTCCTGCAGCTTGAGACGGACGGGGGGCTGGTCCTTGGGGGCGCTCTCTACATCGCTTGCCCCGAGTGTGACGAACATATAGTCGTGGCGGTGCCAGTGCACGAGGGTGGATTGATGGGGCGGCACTTCAACCTTGAAGACGCGCACATATGGATTTTCGAGGGCCAGATGATGGTGAGGTTCGGAGGTGATTTCGACTTCGGCGGCTTGAGCGAGAACCAGGGTGGAGAAGAGAAGCAGAAATGCTGCACGCGTTTTCATTGCCGGGAATTCTAGCACCCGGCACTCATCACTCGTTGGTACGCGTCGAGCGCTTGAGCTTCGCTCGACCTCCCGGGCACGGACGCCCGTCCCCACACCATGCCCCTCCTACTCTTCGCGGGTGACGCGGATGAGATGCTCCATCTGGTTGAGATATTCTTCGAGGGCTTTGCGGCCTGAGGGTGTGAGCCGGTATTCGGTCCGGGGGATGCGTCCTTCAAAGAATTTTGTGCAGCTGATATAGCTGGCCTCTTCGAGCTTGCGGGCGTGGACACTCAAGTTGCCGTCAGTGGTCTTGAGCAGGCGCTTGAGATCGTTGAAGCTGAGCGAGTCGTTGATGGCCAGAGCGCTGACGATGCCCAGGCGCAAGCGCTCGTGGATGAGGCGGTCGAGATCGGGCAGCTCGGCTGGGCGACTGAGCCGCGAGGCGCGCTCCGGCTTCGGCTCGGGAAGAGGCGCACGATTTTTGGGCGCAATTCTAGCCACCGTATTTCCTCGCGATCAAAACTCCAAAGACGATATGCAAAACGCCGAAGCCGGCCGCAAGCAGCAGGTTTCCCCAGGCGGCGGGCGCAAGCAGCGCGAGCACGCCGGCGAACATGAAACACCCGCCCATGACCGGCACAATGGCGACGGAGAACGCGCCCCCGGTGATGATGCCGGCGCCGTACAGCAGCAGCCACATGCCGGGCAGCACGGAGATGACATCCGTGCGATAGATGACCGCAGTCATCAGCGCTCCCACCGCGACCGGAGGCAAAAAGCTGATGGCGAATTTCTTGCCCGGCCCGCTGGTGAGGGGTAGGCCGGCGCGCTGAGCCTTGATCCAGACGGCGGGCAGGGCGATGGCGACGGCGACGACCGCGGCGGCCAGCCAGACCTTCAGCCAGGCGGTGGAGGAAACCTGTCGGGATGCGATATAAGCCGCAGCTAGCGCCACGATACCCGTAGCCACCTGGCCCCACCCCGGGACCGCAGTGAACGAAGAGGAACGCTCCATGGTCTCGCGGATGAAGCGCAGGTCTTCGATGGCGCCAGCAGGCAGCGGCCGGAAGCGGGAATGAAGCCGGCGAACGCGATGCGGGCGGCGTTCGAGCATGAGTCAGGATACGGCCGGAGTCTTTGCGTGTCAAGCTACTTTGCGCTACAAAGACCATTCCGCTCCGTCGTTTGCCCGCCATGGGGCGAGTTACACTGACGACAATGAGTGAACTGGGAAAGGTGCTGTTGGTATTGGGCGGGATGCTGGTGATTGCGGGGCTGGTCCTCGTGCTGCTGGGACGGACGAATCTGCCCCTCGGTCGGCTGCCGGGAGATTTTCTGGTTCGGGGGAAGAACACAACCTTTTATTTTCCGCTGGCGACCTCCATTGTCCTGAGTGTGGTGTTGAGTCTGGTTTTGTATCTGGTGGGAAGGCTGCGGAGATAGCTTTTAACGCTTCGAGCGCGCGGAGATGCCGCTCCGTTAAGATCTGCGGCCGCCGAAATGTGCGCTGATCTCCCTTATACTGCCTGCTTGTCCTGACTTCCCCCGGGATTCCTGCGCGGCCATGGCTACTGCTGAACTTACGAGACCGGACACGCGCGGCGTCTTTCGGCAGCGCGACTTTCGCGCCCTCTGGCTGGCACAGTTCGTGTCAGTGTTCGGTGACTTCCTGGCGGTTTTTGGCGTCATCAGCCTGATCACCTTCCGCTGGCATGGGACGGCGGCCCAGGTGACTTATGTGTTGATCTCCTACATGTTGCCGCTGGCCATCGTCAGCCCGATCGCAGGAGTGTTCGTCGACCGCTGGCGGGTGAAGCGGGTGATGATTGCGAGCGACCTGATCCGCGGCGCGCTGGTGCTCCTGTTGCTTTGGGTCTCTGATGTAGCCCAGCTGTACACCCTGTTTGTGGCGCTCGGCGTGGTATCCAGTTTTTTCGGCCCCGCCCAGTCGGTGGCTTTGCGCACCCTGGTGGCAAAGGACAAGCTGCTGGCCGCGAATGCACTGATGTCGCAAGCGTTCTACACCGTGCGTCTGCTGTCGCCGGTGGTCGCGGGCGCGCTGGTCGCCTGGCTGACCGAGAAGTCGTGCTTCTACGTTGACGCATTCAGCTTCTTCTTTTCCGCCGCCATGGTGAGCTCGTTGCTGATCCGGCGGGAAGCGGCGCACGACAGCAACACGGTGAAAGGCTTCTGGGAGCAGCTGACCAGCGGCAATCGTTTCATCTTCACTCATCCCTCGCTGGCCTTTGTGATCACTTCGATGGTGAGCGCGATGTTTGTGATGAGCTGCCTCAGCCCGCTGTTTTCTATTTATGTGCGCGACATCCTGCACTCGGGAGTCTTCACCTACGGCATCGTTAGTTCGGCGGTGGGCGTGGGACTGATTGCCGGCACAACCGCGGTGAATCGTTTCGGCGGCGAGCGTTCGAAAAAGAGCGTGGTGCTTGTGGGGTTGATCGTCTGCGCGGCCGGGGTGGCGCTGCTGGGAATTTTCGGTGCGATCCCGGCAGCCGTGGCGACCACCTTCACTATGGGCTTCGGCATCAGCTTTGTCGTGGTCGCGGCGCAGACCCTAATGCAGCAGGAGACGCCCCCGGCGATGCTGGGCCGAGTCAGTTCCAGTTTCATGTCGGTGTTCTCAGCAGCGCAGGTGTTGGGCTTGCTGCTCTCGGGTCATCTGGCGGTGTGGTTCGGCATCCGCATCGTGTTTCTGCTATGCGCAGCCGCCCTGGCTGTGATCGCCCTCGCGGGATTCGCCCAGCACAAACCTACACCGATGCCCTTGCCGGCGGACTAGGCAAGCGCGCCGAGCTATGCGGCGCGCAGCAGGCCGATGCCGAGGGTAGCCACTCCTACTGCGAGAAATAGTGCTCCGGCGTAGATAAGGGATACCGCTCCGCCGGCCTGCGTGGCATTGGGAGGCAGGACGGAGAAAAAGAAGCCGGACGAAATGAGAATCGCTGCCAGCGGGATGCCAATGCGGACAAACCACAGAACAGCGGAGGGCAGGACGGCGGCATCTGCCAGCACCTGGCAAATGAGCGAAAGCAGGACGATGACGCCGGCGTGGGCGTGTCCGGCGCGGAAGAAGTTCTGGCGCAGCGGGTTTTCCATATAGCCACTGTTCTTGTTCATCAACGAGGTCAACAGGAAATATCCACCATACTGAATCGTGGGCACGGTGATGAGGATCAGACCGCACATCAATCTGGCTTCGCGAGTCATAGGTTTCACCTCTCCGGATGTAGAACGACTGGAATCGTAAGCTGTGATGCCCGGGGGAGGGAAATTGCTTCAGATTCTCCGACTCGGCAGAGGCATACCAAGCCCCGTGAAAACGGAGGGGAGCGTCGTTCACGCCACACCCCTGAGGTGGCCGGGCGGTTCGCCGTCTTATGGCAATCGCCCTCGCTCCCACGGTACACTCGCTGGCGGTGTCGGTAAGCGACCAACTCGGGTTCAGCTTCAAGCCTCCTGAGCGGCGGGTGTGGACCGTGCGTGAGCTGGTGGCGGCGGTGCGCACCTCGCTCGAGCGGGAGTACAGCGACACCCGGGTCGAGGGCGAGATTTCCAATTTCCGCGCGCATGAGTCCGGGCATCTCTATTTCACGCTTAAGGACGGGAGCGCGCAGATCCGGGTGGTGATGTTCCGCTCGCAAGCGCGACTGCTGCGGTTTCGTCCCGAGGACGGGATGCAGGTGGTGGCGCGAGGCCGGGTCACGATTTATGAAGGCCGCGGCGAGCTGCAGATTTCGGCCGAGTCTCTGGAGCCGCGGGGCGCGGGCGCATTGCAGATTGCCTTTGACCAGCTGAAGGCAAAGTTGCAGGCAGAAGGCCTGTTCGATGCGGCGCGCAAGACGCCCATCCCGGCGTTGCCGAGGAGGATTGGCATTGTGACTTCCCCGCAGGCGGCGGCACTACGCGACATTCTCCATATCCTCGAGCGGCGCCATCACACCGCGAACGTGCTGATCTTTCCCGCGCAGGTGCAGGGCGATACCGCCGCCATCGAGGTCAGCGCCGGAATCCGTTACTTCAACAAGACTGGGTGTGTGGATGTCATCATCGTGGCGCGCGGCGGGGGATCGGCCGAAGATCTGGCGGCGTTCAACCATGAGGGCCTGGCGCGGACGATTGCGGCGTCGAAGATCGCGGTGATCTCGGCGGTGGGACACGAGACGGATTTCACCATTGTGGACTTCGTAGCCGACCTGCGAGCGCCCACGCCCTCGGCGGCGGCGGAGCTGGTGATTCGCTCGCGGCAGGAGATTGAAGAACAGGCAGAGCGGTTGCATCAGCGCCTGGCCCGGGCGGTGCGCTACCGGCTGCTGATGGGCAGACAGGCGTTGACCGAGCGGGCGCAGCACGGTGCGTTTACGCGCATGCGTGGAGTCATTAACCAGGGGCACCAGCGACTGGATGACATCGAATTCCGGCTGGAGCGTCGGGAGCGCGGGCTTCTCGAACGGCTGCGGCGGCGGTGGGAGATGGCGGCGGCGGCAGTGCGACACTACGATGCGCGGCGCATGCTGGCGGGTATTCACCGGGAACTCGATGCGCGGGTTGCGGAAATCGCCAGTGTGATGAGGACGACACTGTTGCGCCGAGCCGGGAAGCTCGATCAGGTATCGGGTCGGCTGGAAACTCTGTCGCCCGTGGCCATCCTGGAGCGTGGGTATGCACTGGTGTTTGACGCCGAGGGGAAGCTGGTGAGGGATGCGTCGCGACTCCAGGCGGGCGATGAAATCTCGGCACGGCTGGGAAGAGGAACGGTGGACAGCGTGGTGAAGAGAACGCGGTAGGCCCGGGCGCGGCCCTTGCACCGGTTTCAAGATTTATCGCCGGCGCCGGTGTGGGGCTTCTGTTCCTGTCTGATCCGGCCCGCGGCTCGCATTTTATTTCGTGGATTACAATGAATTCGTTCGTGCCGCGAGAGGGGATGGATGCAGGTTTCTGCCGCGTGGCCGGCGATGTCGGTGAGCTCAGTACTCGACATTCTGCTGGTCGCGTTCATCATTTACGAATTTCTCGCGCTCATCAAGGGGACGCGGGCCTCGCTCATGCTGGTGGGCGTGGCAGGGCTGGCGCTGGTGTTTTATTTCTCGCGGCTGGGCGAGTTGCGCACGGTGCACTGGCTGATCAGTACGCTGCTGCCCTTTGCAGTGTTCGCGATGATTGTGGTGTTCTCGGCCGAGATCCGGCAGGCACTGGCGCGACTGGGGCGCAAACTGAGCTTCAGCCGGGCTCCGGCGGAAGCCGATGCCTACGACGACATTGCGCTGGCGGCCAATCTGTTCTCGCAGAATCAGACCGGAGCCCTGATTGTGATCGAGCGCGAGATCGGCTTGCGCACATACATTGAAAGCGGCGTGCCGCTCGATGCGCATCTTTCCTATGATCTGCTGGCCACAATTTTCCGGCCCAGCGCTCCGCTCCATGACGGAGCGGTGATTGTGCAGGGCGATCGGGTGGCGGCGGCGGCTTGTTTCCTGCCGTTGTCCATGAATCCCGTGCTCTCGACGCAGCTGGGGACGCGCCATCGCGCCGGTATCGGCGTCACCGAAGAGACGGACGCGATTGCGGTGATCGTCTCCGAAGAAACCGGTGCGATCAGCCTGGCGGTTTCGGGAAAGATTGAGCGGGACCTGGCTGTGGAACAGTTGCGTGCGCGCATGGGAGAGTTGTTACGCCGCTATGTTTCGGCAACCGCCCTGCCCACGCCCATCACCAACGGGGAAGAGAGCGCGGAGAAGGGCTTCGATTCCCGCCCTGATTTGCCGCATGGCACCGAGACCAGATCCAAGAGCGGGGCGGACGACTAAGGCATGAACGACTTCATCCGCAGAAACGTGACCAATAATCTCGCCCTGAAGCTGATCTCGCTGGCGCTGGCGATAGGGTTGTGGCTGGCGGTGGCGCGCGATCCCGTGGATGAGATCGCGGTGGAAGTGCCGATCGAATTTCACAACGTCCCCAACAATCTGGAGATCAGCACGGAGCGTATTCCGAACGCGCAGCTTCGCCTGGGAGGACCGGAGAGAGTGGTGCATCGTCTGCAGGCCTCGGACGTGCACGTGGAGATCGACCTGGCGCACGTGACGGCGGCGGGGCAACGGACCTTTGATCTCGCGTCGCAGCGCATTCAGAAGCCGCACGAGCTGCAGGTGTTGCAGATCGTGCCCACGCAGGTACGCCTGACGTTTGATAAGCGACTGACGCGGCAGGTGGAAGTGCATCCCCGGGTGATTGGCAGCTTCGCCGCGGGGCGGCAGATCAAGAACATTGCGGTCAACCCGCCGGTGATTCAGATCAGCGGCCCGCAAGAACGCGTGCAGGCGGTGGAAGCGGCTATCACCGACCCCATCGATGTCAGCGGGACCATGGACCACAACAGCTTCGTCACTCACGCCTATGTATCCGATCCGATGGTGCAGGTGGTGAATCCGGGACCAATCTATGTCACCGTCACCATGGAAAGTGTCCCTGCTGCCGCGGGCGGGCACCGGTAAGCGTCAGCGAGGAGAGCTGCTTTTCAGTTCGTTGGTTGAAACAGCTTCGACAGATTCCATGACGATCCAGACCCGACAGCTTTTTGGAACCGATGGGATTCGCGGCGTAGCCGGTGAATTTCCCCTTACCCTTGAAAACACCTACCTGATTGGCCGCGCGCTGGGACACAACCTGGTGCGACCACACCATAGAACCCGGGTGGTGATTGGCCAGGACACGCGGCAATCGAGCGCTTGGATTGCTGATCGTGTGGCGCTGGGGTTGAATTCCGGCGGCGTCGAGGTACACAGCGCCGGAGTGATCACCACGCCGGGAGTGGCGTACCTGGCGCGCTCGCGGAAGTATGACGCGGGAGTGGTAATTTCGGCGTCCCATAATCCGTGGACGGACAACGGAATCAAGGTCTTCTCGGGCGATGGATACAAGCTTCCGGATGCGCGCGAACTGGCGATCGAGCACGAGATTTTTGGCCTGCTGCAGAATCCGCGGTCGCACCCCGAGCCGAAGGAGAAACCGGCACCCAGCCTGCCGGGGGACGCGGAGCTGCGGCACGGCTATGTTGAGTGGCTGGCTGCGAACTGCCAGTCGGACCTGAGCCGGTTGCGAGTGCTGGTGGATTGCGCCCATGGTGCGGCCACTGCGGAGGCGCCGGAGTTGTTTCGTCGATGCGGAATTCGAGCGACCTTTTTGAGTGCGTCTCCCGATGGAAAAAACATCAACCAGAACTGCGGCGCGCTCCACCCCGAGGTGGTGGCGAAAGCGGTCGGCGGGATGAAGGGTGCATTTGATGTGGGAATTACCTTTGACGGGGACGCGGATCGCGCCCTGTTCAGCGATGCCGAAGGGCGCGTGGTGAATGGCGATGCGGTGTTGCTGCTGGTGGCGCGCGACTGGCAGTCTCGCGGCCTGCTGCGGGGCTCGACCATCGTGGCCACGACGATGTCGAACATGGGACTGGAAGTGGCGCTGCGGAAGGCGGGCATTGATATGTTCCGCGCCAACGTGGGCGACAAGTACGTGCTGGAAGAGATGCAGAAGAGCGGCGCCCTTCTCGGCGGCGAGCAGTCGGGACACATTATTTTTCGCGACGGCGAAGCGACCACCGGAGACGGGCTGCTGACCGCGCTGCGGGTAATGGAGATTGTGGCACGCACGGGACGTCCGCTGGCCGAGTTGATCGCCGACCTCAAGGTGTTTCCCCAGACGATCCAGAATGTGCGCGTGCGGGAGAAGAAAGCATTCTCCGAAGTGCCCGACATTCAGCGTGCCATTGCCGCAGCCGAGAAAGAGCTTGATGGCAACGGGCGAGTCGTGGTGCGCTATTCGGGAACGGAGTCGCTGGCGCGAGTGATGGTGGAAGCCGAGTCGGAGAACCAGATGAAGGCGCTGGCAGCGGGAATTGCGGCGGCGATTCATAAAACCCTGGGAGCGTAGGAAAGCCGCGCGGAGAGCGATTGATCCTTCGAGCGATAGCCATGCTGAATTTTCTGAGCGGCGTTGCGACGTTGTGGAATCTGACGCTGTTCTTTGTGGTCGTGGCGACGCTGGTGTGGTTTCTGTATTCGTTTGCCTTACGGCGAATCGTTCGCGCAAGAAGAATCGAAGGTCTGCGAATGAAGCGGCTAATGCGCGAAGCGGCGGAGCGGAAACGCGAAGCGCCCTAGAAGTCAGGAAGAGCTTGACCCGCCCAGGCCCGGAAAATCACGCTCGGGCGACTTACTCCAGATCACGCCAGTTTGGACCCACTCCCACATCCACCTGCAGGGGCACGGTGAGGGGGTAGACGTGTTCCATGTGTTCGCGGACCAGGTTCTTCATGATGTCGACTTCCGCCGCCGGCACTTCAAACACCAATTCATCGTGGACCTGGAGGGTCATTCGCGATTTCAGGCGGCTTTGGCGCAGGGCGGCGTCGATACGAATCATCGCGATCTTGATGAGATCGGCGGCCGTGCCTTGCAAGCGCGTATTGACGGCGGTGCGCTCGGCGAATCCCCGCAGGTTGAAGTTCTTGCTGTTGATATCGGGGATGGGGCGAACGCGTCCGAACAAGGTCCTGACCCGCTGCTCGCGGCGCGCCTCGCCCAAGGTGTCATCGATGAATCTGCGCACGCCGCTGTACTTCTCGAAATACGCCTCGATGAACTGCTTGGCTTCGGCGGGTTCAATCCCGAGATTCTGCGAGAGTCCGAATGCGGAAAGGCCGTAGACGATGCCGAAATTGACAACCTTCGCCTGGCGGCGATGCTCGGGAGTGACCATCAGCGGCGGAACTCCGAAGACCTGGGACGCAGTCAGGGTATGAATGTCGTCGCCGCGGCGGTAAGCTTCGACCAGCAACGGGTCTTTCGAGAAGTGCGCCAGCAGGCGCAGCTCAATCTGTGAATAGTCAGCCGCCAGAAGAACGTGCCCGGGATCAGCGGTAAAGGCGGCGCGGATTTCCCGTCCGAGTTCGGTGCGAATGGGGATGTTCTGCAGGTTGGGATTCGTGGAGGAGAGTCTCCCCGTGGCGGTGCCGGTCTGTCCAAAAGTTGTGTGCAGGCGGCCGCTGGCCGCACTGAGCAGGGCAGGGAGCGCATCCACATAGGTCGACTTCAACTTGGTAAGCTGGCGGTATTCGAGCACGAGGCGCGGAACATCGTGCTCTTCGGCGAGGCCTTCGAGCACGTCCACGGCCGTAGAGATGGTCTTGCCCTTCCCGTACTTCACCGGCTTCGGGAGGTTAAGCTTGTTGAACAGCACGTCGCCGAGCTGCTTCGGCGAACTGATGTTGAACTCGACACCCGCGCGATCGTAAATTTCCCTGGCTTTGACGTCGATGTCGCGCTCGAGACGCAACGACATTTCACCCAGGGCATGGCGGTCGATCTTGACTCCGGTCTTTTCCATGCGCTGGAGCACCGGTACCAGCGGCAAGTCGATCTCCTGGTAAATCTTCAGCAATCCGGCGCTCTCCACCTCCTGGCGCAGAGCGGCCGCCAGGCGTCCGGTGATGTCGGCGGATTCGGGAAGCGCGCCGCCGAGCTTGAGATTGAAGTGGCGCAGGGCGATATCGACGAGGCGGTGCGAGGAGTAAGTAGGATCCAGGAGGTAGGAGTACAGCATGGTGTCGTGTCCGATGTTCTCGACAACGATTCCCTGCTGCTCGAATTGGTGAAGCGCCGACTTGTAGTCGTGAATCGCCTTCGGCAGGGCGCCGTCGGCGAGGGCGGTCAGGAGGCGTGACCAGGCGGCGGATCCGGGAGCGACCGTCAGGGCTTTCCCCGGCGTCGAAGCGATGGCGAGGCCGCGCACGGCGGGAGACGACCCCGCGGAAGCGGCGGCCAGCGGCAACAAGGTTTCGTCGCCCTCACCTTCTGCCGCTTCCTCTGCGACCGGCGGAGCGAATTCACCTTCGAGAGCGATGGCCAGCGCGCTCCCGGCGGACACCGCCTGCAATACATCTTCAACCTCGGCAGCCGATTTGGCCGCGGTGTACTGGGCCTCGCCGACTTCAACTAGCGGCAGAAGTTCCTTCAGCAACGAGGTGAACTCCAGTTCGGTAAACAGGGCGCGCAGGCTCTCGCCATCGGGAGCGCCGGCCCGCATGTGGTAAACATC
>Ga0126383_10002093_pt1 | contig 12774 bp, 13 predicted proteins | sample PanSoiMetPlot_35_FD_96882 | JGI IMG/M metagenome (GOLD analysis project Ga0126383, IMG submission 96882) | Tropical forest soil microbial communities from Panama - MetaG Plot_35 | ecosystem: Environmental > Terrestrial > Soil > Tropical forest > Bulk soil | place: Panama | collected 2016-02-17
CCGCCGCCACCCACGATGACGATCGTCTTGAGCTGGCTCGCAGAGCTCTTGGAGGGCGTGAGCGCGGCCTTCTCCCGCACGAACGCCTTGCCGTCCCTCTGCTCGACACGCCAACAAGACACAGGATTGAGCGCGGGCGCGCGCAGGGCCTCTCCCGTGCGCAAACTGAAGCAGGCGTGATGCCAGGGGCAGCGCACCGTGTCCCCGACCATCAGGCCTTCGGCGAGCGGTCCGCCATAGTGCGTGCAGGTCGAGCTGACGGCAAAGAGCTCATTGCCACGTCGGGCGACGAGCACAGCCTCGCCGCCCACTTGTCCAGCCAGCATGCCGCCGTCGGAAATCTCCGAGATCGAAATCCCTTGCGTCAAATCGGGAGGAGTGGGATCGCTCATCGTTTCTCCAGGTCTTGGCCGCCACCCCTACGGTAGCACCGCCGGGTGCCTCCCCGCCGCAAAGACTCCCTGGTCATCCCTCAATTCGGCACGACGAATACTCCCGTGGCGCCGACGAACTCATCGCTCGCCGTAGGCGCTCCAGGCGGAACGATCCACGGTCCGCCGTCGACGCGAAGGTTCATGTGGTAGAGGCCGGGGGCGAGCTCGAGACGCAGCCGCCAGCGATTCTTCGCCACCTGCTCGAGCGACCTCGGCGCCCACTCCGTAGCATCGCTCGTAATCTCGACCGATCGGGCGTTCTCCGCCCGAACCTCGATCCGGTACCAGCCTGCCGTCTCGTGCAGGATCTGCCAGGAAGGCGAATCGCTGCCGCCGCCGTGGCCGCCGACGCGGGCGGGACTCCATGCCGGGGTGAGCCTGACACCGAGGGTGGCTTGTCCGTGCTCGCTCTCCGGTGTGCCGAAGAGGGCGGGAGCCGCCGATCCTCCCGTCCCGACGATCGCGAAGCCCGGCAAGACCGTCATGGCCGCGCTGCCCCGCACCCAGGTGCGAGGCCCGGCCGCATGGCTCAGCGAGATTCCAGCGGCCGACTCCAGAGCCACGCGGCCCCGCGACCAGCCCAAGCCTGTATGAATCGTCGCCCGGCGAATCGACTCCGAACGGCCGGTCGCGACCCAGCCGGTGTCGGCGTACGAATAGTGATAGTCGTAGTGCGTGACACCATCCCGCGTCTGCTGCACAGCCGCAGAAGAAACGAAGTTCCCGAGCCGCTTCCAGCCACCGATTCCGAGAAGCGGCAAGGTGCTTTCCCCTCGGTCGTAGTCGCGCTGACCGGCGACGCCGAGCCACATCGTCGACTTCGCCGCGTCGAAAAGGAGACGCCCTTCCGCACGACCATACTCGGCGCCATTCTGCGCGTGCGCGCCCATGAGCGCGCCCAGCTCCAGTCGGCCGAATCCCAACGAGAGGCGATGGGCGAAACGCCCGTACGCGAGCCCCGGATCGGAGCCAAGGCTCGTCGCTCCCTCCAACGTGAGCGGCGCGCGGGGGGAGAGGAGGAGCGAAGGTTGGGCGGCGCCCGCGGGAGCGGGCTGGGCCCACGCCGGAATCCATGGCCGCACCGAAAGTGTCGCGACCAGAACAAAGCCCATGATGAGACGAACAAGAGTCGCTGATTGAAATCTCACGGCGTGCTCCTTCGCGGTGACTTGGAGAGTGGAGTTTCGTTCTTCGTCTCGGAAGAAACTTGCCAACGGCGTGCGGAAAGCCATGCCCTCGATTGAAGGCTGGCAGCCGAGCCGGGAGGAACTCCGGAGCGGATGTCTTTCTCCACGCGCTCGCGGAGAACGAGCAGATCGGCGTCTGGGGCGCCGGCCCGCGTCGGGGCCAGCACGGCCACGGATGCAACGCTCACGGGAACGTGTCGAGCGACGAGGTCCGAAAGAACGACCAAAGGAACAACGAGCGACTCGCGCGGCCGGGCGGATCGCAAATGGGAGAGGGTGTCGGGGGGGACACCGCCTTGAAGCGCTCCCGCCGCGGCCACGATCTCGGCCTCAGTAGATTCCTTTCCCATGGCGTCGCGAGCGTGACGACAGGCTTCCGCATAAGCGCGAACCGCCTGCACGATTCGTTCGCCCGAAGCGCCTTTGGTCGCTCCCTCGATGGCTTTGGAGACGAGCGGCTGCGTTGGCAGGGCATCCTTTCGGGCCTCCTCCACGATCGAGGTCACGGCCGCTCTCGTCCCCGGATCGAGACGCTCGAGTCCTTGCGAATCTGCCGAGGCCCATGCTCCCGCGGCGGACCAGAGAAAGAGAACCGCGGCGGTTGCCGCCGCGCGCAGCAAAGAGGTCATGTGCCCCTCGGCCATCCGACGACGACCACGGAGTTCGGCACTCCGAACCCATCCTCCGGGGCCAGCGGCGCGCCAGGGTCGTTCACCCAGCGTGCGCTGTTCACGACGAACGCGTAGACGTGCCTGCCGTGGCTCAAGGGGATGGACACGCTCCACACGCCCGCGGCGGTCTGACGCATGGGGGTCGCGGAAGCATCCCAATCGTTGAAGTCTCCGACGAGCGCAATGCTGGCCGCACCCGGCGCCGACAGCGTGAAGTGCACCACGGTCATCGAATCGGCGGACGCGCTCCCGCTCCGTGCCATGGCGGCACGACCATCGTCCGCGGCCGGGTGCTGCGAGCTGATGCGACCGACAAGCACCCCGACGCCGAGCAGCGCCACGATCGCGGCCGCGACCGCCCAGGGCCGGGCCGCGAACCCTCGCGGCTCGAGCCACCATCGGACGATCGAGCCTAGGCTTCCCGGACGCGGCTCGGCGGCGAGCGCGTCGTCCAGGCGCCGCCTCGCGTCCGGGCCGAGCGGCGGCGTCGAGCGATAGCCTTCCCGGATCCTCTCGAGCCAGGCTTCTCTCTTGTTTTCGGGATCACTCATGGCGCATGGCCTCCAGGCGCGGTCGCAACTGCTCACAGGCGCGCTTCACCCGCATCTTGAGGGCGGATTCGCTCACCCCGATGAGAGATGAGATCTCGGCATATCCCAGGCCTTCACCGTGCTTGAGGAGCAGAGCTTCTCTCAGCTTGGGCTCCAGCTCTTGCAGAGCGACATCGAGAGCATCTCGCAGCTCGAAATCGGAAGTCGAGGCGGAAGTTCTCTCGTCCGGGTGATCGCGCAGGGCTTCCTCGTTGTGAACCACGATTCCTCCTCGGCGCCCGCGTCGCCGAGCCAGGCTGCGGCATCGGTTGATCAGGATGCGGAACAGCCAGGAGCGAAACGCCTCCCGCTCGACGTAGCGCCCGAGGCCGCGATAGGCGCGGAGGAAGGTTTCTTGGAGAGCATCCTCCGCGTCTTCGCGGTGCCCCAGATAGCGCCAGGCAAAGCGGCCAAGCTCGTCGTAGTAGGCGTCCACGAGCGCTCGGAAAGCGTCTCGGTCCCCATTCCGAGCTCGAGCGACGAGCGCGATGTCGTTCATTCCATGGTCGACGCCAAGTGCTCATCGATCTCCGTCAAGAATTCCGGCGGGCCGTCACCGGTACGACGCTTTTACCGATCCCCAGGTCTTCTGATGTGTCGGAGTCGGATTCGGCTCCAGGGCGGAATCCACGACGATGCCCCGGGCGTCGAGCGTCACCTGCGAAAGGAAAGGCTTGTATCCCGTTGCGTCGATGCCGAGCGCGTAAGTTCCGAAGGGAAGCTTGGCTGCATAGCGGCCATCGAAACCGGTTCGGAGGTCGACGTGCGTCCCCCCCGAGCTCAAGGTCACCAAGGCTCCCGCGACCGGGGCGAGCGACCCAGCCGCCCCTGCCGGCGCCAACACAGAACCGGAGAAGAGACTCGAATCAGGCGGAGTAGGGCCCGGGACGGGCGGAGCTTCCTTGTGCAGATAGACGTCGTAGGTCATGTCGGTCTGGCCCAGGGCGTCGAGTCTTGCGTAGACCGGCGTGTATCCCAGGCCCGCCACCATCAGGACGTACATCGCATCGCCTGAAGCAAAGCCACTCGCTCCGTAGGTCCCATCCGCGGCCGAAACCATCGGGACCTGGATCGAATCCGGATCGCTGATCTGAAGGGTCAGGAAGACTCCTGAGATCGGCTGGTTGGTGTCGGCATCACGCACGGTGCCTTGCAGAGACGTACCCTGCGCCTGCCCAGAAAGTCCCACGATCAATGCCAATGTCGCGATCGCCCGCGCATTCATCATCATTCTCCTCCTTGTGTCGAAGTGAGCCCTTGGACGGCCTTTACGGGCGCGCCTCTGCGCAGAGCACGCTCACCTGTTCGAATAACCCCGGGAGGACGGACTTGGTCACACTTCTGAACATGACAAGGCCCCCTGAGGGGGGTGCAGCTGTGTGTTTCCGGATTGAAAGGGTAGCCATTCAATAGCAAGATCCAGAGAAGGTAGGGGATCGGCGCGCGGTGGGGAGTAGAGCCTCCGCCCTCGGAGACCGCACCATCATGGTGAGTGTCGGCGTTCTGTCACTGATCGCTCTTGCCGTTCTCGCCGTCGCGTTCATGGCCCTCGCCTCCAGCCGAGGCATGGCTCGCGCTTTTGTCTCGTTCTGCTGGGTGCCCCTCGCCGCGCTCATCCTCTTGCTCGTGCAGCGCAACCGATTGGGTCTGGAAGCGCTTCTCCTTCTCATGGTGATTCTGGTCCTTGCGGTCGTCCTGGTCGGGCTCGGAGCGGCGCTCTCGGTCAAAGCCAGTCGCCGTGGGGATTCCTCAGCCATCGCCCTGAAATGGGGGACTCTGGCCGCAGCAGTACCTCTCCTGATTCTGGCCGCAGGGTGGGTGATGGACGCCTTGCACTGATGGCACACGGAAGGGGGCACCGGTCCGATGGACGAGCGACACGAACGTCTGCCCGAGGACCGCGACCGGATCCTCGCCACCGGTGGTAGGTCGCGTTTGAAGCGCCTTGCTCGGCTCGTCGTGGTCGTGGCCGTAGTCGTGGTGCTTGGAATCCTCACGTTCGATCCAGCGAAACGCCCCCCTTCGATTGACGCCCCTCGCTCTGGGGCGGCGACGACCTCGACTCCCGATCTGCGTCCCGAGTACCCCGACGCCGCTCTCGAGGCCCGCCTGAGAACTCTCGCGACCGGCATCCCCGCGCGCTGTGGGATCGTGGCGAAGCGGCTGGGGAACGGTGCCGTCGCGCGCGTGAATCCGGATGCGCGCATACCGTTACTGAGTGTGGTCAAGCTGCCCGTAGCGATCGTCGTGCTCGATGGAGTGGATCGGGGGCGGTGGTCACTGGATACTCCGATCACCCTGCTCGGTCGAGACATGCACCCCAGGGGTGAGCTTGGCGATCGCTTCCCGCGCGGGGGAGGGCCGGTGACTCTCTACAGGCTTCTCAAGCTAATGATCACGCGCAGCGAAAACAGCGCGGCCGACGCCCTGACGCGCCTTGTCGGCGGTCCGAGCGCCGTCACCGAATGGCTGGAGCGCCACGACATCCGTGACCTGCGGGTCGACCGAAACGAGCGCGATCTCGGGAATGACTGGTATGGATTGGCTGCTGGAGCCGACACGATGGGATCCGCGGAGGAGATCCGCGAGCTGCGAGCTCAGGTCCCGCAAGCCGTTCACGATAGCGCGGCTCAAGCCATGTTGCTCGATCCGCGCGATACGGGGACGGCCGAAGCCTGCGTTCAGCTGCTCGAACGACTATGGCAGGGAGATCTCTTGTCCGCGACGATGACCGACACGCTGAGGTCCCTTCTCGCGCGTTGCGAAACGGCGCCGGATCGACTGCCAGGGCTATTGCCCAAAGGCACACCCGTGGCGCACAAGACCGGCACGGGCGGAACCTCGGGAGGGGTTACCGTGGCGGTCAACGATATCGGAGTCATGCGCCTGCCCAATGGCGACGATGTGGCGATCGCCGTCCTCATCGGCGAGCCGCGCGGGTCGATTCCCCGAGCCGAAAGGTTGATCGCAAGAGTGGCGCGCACCGTGTTCGATGCGTGGAGTGCCGCGGACTCCGCGGGGCGATCTAGGCCTCCCGACTCTCCTCCCCAGACAGCCAAAATGACTCGGAGCGGATTGAACCGAAGCGGCCGCTCCGAAAACGGAGCGGCCGTCGGTCCACCATGCGGCGTGCGGCCGCGCCCTGGGCGGGTCAGCGATAGTGCGCCTTAATCCCGCCCCATGTCGCCGCCTGGGTCGGCGTCGCAATCGGCGAGCAGGTCACTTTGAGCGTGTACTTCGACCCGCACGGGATGTCGGTGAAAGTTGCCGGCGCGGCCAAGATCCAGTACGTCCCTGGCATGAGCGGCGCGCCGCATTGTACGGGTGTGCAAGGGCCGGTGAAGTTGTTGCAATAGGGGAACACCCCGGCGCATCCAGCGTTGGCGTCCAACAAAGCGAGTTGACTGGCCGCTTCGCCGTTTAGTTCGCAGTCCACCTGCGTGGGCTGCGTGAGAGTAATGCGGTACCAGTCGGTATCGCGGAACTGGATGAAGTTCGGATCACGGTAGGTTCCATACATGCCGCACACGACGATCGGCGTAGACCCGCACTGCAGATCCCTGAAGCTGGGCGGATCCGAGTTGCAGCCAGCGTCGTAAGTGTCCACGTAACCGGACCCGCAGCCCGGCTCTCCCTCGGCGATTGAGCCGGCCGGACACGGTACGATGCAACACGGCGTAACGTCGATCGTGTAGTTCCCGCAGTCAACGGCCGAGTAACCGTCCACGACGATGTAGTACGTGTTGCCTGCGACCAGGTCCACATGGAGAAGCACCGACGGACCGCCGTGGAAGCCGCAGCCATCGTTGTTGCAGGCGACCACGGTCGCCGGCGAGTTCTGGTAGACGTAGAGGCCGCTGTCGTACGTGGTCCCTCTGCAGAGCGAGATCCCTATGCACTCGTCGGTTGCGGGCGTGTACGAGTAGACGACATCCGGGGCGCCCGTGAGCCCGCAGGGGAACTCGTAATCGTTGAGGGCGTTGCACGTGTTCCCCGCATCGGAGTACGGGACGCCCGGAATCACTTTCGCCGTCGGGATGTCCTCCCCTCCGACGAGCGGATGAGTTGCATCCTTCTGCGGGATGGTCGTGGTGGGTGGCCTAGGCCTGATCTGTTGAGAGTCGGGAGCGCGATTCGAGAACGTGGCGGGAACCTGCGCCGAGGCGATTTGGGCGCAGAGAACGAGAGGCAGCATAAACAGCATTCGCTTCATCGGAGGCACTCCTTGGGAGGCGCCGTCCCCGAAGGAACTTGGCAGGAGGTGAACCGTGGGATAGCCCGAGGGCGGAGGGCGGGAACAGGATAGCCCGAGGGCGTGGGCGAGAAGAGGATAGCGCTTCGTTTGGGAACGACAAGTAGGAATCTTCTGTGAGACCCGAGCCAAGAGCGGCCCACGAGGCTTCATAGCCCGCTCCACGCCCTTGTAAGTTATTGTGGTTGGGAACACCAGCGGGGAAAACTGGCATGCACCGTGGACTTTCGCTTCTCGTGGCTATCGTGATCGCGGTTATGCCGGCGGCTGCAGGGTCGGAGGCGGACCCTTCACGTCCACAGGAATTCGTTCCGGGCCTCCGTTGGCGAGTCGGGCACCTTTGCGTGTACGCGCTGTACACGCCAGATTCGCCAGATATCGATGTCCGGAAGCCGCTCCGAGCTGTGACACCGTTTTATCCGGACGCTGCAAAGGAGGCAGGGGGAGAACTTTGGACGCAAGTCTCTGCCTCGCTCGATGGCTCGGGGAACGTGTCAGATGTTCGGGCGTGGCACTGGAACAACAAGCCTGTCACGGTTATCCAGGCGACGTTAGACTCGCTGAGTGTGGTTGCTCTCCGAGGATGGAAGTTTGAGCCTTGGCGCGCAAGCTTTAGGCAGTTTCAGAAACATACCCAAGTCAAGTTCATCTTCAAACAATTGAAGACATCGCCAGAACAGGAAGGCCGCCTATTTGGAAGGCTTATCGATTCGAAGACAGGGAAGTATGCGCTCTCGCCAAATGCTGGGCTTGGAGACCCGAACGACCCTCCGTACGGCCTCTATTTCATACACGAAGATTCATTCGAGTTTGTGGATGTGTCCGCCGGCACCTATCGGTTGACCGCTACAGGCTTTGGAACACCAACGTCAAGCGTAGACACACTTGTTACGATCGAGCCAGGTCGCTCGGATACGGTGTGTTTCGCCGTCAAGGGACTGCGAGTCATCAAGTCGATGTACTAGAAGTTCTTCCATCCAGGAACAGCTACGAGAAGCTTGGGGTCACCTATTGGGCTATTATCCGCCAAGCGCGGAGGGGGATGGCCGAGCGGTTCAAGGCGGTGGTCTTGAAAGTCTCTTGCAGCGGAATCCAAACACTCACGCTGAATGTCGCCGGAACACTCGCCATCAGCGAAGCACAACGGCTCTCCGCACAAACGAACGGTTCCCGTGGGTGAGGCGCAGCAGGTACACGCCCGAAGCCAGCGGAGCTTCTTGGTCCAGATCCAGAACGTGCCGGCCCGGCCCTAGCCCTTCGAGCTGCCGGCTCAGCACGCGCCGGCCCGACACGCTGTAGACGCTCAACGTGGCTGGTGCGGCATCCGGCAAAGAGAAGGCGACCGTCAAACCCGAGATCGCCGGGTCGGGTCGCGCTCCTTCGAGCGCAAGACCATCTCCCGGCGGCGTTACACCCACGGAGCCGACGCTCCCGAATGCCACCGAGACCGTATTCGAGTAGGCGTTGACGGTGATGAGGTCCAACTTCCCGTCACCGTTGACATCGCTCAGGGCCACGGACAACGACCCAAGACCGACGTGAGATTCCTCATGGAAGGCGAAGGTCCCGTCTCCATTACCGAGTGCGATGATCACGTAATCGTACGGGAGATAGCTGCCGTTCTCGCCGATTGCCAGGTCGAGCTTGCCGTCGGCGTTCAGATCGGCCACGGCCACATGCGTGGGGTAGCTGGCGTAGATATTCCCGTCGATCGCCGCCCCGAACGTCCCGTCTCCGTTGCCCGGCAGGACATAGACCTTTCCGCAGGCGCACTCCTGGTAGGAATCGGTCTCGACCAGATCGGGAATGCCATCTCCGGTGAAGTCACCGACCGCAACGGCGACAGCGAACAAGGAAGGCGCGTATCCGACCCGGGAACCGAATGTGCCCTGACCGCCGTTCAGAAAGACCGATACCGTGGAATTGTCCGTCATGGTGCGCTCACCGATGGCGGAGGGCGCGACGATCCCTAGACTGTTGACGTCGATCAGATCCGTACGGCCGTCGCCGTCGAGATCCCCGGCCGCAAGATCGATGGGAACGTTTCCGGCTGGGTAGGCGACGGGATGTTGGAACGTGCCATCTCCGCGCCCGAGGAGTACGTAGAGACTGTCGCTCGCGACGGCCAGGTCGAGGACGTGATCGCCGTTCAGGTCGGCGAGAACGGACGAGCCGGAACCTGCCAGGCACGGAGTGGGCGTACCGAAAACGCCGTTGCCGGAATTGAGAAAGACCAGCACGCTCGAGCCGGTGGTGACCACGAGATCGATGTCGCCATCGCCGTCCAGGTCTCCGGCGTCCACATGGTATCCCCAGCTCGGAAGCTTGTAGTCGACCCTGCCTCCGAATTGCCCGGAGTCGCTGCCGAAGAGCACCGTCAGACTGCCGCTCACGGTCGCAATGTCGGGTCTGCCGTCGCCGTTCAGATCCGCAACCGCGAGCGAGTGGGGAGTGACGGCCACGTCGTAGGAGACAGGGTTTCCGAACAGCAGTTGCGGGGCTGCTGCTCTCGCGGCACTCGGGGCGACCGCCATCCCCAGAAGGATCGTCGCTGCGCCCACGACCGACCATGTCGATCCGCGGGACTGCACGGGAAGCGCGTTCTCAAGGCGCATGGGTGTGACTCAATTCTGCCGCTGCAGAGAGAAGTCTTCCGCCGGTGAGGCGGCGCCGCCGGCGCGGGGCGCGAGCCCGAAGGACACGGCACGGAATCGGGAAGGAATCGAGATCAAGCGCTGTCGGGCAGGCGCGTCAAGATTCTGGCACCGGCCCGAGCTTTCGGCAAGGCCGCGGCGGAGCGAGCTCGGTCTTGAAAGTCTCTGCGACCAGATCTGAACTCTAACGCTGAATGCCGCCGGAACACTCGCCAATTCCTGAAGATAGATTGTGAGAGGGAACGCCAGTCGCCTCGCGAGTGCGCTCGTCCATGTGGTCCCGAGTGGACTCGCGAGAACTGCTTGGAACTCTGAAGGGTAGCCGAGGGATAGCCAGGAGACTGGCTGAATCTCGACAGCCTGGATAGAATTGTTACCTCGTCAAGTGTGCACCGCCCTCGTGTTCCTGAGGAACTCAGGTGACTCTAGTACAAGCCAGTCCCAAGTCACTAAGTTGTCTCGGTCAGTTTCAAACGCGTCCAATTCCCGTCACGGTCGCCAACCTGATGATATACTCGTCGCGCCATGAGCTTTGCGCTCCAGATCACTCTGGCCGTTAGCCTCGTCCTCTCATTTGCGCCGGCTCGCTCGCTTGCCAGCGAGAACCCGCCGCGGCCGCTCTATTACGAGCGTGAGATCAGCCAAGCAGATCTCCAGGGAAGAACGCTGCGCGAGCTCACGCTCATGCGCAATTGGATCTATGCTCGCGCAGGCAATCCATTCGTCAAGCCATGGCTCAAGGAATTCTTCGCGAAGCAGCCGTGGTACTCCCTGAACAAACGTATGACCAAGACAAGATCTCGGAGATCGATCGGAAGAATCTCGGAGCCATCGCGGGCTACGAAGCTTCGATCACCAGGAAAGAGCTCGTGGAGCGCATCGACGCTCTGAAAGCCATGGGGCTCGAGAGCACCGAGGATCGCGTAGAGAATCAGCTCCTCTCGGCCCGCCTCGGCCGAGCCGACCCCGAAGCCCTCGACGACGACATCGGCGGGATCGATCCGGCGCTCCTCTACAAGGAGATTCAGCCCGAAGATATCAAGGAGTTCTCACGGCGCGACCTGCGGATCTTTCGGAACATGATTTATGCGCGTCACGGAAGGCCGTTCAAGTCCGAATCGCTGAAGGGCTACTTCGGAGTGCTCGAGTGGTACACACCGGACGCGAAATATACCGATGCCCGGCTCACTCCGATCGATCGAAAGAACATTCAGACCATTCTAACTGCGGAGAACAAATTCGGCGGCCCGTTGCGCGAGGGGGAACGCGAGCTGCTCGAGGAGCCTTGATAGCCTGTCTGCTGCCCCGGTGGGGCGGCTTCATGGCGGTCCTGCTCGTCCTTGCCGCGGTTCCGGCGGCAGGCGCACAAGCGCCCACGGACAGCCTGCGCATCGTGGACAGGCCGATCCAGTTCGGCGAGGAGCGCACTCGGCTGACCGTGGAATACCGCCGGATCCATGAAGACCCTGCGGCTTCCAGCGTGCACATCGAGCCGCGCATGATCATTCTTCACTTCACGGGGAATGGTTCGCTCGAGAGCTCCTGGCAATATTTCAATCGCACGCGGATCGAAGCGGAGCGGAAAGATGTCGCCAAAGCCGGTGCCGTGAACGTCTCAGCGCATTTCCTCGTCGACCGCGACGGGATGGTCTATCGGCTCTTACCTGAAACGACCATGGCCCGTCATTGCATCGGACTGAACCATATCGCCATCGGGGTGGAGAACGTTGGCGATGCCGAGCGCTTTCCCCTCACCGACGCCCAGGTGGAGGCTGATGCAGCGCTCGTCCGGTACCTCGCGACCCGTTTCCCGATCACTCATTTGATCGGTCATCTCGAATATCGCGCGATGGAGAGCCATCCCTATTTTCGCGAACGGGACCCTGCCTATCGGAATCGGAAAGTCGACCCGGGGCCCGATTTCATGCGACGCGTGCGTGCCCGCCTTTCAGATCTTCACTTGAAGGGGCCTCCCTCCTGAAGGTCATGGTGACCGCTTAGACACCAGAAGATCGTCGACCCCTAGGTGCGCTGCGAGTGCGCGTGGCCTAATCTGTTGAGCGCGGAGGGATGGCCGAGCGGTTGAAGGAGGCGGCCTTGAAGGTCTCTGCGGCGAAATCCAAACACTCACGCTGAATGCCGCCGGAACACTTGCCAACTCCTGCAGATAGATTGTGAATGGATGCGCTAGATTCGTCGCGGGTGCGCCCGTCTACGTGGTCACGAGGGGACTCGGGAGGACGGCTTAGGACTCTGAAGGGGTAGCCAAAGGGTAGCCAAGAGACTGGCTGGATCTCGACGGCCTGGATAGAATTGCTACCTCGTCGTGTGTGCACCGCCCTCGTGTTCCTGAGGAACTCATGGCTCAAGCGCCCCGCTCGAACATCCGCGGCTTTGCGCAATGGGTCAAAATCGGCCACGCGGGAACCTACATCCGGACGAGGGTTAAGCTCGGAAGGCATCGCATTAGATCAAATGCGGTTGTGCTCTTCCTGCTGGCGTCTGCCGCAATCGTCGCAACAACTCAGGCTACGAATGCCGACTTGTACCAGGCGCCAAGCGAGCCGTTGACGGCTGCCGAGCAGTTGTCCTATTCAGTGGGTTCTTCAGATGAAGTCGTTCTCGGGGAGATAATCGGTGTCGCCGATACCATGGTTCAAACAGTAGAGCACGATGGCTACCAACAAGATCGAAGCATCGTCTTTAGAGTGCACGAGTGGTTGAAGGGGTCAGGACCACCCGGACTCATAAGGGTGGGAGTAAATGCCGACGGTCCCGCGGCTTGTACTGTCATAAACGCTATCAAGAGCGGCGCCGCTCAAGCTGTGCTATTCATGAGTGACGTGCCGCCGCCCCCCACGACTCGCTGGGAGTTTCCTTGGCCCCACCCCCCGGGGCGGCGTTGGTCTCTGAAGGAAAACCCATTTGGATACCAGGCAGGTATGGCGGCATTTCGTACGGGACTTGGCGATTCGCTACTGGCGGC
>Ga0126383_10002094_pt1 | contig 12773 bp, 13 predicted proteins | sample PanSoiMetPlot_35_FD_96882 | JGI IMG/M metagenome (GOLD analysis project Ga0126383, IMG submission 96882) | Tropical forest soil microbial communities from Panama - MetaG Plot_35 | ecosystem: Environmental > Terrestrial > Soil > Tropical forest > Bulk soil | place: Panama | collected 2016-02-17
AGCTCGACATCGCACGCGTGCTCGAGACTGCGCGCGCGGTGCCGCTGCCGCAGGACCGCGAGATCGTGCACGTGCTGCCGCAGGAGTACATCGTCGACGAGCAGGACGGCATCAAGGAGCCGCTGGGCATGGTCGGCGTGCGCCTGCAGGCCAAGGTGCACATCGTGACCGCGGCCATCACCAGCGCGCAGAACATCATCCGGTGCTGCGAGCGCTGTAACTTGAATGTGGCCGACATCGTGCTGCAGCCGCTGGCCAGCGCGCACGCGACCCTGCACGATGACGAGAAGGAGCTCGGGGTCGCCCTCATCGACATCGGCGGCGGCACCACCGACCTCATCGTGTTTCTCGACGGCAGCATCGTTCACACCGCAGTGCTGCCGGTGGGCGGCACCCAGGTCACGCGCGACATCTCGATCGGGCTGCGCACGCCCATGCACGAGGCCGAGAAGATCAAGCTGCGCCACGGCTGCGCGATGACCGCCATGATCGACCGGGACGAGACCATCGAGGTGCCGACCGTGGGCGGCCGCTCGGCGCGCCTGGTGCAGCGCCAGCTCCTGGGCGAGTTCATCGAGCCCCGGATCGAGGAGATCTTCGCGATGGCGCATGCCGAAATCGGCAAATCGGGCTACGAGGACCGGCTGGCCAGCGGGGTCGTCATCACAGGCGGACAGTCGCTGCTCGAGGGCACGCAGGAGCTGGCCGAGGAGGTGCTGGGGCTGCCGGTCCGCCGCGGGGTGCCCAAGGGGGTGGGCGGCCTGGTGGATGTGGTCAAGAGCCCGTCGTACGCGACCGGGGTCGGGCTGGTGCTGTACGGGGGGCGGCAGGTCGGACAGGGCGCGGCCCGGGGCCCGCTCGATCGGCGGCGCGGCGTCATCGATCGCATGCGGAGCTGGTTTTCCGAGGTGTTTTGAAATGAGTTTTGGACTTTTCGACTGTTTTTTTGACACAGCCCAAACCCCGTGATGAGGTGGACGCATGGCGCTCATCGAGCTGGACGACAACGCAAACCGGGCGAAGATCAAGGTCATCGGCGTGGGCGGAGGCGGCGGGAACGCGATCAACTCGATGATCGCGGGCCGACTCGAGGGAGTCGAGTTCGTCGCTGCCAACACCGACTGCCAGGCGCTGGAGTCGAACATGGCTGCGGCCAAGGTCATCCTGGGCTCGCAGCTGACCAAGGGCCTGGGTGCGGGCGCCAATCCCGACATCGGCCGCAGCGCCGCGCTCGAAGATGTGGCGCGCCTGGCCGAGGTGCTGCAGGGAACCGACATGGTGTTCGTGACTGCCGGCATGGGCGGCGGCACCGGCACCGGTGCGGCTCCGGTCATCGCCCAGGTGGCGCGCGAGTGCGGCGCACTGACGGTGGGCGTGGTCACCAAGCCCTTCTTCTTCGAGGGTCGACGGCGCCGGCGGCAGGCCGAGGACGGCATCGAGCAGCTCCAGAAGGCCGTCGATTCGCTCATTACGATTCCCAACGACCGCCTGCTCGACCTCGCGGGCGCCGAGATGCCGATGGTGGAGGCCTTCCGTAGGGTCGACGAGGTGCTGCTCAATGCGGTGCAGGGCATCACCGACCTGATCACGGTGCCCGGGCTCATCAACGTCGACTTCGCCGACGTGCGCACCATCATGTCCAACATGGGGCGCGCGCTCATGGGCGCGGGCCGGGCCGAGGGCAAGCGGCGCGCGGTCGAGGCCGCGCAGCAGGCCATCGCCTCGCCGCTGCTCGAGGACGCCGCCATCGACGGCGCCACCGGCGTGCTCATCAACATCACGGGCGGGCCCAATCTGACCCTGGCCGAGGTGCGCGAGGCCGCAACCATGATCCAGGAAGCGGCGCACGAGGACGCCAACATCATCTTCGGCAGCGTCATCGATCCCAACTTCGGTGACGAGGTGCGCATCACGGTCATTGCGACCGGGTTCGACCGCAGCGCGCTGGCGGCCGAGATGCCGATGCATGCGCGGAAGCCGTCGGCGGGGCAGCGCAGCCACCAGATGTCTCAGTCGCGCACGCAGGCGGCGCACAGCGCCTATGGCGCCTATGCGGGCCCGGGGGCGCACGGGGCGCAGGGGACGCACGGGACGCACGCATCCCATGGCTCGCATCGGGCGCCGCCGCCACATCAGCATCAGCCGCAGTACGCGCCGCCGGCGGCCGCGCCGGTGGCGCAACCCATCGCGCCGGTGCCACCGTCGGGGGAACCGCCCGTAGTGACGCTGGCGGTCCCGCTCGCGGAGCCGGTCGAGCCGGTCGACTACCCGGAGGCGGTGGTCGATCGCCGCAACGAGGCCCATGTGCCGACGCCGACCGGCCGCGGCGGCCGCACCACGCAGCGCTACACCAGCTCGTTCGGCCAGGTGGACGAGGCCGAGATCGACATCCCGACCTTCCTGCGCCGGCAGGGCCATCTGCCCAACGAGTAGAATTCACCATAGAGAACACAGAGGTTTGAGAAGGTCTACTGGATCGGCCGCGCTGCCGCGAGCCGGAACCATTCCTCCTTCTCCGTGTTCTCTGTGTTCTGTGGTTCACTTCCCGGAGGACCCTCCGTCCCCTGTCAGCTCCGCCGGCTATGCTACGCTGGGGTCGTGTCGACGTTTGCGCAGGAATGGGCGCGCCCGCTGCTGGTCGTGCACGCGCTTTCAGCGGCCGTGCTGGTGGCCAGCGCAACCCATCATCTGATCTGGTGCCGGGGCTACCTGCGCGGCCGCTTCGGCCGGGTGGCGCAAGAGCGCCTGTTTGCGGCCGTGGCCGCCCTCGCCTACGCGGTCACCTTCAGCCTGGGCCTCCTGCTCTATCCGACCTACAAGCTGCACGTGCGCGCAGAGTATCTGGACCGCGCCGACGTCGGGCTGTCCTGGGTGGCGCGGCTGTTCGACGTCAAAGAAATGTGGATGCTGGTCGGCGTCGCCATTGCGGGCGGGCTTTTCTATCTGTCGCGGCGGGCGCATCCGCGCGACCAGCCGCGCGTGGCGCCGCTCTATCTGGGCCTGTCGGTGCTGCTGTGCCTGTCGGTGTGGGGCGCTGCGCTGATGGGGCTGACCGTGGTCTCTTACCGAGGCGTGGGCCGGTGAGGCGTTACTTTGCCGTCTGCGGCGGCATCATCGGATGGGCGCTCGGCGTGCTCGTGCCCGCCTATGGACGCTGGCCCGCGCCCACCTACGATCCGGCGGCGCGGCGCTGGTTCGTGAGCCGATTTCCGGGGCCGCTGCCGATTGGCTACTACGGGCTCGTCCTGTACGGGCTCGCGGGCGCGCTTGTGGGCGCGGGGCTGGCCCGAGCGCTGCGCCGTCCGGGCCGGCGCGCCGAGGGCAGCGAGGCTTCGATCTGGCTCGGCGCCGCGTGGGCGCTGACCGCCTTGGTGGTCGTGGGCGCGTACTACACCTTCCAACTCTGGCCCTGACAAATCGCCCAATAGGTCCCGTTTTCGCTTGCCAACAGGCGATCGGCGCATAAAATGGTCGCCGCAAATCGAACCCAAACTGTGGAGGGAAACAGATGGCAAAAAACGGCGGCAAGGGGAAGAAGCGCGAGATCCTGGTGGTCGGCTCGAAGGTCAAGGAAGTGGTCAAGGGCTCTGGCTGCCAGAGCTCGGGTGACCTGATCGAGGCGATCTCGGAAAAGGTGCACGACCTGGTCAACGCGGCCATCGGTCGCGCCAAGGGCAACGGGCGCGCGACGGTTCGTCCCTACGATCTATAGCCGACCGGCCTCGGGCCCACAGAAGGCCCGAGGCCTTTTCATCCGGTCATCAAGAACCCGAAATAGCGCTCCTCGATCTCGTCGAACGACATGGGTTGGGCGCAGCTTGCGCACACGAACGCCGGCGCCGCCGGCGCCAGTCGATCGAGCGCGCTCACCTCGATCAGCCGCTCGTCGTCAATCCCGCAGTGCTCGCACAGATAGGGTGCGTAGAACGAAACCACCTCGCATCGATCGAGCAGGTTTGACACCAGGTTGGCCTGGTTGACGAACGGCACCGGCATCTCGACGAGGTGCACCTTCGACACTCGCTCCAGCCCGCGCGTGAAGTTGATCCAGTTCTGCACGCAGTCCGACGAGATCCGGTGAAAGTCGCGCATGTTGAACGTCACCTGCCCGCGCAGCGCCTCGGCCAGCGGCGCCAGATCCGAGTCCTCGCGCAGCGCGCCGTACAGGTGCACGACCGTCGCGCCGTCGGCGCTGGTCTTGAGATTCCAGGTCAGCGTGCGTCCGGCCAGCAGCTGCGCCGAGAATTGCTCGAGCGCGGCCTGCTCGGCCACCTTGAGGGCCTCGAACGCCAGCCCGAGCCCGACCGCGGGCGCGTACGAATCGGGATCGATGCGCACCACCCGCGCGCGCAGCTCGAGCTTCTCTCCACTGCCCGGCAGCGTGAAGCCCACCACCACCACATCGCCCACGTCGCCCCGATGTTTGGCCCGCACAAGCATGCCCTTGGACGACAGGTTGACCGTGGAGCCGCCAAAACCGTCGGCGCTCACGCGGAGCCGCACCGGAAACCGCTCGGCCTCGCGCTGGCGCACGCCCAGAAGACGTGCCAGCTGCTGCCCCACCTCGCCGCGGCTCGACGGGAGGCGCAGAAGGTCCGTGAAACCGGCCTTCTTGGCCTCGTCGGGGCCCGACGAGTAGCTCCAGCTCGTGACCAGAACCACCGGCAGGTTGCGCAGCTCGGCGTCGCGCCGGATGGCGCGCACGACCTCGAATGCGTCGATGTCGGGCATCACGCGCCCGAGCAGCACGAGGTCAGGCTTGTCCTCGCGTACCACGTGCATGGCCTCGCGTCCGCTGCGCGCCACGATCAGGCGGATCTCGCGCCGACGCAAGAACTCGCGGCCAAACTGCTCCAGGATCTCAGGGTGATTCGAGCTGATGATCTTTGGCATCCTCCACCGCCTCCCGCATGGCTTCGATCGGCGCGGCGCGCCCGGTCCAGAGCTCGAACGACCGCGCCCCCTGCCGGATCAAGACCCACAGACCATCATCCACGTGCAGACCGCGTGCAGCGGCCGCCAGCGCCAATCCGCTCGGCCGATAGTACACGAGATCGAGCACCAGCGCGTGCGGGTCGGTGCGCTCGAGCGGGGGCGGCTCGACCTCGGGCGGTACGCAGCCGACCAGGATCTGACAGCCGGCCAGCGCATCCGCGCTCCAGCTGCAGGCGCGGTCGGCGCCCGGCAGCAGCACGCCCCGGCGCGACAGCACCCGGATCTCGCCCGCGCCCCGGGTGCGCAGCGCGTGCACGGCTGCCCGCGCCGAGCCACCCGCGCCCAGAACCGCACACGTGCGTCCCGACACGTCGACCAGGGTATCGCGGATTGCGGCCACGTCCGTGTTGTGCCCGAGCAGGCGGCCGCCCTCGACCACGATGGTGTTGACGGCACCAATCGCGGCCGCATCGCCAACCAGCTGGTCGCACAGCCGGGCGGCGGCTTCCTTGTGCGGCACGGTGACATTGACGCCCCGCCAGCCCGGCTCGCGCAGAACCTGCACCGCGTCGGCAAACTGCTCGGGCGCCACCTCGATGGCCTGGTAGGTCCAGCCCGAAAGACCGGCCGCGCGCAGCGCTGCGGTCTGCATGCGGGGCGAGAGGCTGTGGCGTACGGGCCAGCCGAGCACTGCGAGCTTCATCGGTTCACCAGCGGGCGATGACTTGGTTGCCGCCCTTGAGCTGGGCCGCGCGCAGGGCGGCCTGGGCATCCTTGATCAGGCGCGAGAACGACACGCCTTTGCCCTTGCGCAGGCCCGCAATTCCGATCGACGCCGCCGGCGAGACCGTGATGTTGCCGTCGCGATAGATGGCGCGCCGGATGCGCTGGCTGATGCGGCGGCCCACCATCTCGGCGCCCTTGGCGTCGGTATGGGGCAGAAACACCAGATAGCGTCCCTCCGAGTAATGGACCGGGATGTCGATGTCGCGGATGGCGCCGCGAATCGCCACCGCCACCCCGGACTCGAGGTCTTTGCGCGCCTCGGGCGCGATCTGATCCATGCCCGGCAGTGGATCCAGCGCGACCAGGCACAGCGCCAGCTCGTATCCGTAGCGCTTGGCGCGCAGGATCTCGAACAGAAGGAGGCGCTTGAAGAATTCGAAGTGATAGAAGCTGGTCTGCGGGTCGACGTCGCCCATACGCTGCAGCCGCGCGCGCTCGCGCTCCAGATCCGCCGCCAGCTCGACCAGATGCGCGCGCACGTGGCGAATCGCGAGCGCGGCGTGCAGCGCGGAGGCCAGGGTCTCGCGGCGGTAGGGCCGCACCACGAACGCATCCGCGCCCAGCCCCTCGGCGATGTCCTGCGGCTGCGACACCTTGGCGGGCAGGCTCACCACCAGCGAGGTCTGGCCCAGCCCGGACTCGCGCAGCCGCGCGATCACCCGCTCTTGCGTCGGGTGGCTGGCCAGCACCACCGAGGGCTGCTGGGTGGTGACCAGGTGCAGCGCCGTGTCGACCCCATTGACCCCGATCGCGGTGTGACCGAGCGACTCGATTAGATCCTGCGCCCGCTTGAGAGCGGCCCGGTTGGGCTCGAGCAGGAGCACCGTGTGCTCGGTCATGACTTTTCGTCGCGGGATTTTACCACACAAGACAGGCGCCCGCGCGCAAGCCGCACCGCGAGCGGATCGCCGGGCGCGACCTCGACCGCGTCGCGCACCGCATGCCCGTCGGCGCGGGTGGCGATCGAGTAGCCGCGGTCGAGCACCCGAAGGGCGATAGCGCGTCGAGCTTGCCCATCTGGGTCTCGAGGCCGTGGCGGCGCGCAGCCAAGATCACATGCACGCGCCGCTCCATCTGTGCGCGCAGCTTGTCGAGCGCCGCTCGATCGCGCGCCAGTCGCGCGCGCGGGTGCAGGGTGCGCAGCCGGGCCGACAGCTCGTCGAGCGCCTGCCGCCGCTGCCGAATCGCGTGCCGCGGCTGCAAGCGTGCCATCAGCCGTTCGAACGCATGCCGCTCCGCCTCCACCACACGCCGGAGCGCACGCGCCAGCCGCAGCCGCAAGCCGCCCAGGGCCTCGCGCAGCTCGGCATCGACCGGCACCGCCAGCTCCGCCGCCGCCGACGGGGTGGGGGCGCGCACATCGGCTGCGAAGTCGCACAGGGTCACGTCCGCCTCGTGCCCGACCGCCGAGATCACGGCCACCCGCGCACGCGCGACCGCCCGCACCACCTGCTCGTCGTTGAAAGCCGACAGATCTTCGGCCGTGCCGCCGCCCCGGCCCAGGATGATCACGTCGGGCGCCACGTGCGCCTCCAAGAGAGCCAGCGCACGCACGATGCGCAGCGGCGCATCCGGGCCCTGCACCAGCGTGGGTGCGAGCGCGACGCGCACAGCGGCCCGACGGTGCAGCACCCGAATGATGTCGCGCACGGCGGCCCCGGTGGCGCTGGTCACCACACCGATCGTGCGCGGCCGCCGCGGCAGTGGTCGCTTGCGCGCCGGATCGAACAGGCCCTCGGCCGCCAGCTTGCGCTTGAGCTGCTCGAGCGCGAGCTGCAGCGCGCCCAGCCCGGCCGGCTCCATGGCGGTGACGTACATCTGGAACTTGCCCTGCTGCTGGTAGATGGTGAGCTGGCCGCGGCAGCGCACCTTCAGGCCGTCCTCGGGTGTGAAGCGCAGCCGGGAGGCCTCGATCCGGAACATCACGCACGGCAGCTGCGACTGCGGATCCTTGAGCGAAAAATACAGATGCCCGCTCGAGTGGCGCTTGCAGTTCGAGATCTCGCCCTCGATCCAGATGTCGGCGAAGCGGGCTTCCAACGCGCGTCCGGCCGCCCGCACCGCCTCGGTGACCGTGAGCGCGCGCGGCCTCGGGGGCTCGAAGCTGAGCTCGGCCTGCTTCACAGATGCCTCCGCACGAACTGGCCCACCTCGACGGTGCCCAGCCGTCCCCCCAGATCGGGCGTGGTGGCGTCATCACCGAGCGCGCGCCGGACCGCCGCGTCGACGCGCGCCGCCTCGGCCGGAAGACCCAGATGCTCCAGCAGCAGGCCCGCCGCCAGGATCGCGCCCAGCGGGTTGGCCACCCCGCGGCCCACAAGGTCGGGCGCCGATCCGTGCACCGGCTCGAACAGCGAGCACCGGCCCGGGTGCAGGTTGGCCGACGGCGCCAGCCCGAGCCCGCCCGCGACCGCCGCGCCCAGGTCGGTCAGGATGTCGCCGAACAGGTTCCCAGTCACCACCACGTCGAGCTTTTCGGGAGCGCGCACGATCTGCATGGCCGCCGCGTCGACGTAGAGATGGGATGCATTCACGTCCGAGTACACGCGCGCCAGCTCGCGGAACGTGCGCTGCCACAGATCGCCCTCGCTGGCCAGCGCATTCGACTTGTCGACCATGCACACGCGCCGCCGCCGATCCGGCCGGCGCGCATACTCGAACGCCGCCCGCAGGATGCGCTCCACGCCCTTGCGCGTCGACAGGCTGGCCTCGATCGTGACCTCGTCGGCGGTGCCGCGCTTGAACACGCCACCCAGGCCCGCATACAGCCCCTCGGTATTCTCGCGGAAGATCACAAAATCGACGTCGACCGCGCGCTTGTCCTTGAGCGGGCACAGCCGCTCGTCGAGCAGCCGGGCCGGCCGCAGGTTGATGTAAAGGTCGAGCCGCGTGCGCAGCCCGAGCAGGATCTGACGGGCGTGCGCCTGGTCCGGGATGCGTGGGTCGCCCACCGCACCGAACAGAATGGCCGCGTAGTTCTCGGCAAAATCGACAAACTGCTGGTCCTCGATGCCACCGCCGCCGCGCAGCCAGCGCTCGGCACCGTAATCGAATTTCGCCAGCTCGAGCGGCACCCGCAGCGCGCGCAGCACCGCCACCGCCTCGCGGATCACCTCGGGTCCGATGCCGTCGCCCGGGATGACGGCGACCCGGCGGGTCATCGCCGCTCCTCGGTTCGCGCCTCCCGCTCGTACGCGGTCGCATTGCGCTCGACGGTCTCGGCGTCCTTGGACGCGCGCTGCTTGATGTCCCCCCACTGCGCGCGCAGGCCCGTGTAGCCCCAGCGTTTGTTCTTTTCGATCGCGAAGTCGCCCGGCGCAAGCGCGCCCAGCCGGGGCCGGAGCCCGGCCAGGACCTGATAGCGCGCATCGTAAGCGGCCAGAAATGCCGCCGGCCGGTCGGCGTCCAAAAAGCGCCCAGCCGCCCGCCCCTGCTCCTCGGGCGGATAGTTCTCTTCGATCAAACGCAGGCAACGCTGGTGGTATTTCCAGGTCGACTCGATCGACCAGCGGGTCTCCTGATCAAGCAGGTCGAAAACCGCCGCCGCCTCGCCGCGCTCGAGCGCGCTGCGCAGGCGTGCACGCGCCTCCTCGGGGCTCTTGGCCCCGGGCGAGCAAGCGAGCGCGAACGCCAACGCCATGACTGGGCGCCACACGGTCCAATACTTTAGACTCTCGACTTCCGACTGTCGACTGACTTCGGGATTTCGGGAACTTCGGCCCCCCTCGTGGTGTCCCATGCTATAAATAACCTTCAGCCTCCGATGCCCGACGAGATCGCGCTTCCACCTTCCTCTTCCGCCGGCACCGCCGCACCCGGCGAGCTGGATGAGTTCGCGGGAATCGAGCCGCCGCGGCGCATGCGCTCACCCATCCTGGCCGTGCTGGCCGCGCTTCTGGCCGGCTACCTCATGTTTCATCTGCGCACCGACCTCGTGTACTGGCTGCAGGGACGGGCGGGCCCGCACGCGCTCGGTGACGCCCGCAAAGCGCTTCTCGCACTGCCGCCGCCCAACCGCTTCGTGACCCTCGAGGGCGCGCCCGATCGATCCAACGCGGCCCTGCTCGATACTCGCGGCAAGGACGAGTTTCGGCAGTTTTTCCGGCTCCTTGGCACCAACTCGCGGATCCTGGTGCTGCGCACGTACGGGAGCCTGCCCAATGCGCGTGCGCTGCGCGACCAGTTCAGCGGTCGCCTGATCGGATTTCACGACCTGTCGTTCGCGGACTCGATCCGCGAGTGGTTCCGGACCCGCGTCAGCGCCACGCACTTTTTTCCACCCGCCCAGCTCGAGGCCAAGCTGGGCCAGGGTGAGGTCGAGCTCGACGATCTGGCCGGCGACCCGGTGCGGCTGCGCGCCGACTCCCGGCTGGCCCTCGATCTCGTGTTCCCCGACCAGGTGCGCCTGACCCTGCCGCGCGACCGCTTCCCCATCGCCGAAAGCGCACGCGCCACGCTGCAGAAGCTGGGCTTTTCCGACGCCGCCCCGGTGGCGCTGCCGGTGCGGCTGCCCGATCCGGCCGGATTCTACCTGCTCTATGGCCGGCCGCGCCCGGAGTTGCGCGACGCCGTCGAGCACAACCTGAAGGCGCTGTCGCCGCAGGTCCAGGTGACGCCCGACCCCGCCGATCCGGCGCAGATCTACGCGGCCATCCCGAAGTCGGTCTACCCCGAGGGTCCTGGGCAGGCTCTGCGCGCGGTCGGAAACCTGGGCTTCGAAAACGCGCAGCCGCCACCGCTCGCGTTTCTGGCCACGCTGCCGGTGGGGCGGCGCGACGCCACGCTGGACGCGCTCGAGAAGCTGGACCCGCGCATCGCGGTCGCGCTGCGCATCGAGACCTATGAAAAGAGCTTTGGCGAGCTGGGCCAGCAGGCGGCCGGGCTCGACTTCACGCACGTGGCCAGCATCAAGCTGATCGAGCCGCTCGCGATCCCGGACGACGCGCAGGTGCTGGTCGAGGGCGACACGCCGTCGTCGTATTGGTACGTGCCCCTGATGTACGTTCTGCTGCTCTTGTTTCTCGGCTTCAACCTATTCGCGCTGCGCGAGGCCCGGCCTTGGCGATTCGCCTCTTCGACTCGCTGACGCGGCGCAAGGTCGAGCTCGAGCCGCGGAACCCGCCGCACCTGGGCGTCTACGTGTGCGGTGTGACCGTGTACGATCGCTGCCACCTGGGCCACGCCCGCGTCTACGTGGTGTGGGACACCGTGATCCGCCACCTGCGCGCCCGCGGCTATGACGTAACCTACGTCCGCAACATCACCGACGTGGACGACAAGATCATCCAGCGAGCGGGCGAGCGCGGCATTTCGACCGAGGCGCTGGTCGAGGAAACCATCGCCGAGATGCAGCGCGACTTCGATGCGCTGGGCGTTTTGCCGCCCGATGTCGAGCCCCGAGCCACCCGCCACATCCCGGAGATGATCGCCCATATCGAGGCGCTCATCGCGCAAGGCACCGCCTACGTTTCCGAGGGCGACGTCTATTTCGCGGTCGATCGATTTGCCGACTATGGGGCCTTAAGCGGGCAGTCGATCGATGAGCTGCGCGCGGGCGCGCGTGTGGAGCCGGGTGAGAAAAAGAGAAACCCGCTCGACTTCGCGCTCTGGAAGGCCGCCAAGCCCGGCGAGCCGTTCTGGGAAGCCCCCTGGGGACGCGGCCGGCCGGGTTGGCACATCGAGTGCTCGGCCATGTCGAGCAAGTATCTGGGCCCGTCGTTCGACATCCATACCGGCGGCCCGGATCTGCTGTTCCCGCATCACCAGAACGAGATCGCACAATCACAATCCCTGACCGGGCCCGGGACGTTTTCCAAATATTGGATGCACAACGGCTACGTCAATCTGCGCGGCGAGAAGATGGCCAAGTCGACCGGCAACGTGGTCTGGATCCGGCAGGTGACCGAGCGCCACGACGCCGAAGCGCTGCGGCTCTATCTGCTCTCGATTCACTATCGCAGCCCGATCAACATCGAGATCGAGGCGCGGGACGGAAACCTGTTCTTGCCGGGCGTGGCCGAGGCCGAGCGGCGGCTCGAGTATTTCTACACGACCCTGCAACGGCTGGACGATCTGCTCGCCGACGCGCGCGGCGAGGACCGTTCGCCGCTCGTGGACGGCTTCGGCGAGGCCATGGACGACGACTTCAACAGCGCGGTCGCGCTGGCCACGATGGGCGAGGCGGCCACGCGCGCCAACCAGCTGCTCGACGAGCCCAAGGCGGTACCCAAGGCCGAGCGGCGCAGCACGCTGCTCGCGCTGCGCCAGGGCCTGCGCCAGATGGGCGACGAGCTGGGGCTGCTGGCACGGCCGCCCCAGACCTACCTTTTGGCGCGGCGGGCCCGGCTGGCGGCCGCCCGCGGGGTCGACGAGGCGCAGGTCGATGAGCTGCTCAGCCAGCGCGCGCAGGCGCGCGCGGCCAAAAACTTTGCGCGCGCCGACGAGATCCGCACGCAGCTTGCGGAGCGGGACATCGAGGTCATGGACACGCCCGCCGGCACTCGCTGGCGCTTCCGCGACTGACGGTCGTGCACTTCGGCCCTGCATACGCCATTAGCCTAAGCCAACAGCCGCTCCAGCTCGCCGCTGCGCTCGAGCGCGGCCAGCTCCTCGAAGCCTCCGATGGACCGGTCCTCGATGAAAATCTGTGGCACCGTGCGCCGGCCTCCGCTGGCCTCGACCAGCCACGCCCGCGCCTGGTCGTCCCCGCTCACGTCGATTTCTTCGTACGCGATGCCTTTGCGCGCCAGTAGATGCTTGGCGCGCCAGCAATACGCACACAGCTTGGTGGTGTAGATGCGAACCTTCGCCATCTCTACTTTGGATTCTTCGCATCCTCCGCGAGGTACGCCAAAATGACCTCGTCCAGGCTCTTTTCGCTGATCAGATCCTCGCCAAAGATGGAATCGCTCGACGGCGCCTCGCGCGCGGGCAGGCCGCTTGGTCGCGAACGGGATGCGCCCACGCCGACTGGAGGCGGCACCGAGCGCCGCGCGGTCACCACACCCGACACGGCCGCCGAGGGAGCGTCGGGCTGCGCGGCCCGCACCTCC
>Ga0126383_10002095_pt1 | contig 12773 bp, 9 predicted proteins | sample PanSoiMetPlot_35_FD_96882 | JGI IMG/M metagenome (GOLD analysis project Ga0126383, IMG submission 96882) | Tropical forest soil microbial communities from Panama - MetaG Plot_35 | ecosystem: Environmental > Terrestrial > Soil > Tropical forest > Bulk soil | place: Panama | collected 2016-02-17
CCGGAACCGCTCGATGCTCGGATACGGCGCGCGGGACACCAGCACCAGCGTGGTGTCACTGGCGTGCAGGTGGGACGGGTCGCCGATGCTGTCGACCAGGAACGAGCAGGTCGGGCAGCCCTGATCTTCGCCGGGGAACCCGGACTCGGCGTGCCGCCACATGAAGTGGTAGGTGATCAGCTGCGCGCGCCCGGCGAACAGGCCGGCCAGGCTCACCGGCCCGCCCGGGCCGGTGAAGGTGTAGTCCTGGGTGACCTCGGTCATCGGCAGTTCCCGCCGCGCGGCGTCCACCGCGTCCATGGCGTGGGTGACCTCCTTCTCCGTGGCCAGCAGGTCCTTGCGCGCGGCCAGCCACTCCGCTGGCGACGCCACTTGCGGAACGTCCATCTCGCCCTCCTCCGCTCGGCTTGTTCGCTCACCGTTCCAACGGCCGGGCGGCGCCGAAATCGACAGCCACCAGCAAATCCGGTGCCGGCGGCGATTCGCGTGCTGAACCCGCGGGCTGCCGGTACCGTGATCAAGTTATGGAGAGCACAGAGGTGGCAACGTCCGGCGGCTGGCTGCGGCCAGTGCTCCGGATCACGGGGGCGGGGCTGCTGGCGGCCACCGCGGCGATTCATCTTGACCTGTACCTGACCGGCTACCGGAACATCCCGACCATCGGATGGCTGTTCCTGCTCCAGGTGATCGCCGGGTTCGCCCTGGCCGCCGCGGTGCTCGCCACCGGCAACCAGGTCGTGGCCGCGCTGGGCGCGGGGTTTGCCGTGGCCACGCTGGGCGGCTACCTGCTGTCGATATGGGTTGGCCTGTTCGGCTTCACCGAGGTCCGCACCACCGCGGGAATCGTTGCCGGGATCATCGAGGTGGCATCGTTCGCCGTGCTTGCCCTGCTCGCGATCACCCCGGCCCGGGGCGGCCGGGGCGCCACCGGGCGCGGCGGTCTGTTCCAGGAGCTGGGCCGGAAGCTGGCTGGCCTGCCCATGGCGCAGCCCGCGATCGCCGTGCTCTCGGTCGTGGCTCTGGTGCTGCTGATCGTCGCCGTCGCCGGGGCGGGCGCCACGTCGTCCACACCCAGCGGCGGCACGGTGGTACTCAAGACCGGCAAGGTCGGCAGCGTCACCGTGCTCACCAACGCCACGGGATCCACCGTGTACACGTTCGCCGCGGACAGCCCGGGCAAGTCGAACTGCTACGGAGACTGTGCCTCCTACTGGCCGCCGGTGACCGGCTCCCCGTCCGCTCCGGGCATCCCCGGCACGTTCGGCACGACCACCCGGACCGACGGCACCAAGCAGGTCACCTGGAACGGGCACCCGTTGTACACCTACGTGGGGGACAGCAGTTCCGGCCAGGCCAACGGGAACAACCTCAACCTGAACGGCGGGGTGTGGCACGAAATCGTGGTGTCTGGCTGAGGCGGGACTCCGCGTCCGCGGCCAGGACGTGATCGGCTACTCACCGGCAGTATCGCCAGGCGGCCCGCGCCGCAGTGACGCCCCGTCAGCGCCCGCAACCTGCAGTTTTCCGCGAGCTCACCCGGCTAGGCACGCCCGGCTGCCTCGAGGAAGCGCTTGACCCGCTCGGCGTCGACCGGGTTCCACGTGCCCCCGTCAACCTTGAGGTCCGAGCCCACGATGATCCCGTCCGCCACCGCCAGGAACGACGCGACGTTGCCGGCCTTGGCCCCGGTGTTGGCCAGCACTGGCGCCAGTTCCCCGACCGCTTCTTTGGCCTCGCGGACCTGGGCCGGGTCCGGCGCGGCGCCGGCCATCGGTCCCGACACCAAGATCGCGTCCGCCAGGCTGGACACGGCCGCCGAGCGGGCCAGCTGGCCCACCGTGCGGGTGCCCATGCTGGAGGCGAACTCCGGGGTGACGTTCATGAACACCGCGACCTGCTGAGCGCCGAGGTTGCGCCGGTAACGCAGCAACTCGCCCGCGTCCGGGGCCCAGACGCCCATGTCCGACTCGTAGGCGCCGGTGACGACCTCGCGGATGAACGCGGCACCGGTGGCCACCGCCACGGCGAGCGCGGCGCGGCCGTCCCACAGGAAGTCCACCCCGAACGGCCGGTCCCGTGGGCCCAGGTCGGCGGCCACGCGGGCCATCACGGCAACGCCCTCGAAGCCCGCGTGCAGCGAGTAAGGCCGGTCTCCCTCGTTGCAAAACATGACCGCGTCGAACGGGAACTGGAGCAGCACGTCGAGGTCCCTGGCGACGTCCGCGACGATGCCCTGGACGCCCCGGGTCTCGTCGTACAACGGCGTCCCCGGCAGGGGCCCGAGGTGTGCCATGGCGATGAGCGGCTTGATGCCCGCGCCGAAGATCTCCTGGAAACGCCCCGCCACCCGAACCTCCGTTGCTCGGTGATCTACCGCCACCACGGTAGTTGCCGCAGTTCGGCGACCTTCGCGGCGGGCCCGGTGATCTCCTGCCCGCGCTGGGCCGACCTGGACGGACACGCGCTCATAAAATCCGCCACGTCCGCCGCCTGCCTCCGGAACGCCGTCATCTGCGGGGTTGCCGATGACTTCGGACGTCAGCGCGAACAAGCCGGGCATCGCCAGCGTGGCGCGGACCGCCCGCATCGCCGCGGGAACCGACCGCGCGGGCCACCAGGCCGGCCGGCCGGGCCGGGCCGCAAGCCGCGCCACGCCCCCTGCCACCGGTCGCGCCACGAACCGCGAAGCGGCCCGGTGGGGGACAGGTCCGTCACGGAATCGGCCATCCTGCGGAGTACTTGAAGCGGGCCAAGGCGAGGCCAAGCCCGCACCACCCAGCGAAGCGGGCGCTCCCGGACCGCGCCGCCGGGCTCAGGGCCCAGGCTGGGCTCCGGGCCCAGGCTGACAGGCTCAGCACCCCAGGCCGCCGGGCTCGGACCCGGGCTCACGGCCCGTCTTCGAGGCTCGGCCTTGTGCCCCCGGGCGCAAGCTCCGGAGCGCCAGCCTCGGCCCGGCGGCGCAGGTCGGCACGGACCTGCTGGCCCAGCCGGCGCGTCTCCACGCTGTTGAACAGCGCGCCCACCGTCGCCCCGGTGAACAGCGGGCCCAGCGAGAACGCGCTGCGGCTCGCGCGGGCGGCCAGCCGCCGCCGCAACCGCCAGGCCAGCGGCGACCCCGCAACCAGAATCAGCCCGCCGGGGGTCGCCGCCAGGACGCCGCGGCGGTGCGCCCACGCTTCGACGTAGGCGGTGGCCCGGTCCACGGCGTTGCCGGCCGCGGGCGTGCCGTACACCTCGTGCAACTCGGCGATCAGCTTGATTTCGATGCCGACGAGGGCCAGGGTCTCGGTGACAATCTCGGCGGGGAAGGCGGGCAGCACCGGCAGCGCCGACCAGGCGCCCACCGCCCCGCCAACCGCGGCCGACGCACGGCTCGCGCCGGTGATCAGCGCGTCGGCGATCTCCTCGGTGGACTGCCCGGGGAACTGTGCCCGTAGCGCCGCCTGGTTCCGTACCCGCAGCCGCGGGGCCATGGCCACCACCTGCTTGGCCAGCCAGCCCGTGCCCGCTCCCGCGCCGCGCCGCGCCGCGCGGAACCCGCGGCCGGTGACCCGCGCGCCAGACCGCGCCGCGGCCGCGAACGCGGCGGCCAGCCGGCGCCGCTCCTGGGGCTGCTCCGCCTCGGTGACCTCGGTCGCCAGTTCGGCGGCCCGTTCCGCGACGGCGTTCTCGGTGTCCTGCGCTGACCCTCCGGGCCCGCTTCCTGCATCGGTCATGCCAGGCACTTACCCACCAGCGCGCGGTCAATGACGCCACGTGCCCCGGCGCGCCCGATCCGAGCGCCCCGTCAGGCGAAGCGCCGGGACTCGGTGGCCAGCCGGAGGCCGAAGCCGATGAGCACGATGCCGGTGACCCGCTCGACCCACCGCTGGACGGCCGGCCGCCGCAGCCAGCGGACGCCGCGGTCGGCCAGCCACGCGACCACGGCGAGCCAAAGGCCGGTCTCCGCGATGAACCACACCCCGAGGACCAGGGAGAACCCCGCCGCGGACGCGCCGGCCGGGATGAACGCGGGCAGGAACGCCATGAAGAACACGCTGATCTTGGGGTTGAGCAGGTTGGACAGCAGGCCGTTGAGGTAGGCGCGGGCCGGCCGGGCGGCACCCGGCCCGGCAAGGCTCAGACCGGCGCGGCCCGGCAGCGCGGCGCCCGTCCCGCCGTCCTCCGCCGCCGGTTCGGTCCTGCTCGTGTGGCGGAACCGGGCGAGGCGGAACCGGGCGAGGCGGAACCGGGCGAGGCGGAACCGGGCAGGGCGGAACCGGGCAAGGCCGGTCACCCCGAGCCAGATCAGGTACGCCGCACCGCAGACCCGCAGGATGTCGTAGCCGACGTGGCTGACCCGCAGCAGCGCGGACAGGCCGAGGGCGGCGGCCAGGGCCCAGATCGTCAGGCCGGACAGGGTGCCACACGCGGTGACCCACCCGGCCCTGCGGCCCCCGCGCATGGTGTTGCGCATGACCAGCATGCTGTCCGGGCCGGGCGCGAGGATCACCAGGGTTGCCGCGAGGCTAAAACCCAGCAGGGCGGTTGTCACCGGTCCACGCTACGCCGGGCGGCAGCAGCCGATCACCACGTTTTCCGGCCGCTGGCCGGGTCGCGAACTGGGCAGGCCAGGACCGCGGCGGCGGCCGGTCACCAGTTTCCCTGGGGCACCGCCATCACCATGCCCCCGGCCAGGCATTCGGTGTTTCACCCGGTTTCAGGGTAGTTTGCCCCGCATGACGAGGAGACGCGGCTAATGCTCGCTGCCTTGCTGCTGGCCGGGATCATCGCGGCTCCGCTCGGCTCGATCGCGCTGCTGCTGCCGGTCCGGACACCGGCCGGCAAAGCGGGGGCCTGGTCGGCGACCCGCCGGTTCGTGCTGGCCATCGTCGGCACCGCGGTGCTGATCGCGCTAGTCGCCGTCGTGCTGAGGCTGCTGCTCAGGGTGAACCAGCACAACCTGATCGTCGGCACCGCGGGCGTGGCGGCCGCGAGCGTGGCCTGGCTGCCCGCGACACGGCAGTGGAGCGCCCGTGCCCACCTGTGCTGGGCGACAAGCGTCTTCCTGTTCGTGGTCTACCTGGCCTACGCGCTGGCCTGGACCATCAACAGCGATCTCGGCCCGGCCAGCACCGTCGGCGGCGTGGTGCTGTGGGTGTTCGAGCTGTTCGCCGCGATCATGTCGTGCGCCTACCTGTGGGAGATCTGCGACGCGCTGGGCACCGAGCACTGGCGCCGGCGGATCACCCCGCAGACTCGGCTGTCCGTGCCCGAAGAAGACCTGCCGTGGATCAGCCTGCACGTGCCGGCGCACAACGAGCCGCCGGAGATGGTCAAGCAGACGCTCCGCTCGCTGCTGCGCCTGGACTACCCGCGGTTCGAGATCGTCGTGATCGACGACAACACCGACGACGAGCGGCTGTGGCGCCCGGTCGAGGAGTGGTGCGCCCGGCACCGGGTCAAGTTCGCCCACCTGGAAAACTGGCCCGGCTACAAGTCCGGGGCGCTGAACTACGCACTGCGGCGGATGACCGACGAGCGGGCCGAGCTGGTCGGCGTGGTGGACTCCGACTACCAGCTCGAGCCCGGGTTCCTGCGCAGGTGCGCGCCGCCGTTTGCCGACCCCTGGATCGGGTTCGTCCAGTCGCCGCAGGACTACCGCGACTGGAAGTACGCCCGGTACTACCGGCGGCTCTACTACTCCTATAAGTACTTCTTCGCCGTGTCCCAGCCCTCCCGCAACGAGCACGACGGGGCGATCTTCGCCGGCACGATGGGGCTGATCCGCCGGGTCGCCCTGGACGAGCTTGGCGGGTGGGACGAGTGGTGCATCACCGAGGACGCGGAGATCTCGCTGCGGCTGCTGCGGGCCGGCTGGCACGGCCTGCACGTTGACCAGACCTGGGGCCGCGGCATCATGCCGCTGACCTTCGAGGCGCTCAAGGGCCAGCGCTACCGGTGGTGCTTCGGGGGCATCCAGATCATCCGCATGCACGGGCAGTCGCTGGTGCCCGGCCGGCAGAGCAGAGAGAACCACCTCACCTCCGGGCAACGCTGGGCCTACCTGGCCGGCGGGCTGCAGTGGTACGGCGACCTGCTCGGCCTGATCTTCTTCGTCTTCCTGCTCGCCGGTGCGGTGAACCTGGCGACCGGCGGGGGGGAGCTGTTTCGCAAACTCACCCCGTTCCTGCTGGCGACCGTGCCGGTGCTGGTCGGCCTGGGGCTGGTCCGGGCGGTGGCGCTGCTGCGCCGCGGCACCGGCGCCACATGGCGGGACGCGATCGGCGCGTTCTTCATCTGGCAGTCCACCTCGCTGGTCGTGGCGCGCGCGTCGGTGGTGGGGCTGTTCGCCCGCAAGGCGGCGTTCTTGCGCACGCCCAAGACCAGCGAACAGGCCAAGTGGTGGGAGGCGCTGCGAGCGAACTGGGCGGAGTCGACGCTGGCCGTCCTCGGCTTCGCCGGCATCGGCCTGGCGCTGAGCAGGGCCACCACGCTGGCCGCCCCGCTGCTGGCCGCCATGCTGGTCTTCCCCACGCTGGGCATGGCGGCAGCGCCGTACAACAGCTGGGCCGCGCAGCGCGCCTCGCTGCCGCAGTGGCTGCGGGAACGCAGGCGCACCGAGTCCCAGCGTGACCGCCGGGCGTTCGCGGCCGGCGCGGCCACCGGCGGCGCGGTCGTGGTGGTCGCCGTGGTCGCCGGTGCGCTGGTGCTGCTGCTGACGCCCAGCCGTCACGTGCAGACACCGAACCTGGTGGGCCCGGCCCAGGGGAACACGGCCCCGGCGCACACGCCCCGCCCGTCCCATACCCCCTCGCCGACGCCCACCCCCACGTCGCCCTCGCCCAGCCCGTCGCCCTCGCCCACCACTACCACGCCGTCGCCCACGCCACCGGCGACCACCGGCCCGCCGACACCGACATCGACTCCGACACCGAGTTCCGCTGCACCGAGCCCATCGGCGACCTAGCCGCGGGCCAAACCCAGGCCACCCGTTTGACTCCACGGATCGTGGTGAGGAAGAAAGATCATGAGAGTCGTGACTATCGCCAACCGGCTGCCGGTCCGGCGGGGTGATAACGGCTGGGAGCTTTCGCCCGGAGGGCTGGTCACCGCGCTGCGCCCGGTGATGGCCACGCATACCTGCGCGTGGGTCGGCTGGGACGGCGGCACCCGGGGGATTCCGGCGACGCTGCCTGACATCAGTGTCCGGCTGCTGCCCGTCGGGCTGTCCGCCGCCCAGGTCCGGCTGTACTACCACGGGTTCGCCAACGCGACGCTCTGGCCGCTGCTGCACGACGCGATCGAGAAATCCCGGTTCGAGCGCGCCTGGTGGCATGGCTACCAGGGGGTTAACGCCGTCTTCGCCAAGACCGCGCTGACCGCCCTCGGCGAGCGGCCGGGCGCGCTCGCGTGGGTCCACGACTACCACCTGATGCTGGTGCCCCGGCTGATCCGGGAGCAGCGGCCGGATCAGCCCATCGGGTTCTTCCTGCACGTGCCCTGGCCGCCGCCGGATATCTTCGCCCGGCTGCCGTGGCGGCAGGACATCCTGTTCGGGCTCCTCGGCGCCGACGTGGTGTCCTTCCACACCGAGCAGTACCGCCGGAACTTCATCCGGGCGTGCGGCCGCCTGCTGGCCGGCACCGGTGTCCAGATCCACGGTTCGAAGATCACCCTGCCCGACCGCCGCGTGGTGACCACGACCAGCGCGCCAATCTCGATCGACGCCGCCGAGTTCAGCCGCCTGGCCACCGACCCGGCGACCGACAGCGACATCGCAGCGCTGAACGAGCAGTTCGCGGGGCGGACCCTGCTGCTCGGCGTCGACCGGCTCGACTACACCAAGGGCATCGTCGAACGGCTGCTCGCCGTCGAGATGCTCCTGGAACGGCGCGCAGACCTGCGCAGCAAGCTCGCATTCCTGCAGATCGCCGTGCCCAGCCGCGACAGCGTGCCGGAGTACCGCAACCTGCGGGGCACGGTGGAGCGCCACATCGGCCGGATCAACGGCCAGTTCACCGAGCCGGGCTCCGACGTGCCGGTCCACTACCTGTACCGGGGACTGCCGCAGCAGCAGCTCGCCGCGTACTACGCGAGCGCCGCCAGCTTGCTGGTCACCCCGCTGATCGACGGGATGAACCTGGTCGCCAAGGAATACGTCACCGTCCAGCACGCCCGGCGCGGCAGTGGGTCGCTGGTCTTGTCCGAGTTCACCGGGGCCGCCGTGGAACTTCGCGAGGCCGTCCCGTGCAATCCGTTCGACGTCGAGGGACTGTCCTACCGGATCGAGCGCGCGCTGGAGCTCCCGGCCAGTATCCGCCGCAATGCCCTGGCCACCATGGCCCGGCGGATCCGCGGGCACGACGTGTACCAGTGGGTGGCCCGGCAGCTCGCCGAGATCGAATCCCGCGGTGCTTCCCCGCTGCCCGCGTTCTCCGCACGACCGCGGGGGCTTGCGGCCGCCGGGAAGGGGACGTAGGTCACTGCCACTAGGCCCGCGCCGCGTTTAAGCTGGTCGCATGATCGGGGTGTTCCTGCTTGATGACCACGAGATCGTCCGGAAAGGCGTTCGCGACCTGCTGGAAGCCGAGGCGGACATCACCGTGGTGGGCGAGGCGGGGACGGCCGAGTCGGCCCTCGCCCGCATTCCCGCCGTGCGCCCGGACGTGGCGGTGCTGGACGTGCGGCTGCCCGACGGCGATGGCGTGAGCGTATGCCGGGAGATCCGGTCCCGAATGCCGGAGGTCGCCTGCCTGATGCTGACCTCGTTCGGCGACGACGAGGCGCTGTTTGACGCGATCATGGCGGGAGCCGCGGGTTACGTGCTGAAACAGATCCGCGGCACCGACCTGGTCGGCGCGGTGCGCACGGTCGCGTCGGGCGGTTCGCTGCTGGACCCGCAGGCCGCCAGCAAGGTGATGGCCCGGATGCGGGACCGCTCCCGCCAGTCCGACCCGCTGGCCGGGCTGACCGAACAGGAGCGCCGCATCCTGGAGCTGATCGGCGAAGGGCTGACGAACCGGCAGATCGGCGAGCGGATGTTCCTGGCGGAGAAGACCGTCAAGAACTATGTGTCCTCGCTGTTCGCCAAGCTGGGCATGGAGCGCAGGACACAGGCCGCCGCCTATGCCGCCAGAATTTTTGAAGACCCAGATCAGGCGATACGAGAGCGCCACGATCGCTGATCCCGTGCCACCCGGGGGCCCGGGGCTGGCCAGGAGCGGGGGTCAGCGCCGGTCCGGCAGCGGGACCCGCCACTCCAGCTCGGTGCCGCCGCTTTCGGCCGCGGTGGCGCGCATCGTCCCGCCGAGCTCGGCGGCCCGCTCGGCGAGGTTGGCGAGCCCGCTGCGGCGCGTGGACTTGCCCAGGCCGACGCCGTCGTCCCGGACGGTGAGCACCAGGTCGTGGCCGGCCTCCACCGCGACATCCACCCGGCTCGCTCTCGCGTGCTTGGCCACGTTCGCCAGCGCCTCGCGCAGCGCGGCCAGCATCTGCTCGGCGATGGGCTCGGATACCCGGGTGTCGAGCTGCCCGGCCATCCGCAACCCAGGGGGGTAGCCGAGCGAATCGGTCATCTCCTCGACAACCCCGAGGATCCTGCCGCGCAGGGGGAGCGGCTTTGCCTCGCCGCGTGACTGCAACTCGAAGATAGCCGACCTGATGTCCCTGATCGTCTCGTCCAGCGCGTCGACCGCCTTCTCCACCCGCTGCGTGACCTCGGCGTCGCCGATCAGCGCCGTGGCTCCCTGCAGCGACATCCCGGTGGCGAAAAGCCGCTGGATCACCAGGTCGTGCAGGTCACGGGCGATCCGGTCGCGGTCTTCGAACAGCGCCAGGCGCTGGGCCTCGCGGCGGTGCTCGGCAAGTTCGAGCCCGATGCCGGCCTGCGCCGCGAAAGTGATCAGCATGTCCACGGCGGCGGGGGCCAGTGGCAGGGCGCCCTGGTGGCGGCCCGCGGTCAGCACGCCGCGGACATCCCCGCCGGGGCCGAGCGGTGCCAGCACCGCGGGCCCCAGCGGCATGTGCTCGCGTGCCACCTCGGCCACCCGGGCGTCGGCGCTGAAGTCGTCAATGGCGAGTGGCTTGCCGCTGGCCATCACGATCCCCGAGGCCGACCCTTCGGCGGGCAGCACAAGACCGAGCGCCTCGGCCGCACCGCTGCCGCAGGCGTGCTCGATCACCAGTTTTGTGCCCTTGCCCGTCGGCAGGGCGAGGACCACCAGGTCCGCCCCGGACATCTCCAGCGCCTGCTGGGTCACCTGGTTCAGCACGTCGGCTGCCTGGTCCCCGGACAGCAGCCGCTGGGTCACCTCGGCGCTGGCCCGCAGCCACTGCTGCTGCCTGCGCGCTTCGGCGTACAGCCGGGCGTTCTCGATGGCCACCCCGGCGGCGGCGGCCAGCGCCAGGACCAGTGCCTCGTCCTCTTCGTCGAAGTCGCCGCCCTGCTTTTCGGTCAGGTAGAGGTTGCCGTAGACCTCGTCGCGGATCCGCACCGGTACCCCGAGGAAGGAGCGCATGGGCGGATGGCCGTCGGGGAACCCGCTGGACCGGGGGTCGGTGGTGAGGTCGTGCAGGCGCAGCGGCTGCGGGTGCGAGATCAGCTCGCCCAGCAGGCCACGGCCCTCCGGCCAGTGATGAACCCGGGCGATCTCGGACTCATCCAGGCCGACCGGGACGAACTCGACCAGCCGGCCGCCTTCGCCGATGACGCCGAGCGCCCCGTAACGGGCGGAGACCAGCTCGACCGCCGCCTCGACGATCTGCCGGAGCACGACCTCTAGCTCCAGGTGGCTGCCGACGGCGACGACGGCTTCCAGCAGCGCGTGCGTCCGGTCCCTGGTGTCGAGGACCGCCTGGAGCCGCAGTTGCAGCTCCGCGAGCAGGTCGTCGAGCCGCAGGCTGGGCAGCAGCGGGCGGGAGTCCTGGCTCTCCACCGGCTACACCTGCACGTCGCGGCGCCCCACGCCATGATCGTACGCGACCGGCCCGCCCGGCGGAATGACCGCCCGGCGGGCCCGGGCCGGAGCCACCATCGGGACCGGCCGGGCGGACAATGCTAGGGATACAGGACCAGGCGAGCCTTGGCCCTGCCGTGGAGCACCTCCGCGATGGCCTCGTTGACTCCGCTCAGCGGACGGGTCTCGTAGATCACCCGGGTCCGGCCCGCGGCGTGCAAGGCGAACACGTCATCGAGGTCGGCGCGGGTGCCGACGATCGAGCCCAGCACGGACTTCCCGTTCAGCACCGTGTCGAAGACCGGGAGGCTGAGGGTGCCGTCCGCGGGCAGGGCGACGAGCACCAGCCGGCCGCCGCGTCGCAGGCCGGCGTAGGCGGTCGCGAACGACTGGTCGCTGACGGCCAGCCCGATGGCCACGTCGGCGCCGCCGTGCGCCCGCAGAACCGACGCCGGGTCCTCGGTCCTCGCGTCGATGACGAAGTCGGCGCCGAGCTCCTTAGCCAGTTGCAGCTTCTCGTCGGTCACGTCGATGGCGGCGACGGTGCCGCCGAAGATCTTCGCGTACTGCAGCGCGAGGTGCCCGAGACCGCCGATGCCGGAGATCGCAACCAGGTCGCCCGGCCGGACGTTGCCGACCTTGACCGCTTTGAAGGTGGTAACGCCGGCGCAGGTCAACGGTGCGGCCTCGAACGGGTTCACGCCCGCGGGGACCTTGGTGGCGAAGGCGGCCTCGGCAAGGAAGTACTCGGCGTAGCCGCCGTCGACGGAGTAACCGGTGTTGCGCTGGGCGAGGCAGAGCGTCTCCCAGCCGGTGAGGCAGAATTTGCAGGTGCCGCATGCGTGACCCAGCCACGGGACCGCGACCAGGTCGCCCTCGGTCAGCCTGGTGACGCCGTCGCCGATGGCGTGGACGGTGCCGACACCCTCGTGCCCGGGCACGAACGGCGGGGCAGGCTTGACCGGCCAGTCACCGTTCGCGGCGTGGATGTCGGTGTGGCACAGCCCGGAAGCCACCATGCGCACGGTGAGCTGCCCGGGCCCCGGCCCGGGCACGGGGCGGTCCTCGATCACCAGCGGCTGGCCGAACTGGCGTACGACTGCTGCTTTCATCGTTCCTCCAAGATCGCTCGAGAGTCCCGGCCAGCCTGATTGTCGGCGCAGCGGCCAGGGCAGGGGCGTAGGTCACGCCGCTTGCGGACCCAAGGTCCCGGCTGCGCCGCTCTCCCGGCCGCAGGGCCCGGCGGCCTGGCCGAAGTCCCCGGTGACCTCGGGACGGAAGTCCCATCGAGGCGTGACATGCGGCCCTGCCGTGCCGACCCTGGCCCAAGCGAAGCTAATGGCAACGCAAAATCTTCAGCCGGACCGCGGGCCCGGCAGGATGAAGGAGGCACCCGAAATGCGCAGAAGGACATTCGACGCGCTGGCGACAACGGCAGGCCTGGTGCTCGCGATCGTGCTGGCGATCGGCGGCGGCCTGCTGCTGTGGGGGCACTCGGTTGTCAGCACCGACGTGCACACCCAGCTGGCCGCCCAAAAGATCGTGTTCCCGCCGGCCACCAGCCCCGCGATCAAGGAACTGCCGGCCGCGAACGCCGCCGCGATGAGCCAATACGGCGGCCAGGTCATGACCACCGGCGCGCAGGCCCAGGCCTACGCGGACAACTTCATCGCCGTGCACCTGCAAAAGGCCGGCGGCGGCCAGACCTACGCCCAGCTGTCGGCCAAGGCGCTGGCGCAGCCGAACAACACCGCGCTCGCCGGGCAGGTGCAGACCATGTTCCGCGGGGAGACGCTGCGCGGGCTGCTGCTGAACGCCTACGGGTGGTGGCAGATC
>Ga0126383_10002096_pt1 | contig 12773 bp, 10 predicted proteins | sample PanSoiMetPlot_35_FD_96882 | JGI IMG/M metagenome (GOLD analysis project Ga0126383, IMG submission 96882) | Tropical forest soil microbial communities from Panama - MetaG Plot_35 | ecosystem: Environmental > Terrestrial > Soil > Tropical forest > Bulk soil | place: Panama | collected 2016-02-17
TGCGCACATTGATCTGTTCATGACGTACTTCAGCGTCCCGCCAACCCGAGGGCGTGAGATAGCGATTCGGATTCTCCTTGTCGAACTTCTCGATGTAGACATCCTGTACATCGGGCCCGAGATTGGTGGCGCCCCAGGCGATGGAATCGTTGTGACCAAGCACAATTCCCGGTGCGCCGGGAAAAGTTACCCCGGCGACATGAACTCCCGGCGCGGTCAACTCCACTTGATGCCAGATGCCCGGCGCGGCCGCCGGAATGTGCGGGTCGTTTGCCAACAGAGGTTTCCCCGTAGCGGTGTGCTTCCCGGAAACCACCCAGTTGTTGCTGGCCTGAAAGGTTTCCAGACCGAGTCTCGCGAAAAGGTCGGTTTCTGCTTCGAGTGAGCGAATTAGTTCATTAACAAGATTGGGGGCGTAAGCCACGCCGGAGGCTTGCGTTCCCTGTGGCTTCCCAGCCCGCATGTCTGAGTGATCCGATCCGACGACCAGCACATCAAGCGGCGAGGTTTCGGGCAGTAATGCTTCGCGCTTCTCCTTTGGCAGGCTCATCATCGCGCCGCGCATGACGTCGAGCTGCCAACTGTTCGAAAGATATTCGGCCAGCAGTTTTCCCACGCACAGGGAATCGGCCGGCGTCCAGTGACGCGGTTTGTATTGCAGGAGCCGAAACTCGGGCGGGGTGGTTTGATCGGTCAGCGAGTCGATGAAAGCGTTCACGCCATCGGCATAAGCGTTCATAGCCGCATTGAGTTTCGGCGGCAGATGCTTTGCGTTTTCATCGACCACCTGTCCAAAGCCAAACGTTCGATGGCGCTTGTCTTCGCCGAGCGCGGCTTCGCCGAAAATCTCCGCCAGTTCGCCACGCACGTTGCGGCGCAGAAGATCCATTTCGAACAGGCGATCAGCGGCGGTGATATAACCTTGCGCGAAATAAAGATCATCATCGTTCGCGGCTTCGATATAGGGAATGCCGCGCTCGTCGCGGCGCACGGTGACTTGTGCTCGCAGCCCCGGTAGTGGTATCGAATTCTGCTGCGTCGATGATCGTCCGGCCTCGCTCGAACGGGGGCTCAACACGAGGGAGGAAACGAAAGAAAGAACGAGTAGTGTATTGATCAGCCGCTTCATGAACACCTCATCGATGACCAAATCGTAGCGGCAGATACTAACACATTGAGTTGAGGACAACTGATGGGGGACCACCCGCAAAATGGGGCGAATCGCAAGCCAGCGAACCGCTTTTTGAAATCTACGCTAAAGCGGCCAGATGGCAGCTCGAGTTTAGCGAACCTCTACTCCTGGTCAGCCCACGCCCCAACGATGCTAGCAAACAAAAAAATTGGCAGCATGGCCGCGCCAACTGAGACCACTAGCGACGGCGGAAAAACAAAACTATCGCTGATCATGTGAATGGCGTTCACTACGCCGATGAAGAGCCAGGCAACAACTCCGACCATCACCGCCGTAGCGATGCCGGGACCAAACCGAGGCCGGGTTGATACGTACAACCATGCTATCAAACTGCCACCCAGCAGCGTTTCTGTCAGACCCAGAAGCAGTCGCGGCTTAGGAGGCGGCAAATGTGCTGCTTGACGCGCGGCCAGAAGCTTAGGGCCCAATGCTGCAATGAATGCCACTTCGCCCAATAGAATCACGATCGAGCAACAGCGCTCTTAGGACCAGCCTTCGATAATTGATTCTGATTCATTTTGTTTCTCCGCGAAGTTGAATTTGCAGCCGGTTTCCTATCCCTGGAAGCTGAGTCCGACGCGTTGCAGCAGAAGTTGAAATCGCGGGTCGTCGCGGAGACTCGAAAGCGACGGCTCAGAAAGTCCCATAGCTCTTAAATAAACGACGATGACCTCTCGCTCATCAATGGCTTTATTCAACCAAACGAATGCTTGATCCTTGTCTCCGAGGGCTGCATAAATCTGACCGATGGCAAAGGGCGAAACGTATTGGTGCTTTCTCGCTTCCAGAATTTGAGCCAGCATCGCCAGGGCTTCTGACCGCCTGCCGGCGAGCGCATAGGCTTCTGCATCACCGGTCAATCTCCACGAAGGCCTCGGGTCCAGACGCCTTGCCTCCTCGAGCTCCCGAATCGCCTCGTCGTACATGCCGCGCCGCTGGTAAACCATAGCGATGCCCCAGTGCGAGCCTTGGCCGCCAGTGGTTGGATCGATATCCAGCGTCCGGCGAAATTGCACCAGCGCCTCTTCATGACGTCCCATACCGAACAGGCAAAGGCCGTAATGAAAATTAATCGTCAGCGAGAGCGGATCGAGTTCCTGCGCCCGCTTGATTTCGGCGAGAGCTTCGTCCGAACGCGTCATCGCCTGAAGATATTCTGAATACCAATGGTGAGCTTCGGCGAGATTGGGATTAAGCTCAATCGCGCGCTTGAACTCGCGCTAGGCCTCTGTCCACTTCCACTCATTACTGAACAGCAGGTTGGCGAGCGAGTTATGTGCCTCGGCCAGCGAGTCATCGAGCTCCAGCGCTTTCAAGGCCGCGTCTTTCGCTTTCATTAACTCTTCGCCGGGTGTCCCGGAACCAAGTCCCATAAAGGCCAGCGCGGAATGGGCATCGGCCAACCCGGAATAAGCGAGCGCGAACCTGGGATCTTTCTGAATCGCCTCCTCAAAAGAGCCCTCGGCCTTCAGCGCCCCTGCCGCAGCTTGATTCATTTGGTAGCGGCCCCTCAGATAAGCGTGATAAGCCTCGATGTTATTGGTGTAATGCTGCTGAATTCGCGACGTTTCCGCGGCGGTCAATTGCAACGCTAAGGCACGGGCAACTTTCTGCGAGAGCGAATCTTCAAGCACGAAGATGTCTGAAGATTTTTCGTCGAACTGCTCAGCCCAAAGCGGCTTCCCGTCGGCAGTGCGGACCAGCTGAACGGTAACTCGCATCCGGTCACCGGCTCGTTGCACGCGGCCGTCAAGAACTGTCTGGACATTCAGCTCGTGGCCGATGCCGGCTAAGTCCGAGTTTGGAGCAGTGTACTTAATGACCGCGCTTGTCGGCCTCACGGTTAACTCTTTCAAATTGCTCAGCCGTGTGATCAGGGCGTCGGCCATCCCGAGCTCAAGCGAAGCATCGCTGTTGTCGGGTGTTAGCGGTTTGAATGGCAAGACGGCGAGAGTTCGGATTGCACCGGCGCCGTCAGGCGTGGTCGTTCCCTTAATTCCAAACCTGACGTACGCGAACGCAGCCACGAGCACCAGCAAACAGGCCGCGATCACAATAGTTCCCGTGGTAATGCTGATTCGGCTCCTGCTTCCGATAACGATCGCGGATGATGAAACCGCATCGAGGCTGTCCTCGGTTTCTCGCTCTGCCACCACCCGGGTGACCGTATGCTCTTCAACCACCAGAGCCGGCGTAGAGTTTTCGATAATCTTGACAGGCGCGATGAATCGATAACCGCGCTTTGGCACCGTCTCGATGTACTGCGCGACTTCCTTTGAATCCTCCAAAGCCTTTCTCAACCGCCACACGTGATGGGCCAGGTTCGCCTCCTCGACAAACGTGTCGGGCCAGAGGCTCTTCATCAACTCTTCCTTTTCGATTAGGTGGCCCTGACGTTCGACCAGCAGGACCAGGGCTTCGAAGGCTTTTGGCGTGAGCGTGACGGGATTGCCTTCGCGCAGCAGGTGGCCTTCCGCTGGAGTCAAGCGAAAAGGGCCGAATTCGTAGGCGTGCTTAGTCGGGGTCGGCACGATTTATTTGAATTACAGAACTTTTACAGAAAATTGAGAGCTTCCCTAAAAGATTTTCCCGGGCGCGCAATTGAAAAATGCGCGCGCTATGGAACGGGTCGCCGGACTGCGACGGATTTTAGACGGAAGTTGGTTGCAGAGCAAGAACGGCGGTCGGTTCCGGCAAGTTATCAGAAACAAAACTATGTCTCCTGCTCATCAGGAGGCATAACAAAGGAGAAAAAAACATGCGCAAACAATTCATCGCAACGATTGCCATCGTGCTGTTCTTTGCCGGCCTTGCCTCTGTTCCGAGTGCTCAGGCTGCGGGAACCTGCAACCTGCAAACGATCAAAGGCAGCTACGGCGGCCTCGTCACTGGGTCGGCGTTCGGGATTCCAGTGGCGGGAGCGCCGGTCGCGACGTTTGATGGCGCCGGCAGCTTTACCGGAAGCGATGTCACCAGTTTCGGTGGCTCGATCACTCCCACCACATTCTCAGGCAACTACACCGTCAATGCTGACTGCACCGGTACCACGAACCTGACGTTCGACAATGGTTTCTCACTCACCAGCCGGATTGTAATCGTCGATAACGGCCGAGAGATCTTAACGGTCGTTACCACCCCCGGCGAGGTGGGTACGGGAGATTGGAAACGCCAGTAACTCGATGCCGGACGGGCCCCAAGTTCAATGCGTGCATGACAAGGCAGCCTGAATCCGGTTGAGGCCGCGCCGCACATAACCAAAGATGCGTTCTTCTTGAACGCGGAAAAAGACCCTGCTTGGCTCATAGTCCTCGGACGGTCAACGAATGATGCGGCAAGTCAAGCACAGCAATTGAGATGAAGAGAACCAAAACCAGAATATTTCTCGAGCGGCGCAAGGTGATCGTGGTGAAGTCACTGAACAACGGAACCGAAGTGTTTTGCGCGCTATGCGGCCGGCAGGTCCGGATGTTCTCGCCAACTGCGGCAGCCGAATTCGCGGGCGTTGAAGCGAGCGAAATCTATTGTCAGGTCGCTCGGAACGCGATCCACTTTACCGAAACACGACAAGGTCTCTTGCTGATTTGCAGCGAATCGCTCAACGACGTCGTCAATCAAAAGTCAGCCCACCCGAATTGCATCGGAGAAGCACTTCCTGGGAAACGCTGAACTGGACAGAACCAGGAAACTGAAAGGGGAAACCAGATGAAGAGCAATTTGAAATCCACGCTAATCGTAGTTGCGGTCGCACTTAGTACCTTGACATGCGCCGCGCGCGCAAATGCCCAAGCCTACTTCGGGGTGATCGAAGAGGCAATTATGAAAAAGGCGAAGTTCTATGGACTTGGGGCTCCTGATAGTAAGCCCGCGGGCCCGCAACGATTGAGATCAGGAGAGAGAGGTTATCGGCAATTATTCGAACGAGGCGCAGTCTACTGGCTTAGCGAACAGCGCATATACGTGGTGATGGGAACAATCTTCCAGACTTACAGAGAGAGGAATCTGGATGATGGCGAATTAGGTGCTCCGTTAACTGACGAACTTTCCTGTGGTCAGCTTGACCCTCAAGACCGACTCAGCGTGTTTCGGAATGGTCGAATCTACTGGGATCACGCGACCAACCGAACGTACGTTGTGCCGGGTTCCACCCAAATTACTGCGGACGGCTCGGTGCCATTTGACGGGACGGGGACATGTTTTCCCCGCGTCAAAACCTGGCTTGATGCCGGCACTTTTGTTTGGGCATTCCCTGCAGGAAACATCAGCATGTGGGGCGACCGTGTCTACGCCCGCCCAGGTGCTGGGACACTCTTAGGTCAAATAGCAGTTCAGGAGCGGTTCGATTTACAGCCGCATATCACCCAGGTAAACGGGTTTCAGGCTGTGCGGTTCGCTGAGAACCAGGGAATGTGGACTCCAGTCTCGTTAGCGAATACGCCTTATACGATCTTCGCTGTGGTGCAACGCGATTCGGATCGTGGCGAGAATTACTTTCTGAAGTCCGAAGGCCTTGAGTGCGGCATTACTGGTTGCGCGGACAACTCAGCTCTACACCTAGGGTGGCAGGGCGATCGCACCATACGCTTCGGCCAATACTACAATGACGTTGACCTGCCGAACGTTCCCGCTTTCAACCGCGATCGCGCCGTGATCTCAGTCATCACGGCCTATTCCGACAATACCGAAAAGTTTGTTCGGCTCGACGAAGCCGGATTCTCGAACAGTGCACGGAAGCAGGATGCGCGACTGCTTCGCCCTGGCGCGGGACGGTTGAACCTGGCCGCGAGTAACTACCCACCTGACTATCGCTTTGGTGGCAGCGTGCTCGAACTGATTGTCTGCGATTACCGACTACCTGATTTCATCATTGAGACCATGAGGCGGAACCTGTGTGTGAAATACCGAGCCTGCAGAAGTTGATCCTTAACCTCGGTCGAACGCGTGCTGTAGCAGATGGCAGATTGAAGACCGTTCGCTGGCAGGATAAGTCCACTGCACTTCAGTGGAGGTCCTCAAACGCTAAGAGAGTAGGAGGAAAAATGACCATAGTTTTCAATCGAATTGTTTACGTGATGCTGATTCTCGGGGTGGGGTTCATTGTCAAAGCTCGGGAAGCGCCGATAGTCGAGGAGATCCCTGCGGCCGGGAAAGCGAACGAAATCGCCCGCCTCCCGGTGTCGTCCCAGCCGAGTCAGGCAACAGTGACGCGATTGGAGCTTGCCTCTGAGCCAATGAATGCCACGGGTCCGTGTCCGGCCACGATCAAGTTTTACGGCTCGATTACGACTGGGGGTCCCGGAAGAGTCACCTACACGTTCACGCGAAACGACGGCGCAACCGGGCCGGAGTTCACGCTCGATTTTGCAGAGGCCGGGACCAGGCAGGTCAATACCGACTGGACGCTCGGCGATGAGGTTCAGTTGCCGCATTACGAAGGCTGGCAGTCGATCAAAATTCTAAGTCCGAAAGCGTTGGAGTCGAATCGAGCAAAATTCGTGTTGGACTGCAAATCGGCGGGAAGAACCGCTGGTTCTGATTCTGAAGCGCGCCCGCTGCCGGCCCAGCCACGTCCTCAATCCGATGGACCGGCTGGCGGAATCGATGGCTCTGAATATCTCCGCATCTGGCCGCTCATAACGGGGGAACAGACAAAGAGGTTCAAAGCGGATTTGTCGATATTGAAGAACTTTGCCAGTCAATCACGGCCGGGAGTAAGTGAGGCAGCGAAAGCCGCGGGCTACGATCCGCAAACCGCACTCGCCGATTACCGAGTAATCAGCGAAGAAACAGATGCTTCGAAACGAGCCGACAAGCAAGCGCAATTCGACTCGACGTATAAACCCATCGTCGCCACCGTCGCTCGCAATTCCAATGTGGATTGGGACAAGGAAGGGGCCTCGCTCGCGTCCGAACTTAATGTCGCAAGTGCCGCGTCGCAGCCGCGTAGCATGTTGGTAATTGAGTCACCGCCGCCGCCGCCACCACCGCCTCCCCCTACCTCCGACAATGACACTGTGCTCCGGCAACCGTGGCCGGTACGGGGTACCAGCGGAGAGCGCAGCACCGCAAATCCTCAGGGCAATCTCACTCTCTTCGCCACCGCGGCCGGCGCCGGAGAATCGCACCAGATGGCATTCCTGGGCGCTCCATTTTCAATCGAGCCGGGGGTGACGAGATTCCGAGCGACCGCGCTGTACACACCTGCCGAGTTTGAGGTGCGGGCATTTTCGTTGTTCATCTTCGGATACGCCTCGGCCGAAGCAATTGTCAATATTCGCATCATGGAAGGCTCACGCGTAGTCGCCAGTGGACACACAAGTCTTACGAGAGAGCGCGCGGCGGTTATTGGTTGGGCCGAACGCAATGACAGTTCGAGAGTTGTGGTGAGCTGTGATTACAACCGGCCAGACCCGCAGGCGTCGAGTACGTACACGGTCGTCACCGAGATTGAGGCCTACGCCGGCGCTGGAGGATCTGCCGGCGCCAGAGTATGGATGAACGCATTCGTCAACGAAATTCGGATAGTCAAAAACACCAACTGAGCGAGCGCGCTCAGGTTCACCTCGGTAGCAGGACTAGCTTCTGCCGGCCGTTTAGATAAAGGAGAGAAGGTAATGAGAAGAAAACTATTGGTCATGGCGTTAAGTGTCGTCACTCTTTCTTTAGGATCGTTCCTGGTGAGATTGGCGCAAGCTCGCGTCAATCGATCTGCGCAGGAGACGACGCGTGTGACATCGGTGCAATTGCAGCCGAGCCAACCCAAATATATCGCCGGCTGTCCGATCACGGTCACCTTCAACGGCACCATCACCACCAACGGCCCGGGAACGGTTCGTTACACCTTCACGCGGAACGACGGCGGCATCGGACCTGAGGGAACTCTGGATTTCAAGTCGGCCGATAAGAAGGAAGTAACGACGACATGGACCATTGGGGACGACTCTCAGCTGCCGGCCTATTCCGGTTGGGTAGCGATCAAGATTCTTTCGCCCAACGAAATGGAATCGAGTCATGAGACGGGTTCGTTCAACATTAGTTGTCACCGGGTGGATCAACCTCAGACGGCGGTTGCCAACAGGGTAGCGCCGTGGGTCGTGGTGCCGCCTCAAATACGTGTCGGGAGCTCACAAGTTGAAGTTGCTGACAATACTCGCCCGGCATCGGACTTTTCCCCGCTTCCAGAGCCAAGTCGTTCGCCGGAAGCCCAGGACAGAAAGTCCGATAAGCAGGCGCCGACAGCAGGAACTCCGCCTACTCCTTCGGGTGTATTTCGCGTCACACTAAACGGGTTCACCGTGAATACCGAAACCGATGATGATGTGCTCGAGAGGGATGGAAAGGGCGACGAAATATATGTCGTAGGCGAGGTATGGGTTTTGAATCGTGACGGCAACTTCACGGATCGCCGCACGCTGAGAAGCAGAGTAATCGGAGACGCGACAGATCGGCCTGAACGACAATCCGGCGGCTCGCGCCAACCAGGGATATTTGGCGGTGATGTTGGCGGCTTTAGATCAGGAGACTCCATGCCGCCGCGAGAGCCGTGGCGACGTACCAGGGAGCCTTATACCGATCGCATTCCTATGCTTCTCTGGGAAGGAACACTTACGCAAGGACAAAACGTCGCGGTAATTCTGCCATCGCTCTGGGAGTGGGACAGCGTGGATCCCGGGGAGATCGAATCGTTTTGGCCGGGCTATATGAGCGCCTGGAGTCTGCGAACGAAACCTCAATTGATCGAAAATCTGAATTCGGGTCGTACTGATGCGCGGATGACTCTTCAGCTTCGGGGAGTCTCAACGAGTGGTGGGAATAGCCCGATTTTAGGCCAGGACCAATATTACCGGGGAATAACAGGCCCCGTCCTCGCCCTATCTTACGACTCAGCTATACAAGCTTTGCGGACTTCACCCAGTGATAAAGGTCTCGGCGTGTTTGAGTTTCGCTATTCGGCGTACCCATTGGCCGGCGATTACACCGTATACCTTCAGGTCGAGCGCGTCAGATGATGTCCGGCTTCAAAGGAGCGGAAGTGAGGAGAATCAATTCCAACCATAAGCTTTACATCTCAATGATTCTGACCGTGGTGTTCCTGGCGCTGGCGCAGACTGATGCCCCCGCAAAAACACGTAGCCCAACGGATTCGCGTCGCGGTCAGAACCCATTTGCCGTCACCGCAATCGGGATAAAACCGGATCGCGATCGTTACGCTGGTTCTTGTCCAACGACCATTGGATTCACGGGTTTCATTACTACCAATGGACCAGGCACGGTCACGTATACCATTAGTGGTCCAGGCATCAGTTCGATAGCACAAGAACTGATTTTCAAAGAGGCGGGGACTCAGGTAGTCTCCGCCACGGCCACAATCAGTGAATCAATCGACGGCGAAGCCATGCTCAGAATAATGGCGCCAAATTTTATGGAGCAAAGGCTGAGACCGGGATCGTACGTAGTCGCCTGTCAGGCGCATTTCAAGGTGATCTTCAGAAGTTTCACCGTGAATCATCAGACCAGAGATGACATGTTGAATCGCGATGGGTGGGCAGATGAGGTCTTTAATTGGATTACCTCTTTCGACGTTAATCGATCCGGCCAGGCTGCCACCCACGAGAACGTTCTGGGATTACCGATGGGAGATTTACGAGCGCCAAACAACCATATACTTGCAGGAACTGCTACCAGCGAGGGTGGTCTGAAGACTGGCGACCATTTTCCTCAACCGGCGACCTATCCGGCCCGATTTCCCGTTCCCGTGGCAACGGCGACAGCTGACCATACGGCAATTCCTGGTGTGGTTTACGACGGTGTGTTAACCCAGGGAGAAACCGCGGCCGCCATTTTCGTCACCTTATGGGAATGGGACAACGACTTCTCGCCTCTGATCGATCAGTACCGCGCGATGCTCGCGAGGAATCTGGGGCCCGCTGTTGTCCCATTCATAAGAACTCGATCCAATCAGAGCATCACTGTAAAAACCGGCACGGAGTTGGGTCTGGTCCGATCAGTGTTTCTGGGAACGGGCCCTTTCGGATTGGGTGAAGTGAATTCGCGGCCGATCGGTATGATCAGGGACCAGACAACTCGCGACGTTAGATACACATTTGATCCAAAGGTGATTGTGCTGACTTACGAGACAGGTCTGGCGGCGGCCCGCAATGGAACCATCTTCGAAATCGGCTACGTCGATGATCCGGCGCTCGAAGGTGATTACTCTCTCTTCTTCCAGGTAATAGCCTCGCCGTAGCGCTTCCACGGCGAAGGTTGTGTTGATGAAGTCAGTACCGGGAGCGATAGCGACCGGGCGACTCTCCGCCAATGTGATTGCATGGAGACCCGGTCGCTATCGCTCCCGGTACTGACTTCATTATCCGTTGACCTTCCCGGTGAAGTCCGCAAATGGATCGGAGAGGACCCGCACCGTATCGCCCAGTCTAAAGATTCGCTTTTTGAGCGGTTCGTTCAGCTCCGGGTTCATACTTCAGATTTTACTGTGTTGGTGTCGGGCTACTGTACGCGAATGTTTGTTTTTCGTGACACGATGCTGTACCGATTCCATTCCTGTATGGCGGCCGGCTCATGGCGGGATCCAACGAAAACCGAGTAACAGTTCTTTCTATAATCGCCCTCCTTTCAGAATCCCGCCTTCCCTCGTTGAATTACTGGTAGGAACTGACCCAATCGCCGCGTCACTTCGCCCAATTACCAAATCGGCATATCCATTGCGTACAACTTATTCGGGAGCTTTCCCGAAAACCCGACGACAAACACGCAATTGCAGAGGGAATGGTTCCATAACAAGGAGGAAACGCTCATGAGAAAGCGGCTTATTGCTATCGTCGGGGTGGCTGCCGTCGTGCTGTGTCTGGCTTTGATCGCCAATGGCCAGGTACGCAGGGTCACCACCATTCAAAATCCCGATGGCACGTACACTATTGTCGAATATCCAGTAGGCAGAGAGACGGTCGTTAACCTTAATCCGGTAGGACTATCCGGAGCGACGGGCAGGGCTACAATTCTGCGCGATCCAAGTGGAACGACGATCAAAGTGCGGCTCACCAGCTTGCCGCGCGACCTGACAGCGATGAATGTCTATGCAGTCGATCCGAGCGGGGCGATGACCTTGCTCGGTCCGATGGAAGTCAATAACGGGTTTGGCACTTTCACGACCACGACGCCACTATCACGCTTTATGCTGGTAGCCGCTCCGGAAAGGGCGCTCACGGTCTATAACGACAGGACGCGCGTTTACTTCCGGAGCGATGTGCCGGCCGGCTTAACCGTGATTCCAGTCACAGTGAACACCGGCGAGCCCGTCGCCACCGTCATTCCGTCCGGAGAATACGCCGTGCCCATGCTGGGAATTCCGACGTTTCGGCCAGGGCATGAGAGCAAGATGCGTATTGACTTTAGCGGGGCCATGGAAGGGGCACATGCCGACATCTTCATCAAGCCACGCAAAAACGACAACGCGACGGAAGTGTTGATGCACTTTCATGACCTACGGGAAGCACCGAAGGGAACTGCATACATCCTTTGGGCTGTCTCACCTGAGAATCAATATCAACGGTTGGGTGAGATTGTAAACGTCCGCGGCCGCAACGAGGCGCAGATCCAGTCAGAGACCATCTTTGGTGATTTCGGCCTGTTGATGACCACTGAAGACCTGGGGTTGACCAGAGGAACGATCATTAGACCCAGCGGACATCGCGTCGGCGTGATTCAGATCGTTAGGTAGGGAAGCGCAGGCTTCGTCACTTAATTTCGAGAGCGGCTGGCCTTCACAGGCCGTTGGCCCAGCTTTTGCATGTCGCGCCTTCGGCGCTACGGCAAAGTTAGCTCGTAAATTGCGAACTTTCCGTTTCTGTTCGCCGCGAAGAAAAGTGAGTGGCCGTCTCTGGAAAACTGAAGTGTTATCTCCTCGGCCTTGGTGTGCGTGAGCCGAAACAGGCCGCTCCCGTCTGAGTTCATCAGATAGATTTCCCGATTGCCATCGCTCGTCGCGATGAATGCCATTCTTTTCCCGTCAGGAGAGAAGGTCGGTTCACTATCATGGAACCGCCGCGACGCAATTACTTCTTCGTCACTCGGGTTGTTCATGTTCAGCAGAAAGATATCCAGGCCGTGCCCTTCCCGATCGCCGGAAAAAGCGAGGTATGCGCCGTCAGGCGAAAAGGCAGGGTCGGCTTCGTATCCATTCCTTTCAGTTACGCGTCGCTGGTGGTCACCGTTCAAATCCATCCGGTAAAGCTGGGGCTGCGCATAGTTGTCCCGGACGAAAAAGATCTCGCTCCCGTCCGCCGAAAAGATCGCCTCTCCATCCTTCAACGGGTTGTTGGTCAAGTTCTTTAAGCCGTTTCCGTCCGGCTTGATCGTAAAGATTTCCGAATTGCCGTTCGCTTTATTGGTAAAGGCTATAAGCGAGTTGTCCGGCGACCACGCCGGATCCAGGAAGTCGCCTTCCATCCTGAAGATTGTTCGTGTTCTTTTCGTTTCCAATTCGGTCAGGCGAAGCTCCATATGATGGTCGGATGTTCGAGCTTGATAGATAATCTCTTTGCCGTCGGCCGATAAGCGCGGAAAA
>Ga0126383_10002097_pt1 | contig 12772 bp, 10 predicted proteins | sample PanSoiMetPlot_35_FD_96882 | JGI IMG/M metagenome (GOLD analysis project Ga0126383, IMG submission 96882) | Tropical forest soil microbial communities from Panama - MetaG Plot_35 | ecosystem: Environmental > Terrestrial > Soil > Tropical forest > Bulk soil | place: Panama | collected 2016-02-17
CCTAACCAGTGAGGCCGAGGCGGTGCACGGCGGCCGCCGCCTCGGCGCGGTTGGCGACGCCGAGCTTGGCGAGGATGTTGGACACGTGCACGCTCGCGGTCTTGTCGCTGATGAACAGCGCGTCCGCGATCTGCCGGTTGGTGCGGCCCTCGGCTACCAGCGCCAGCACCTCCCGCTCCCGCGGGGTCAGGCCCAGCCCGTCACCGGGCGCCGCCGGCTGCGCTGCGGCGCTCTCGGCCGCGCCGGCGGCCGCCGGTTCCGGTGCCAGCGCGATCCGGGCGCGGCGGGCCAGCAGCTCGACCTCGCCCAGTAGCGGCCGCGCCCCCAGCCCGCGCGCGGTCGCCCACGCCCGCCGCAGCGGCACCACGGCCTCCTCGCGGGAGACGCCACGCTCGAGCAGCGCCTCGGCCAGGCGCCAGCGGGCGTAGGCCGCCGGCCACGGGCAGCCCACCTCGTCCCAGGCACCCGCCGCCTCGGCCCAGCGGTCCGGATCGCTGGGCCGTGCCACCCGCGTCCACTCGGCCTCGACGGTCAGCAGCTTGGCCCGCACCGCCCCGGTGACGGCGATGCCGTACGCGCCGGCCGCGGCGCGGGCGCGTTCCAGCAGGTCGGCGGCGATCCGGCAGGCCTGGTCGCGCGCCTTCTCATCGCGGCGCGCGGCCGCCCGCGCGGCGAGAGCCGCCTCGGCCGCAAGGCCGGCCAGGCACAGCTCCGCCATGAGGTCAGCCTCGTCGGCCTCGGCCAGCGACGCCAGCCCGTCGGCGACCACGGCACGAGCATCCTCCGGGCGCCCTTCCCACGTCGCCACCGTCACCAGCCATGCCCGGGCGGGTACGTAGTCCTGCGGGTCGAGCGACAGCTTCGACCGTTCCAGAATCCAGGTCAGGTCCTTCCGCGCCCCCTCCAGGTCACCGCGCCACAGGCGCTGCATGCCCCGGGCGAGCAGCGGGTTGACCATTCCCCTGGGATCCAGGTCGAGGTCGAAGGCCTCGTCGAGCAGCCGCTCGGCCTCCTCCCAGCGCCCGAGCCACAGCAGCGCCTGAGCAGCCTCCGCGATCACGACCGGCCCGTAGCTCCCCATCGACCCGAAGCGGCGTGCCAGGTCGAGGCCCTCCAGTTCCGCGCGCACAGCTTCCTCGTAGCGGCCGTGGACCAAATAAATGCAGCCGAGGTTGTGGCAGGCGCGGCACCACTCGTCCGGGTCGCCGAGCTCGGCCGCGATCGCTCGCGCCTGCTCAAGGTGGGCGACACCTGCCTCCAGGTGCCCGCGGCTACCGAGCGAGGTTCCCAAGCTGTTGAGCGCGTGCCCTTCCACCCCTCGGGCGCCGACCCGCCTGGCGGCCTCGGCCGCCTCCTCGCAGCGCGCCTGCGCGGCCCGGTGGCGCGACCGCAGCATCAGCATCTGGCCGTGCGCGGCCAGTGCCTGCGCGCGCTCGGGCGAAGGCGGCTCGGCGGGGGTGATCGCGACCGCGCGGTCCACCGCGGCCATGGCCGCGGCGGTCTCGCCAGCGAGCCACTGGTAACGGGCCAGCCGCTCCAGCAGGGCCCCGGCCCGCACCGGCTCGTCGGCGGCGTCGATCTCGGCTAGGGCCTGCCCGATCAGCGCGACCGCCCGCCCCCGCTTGCCCGCCAGCATCGCCGCCTGCGCGGCACGCTGCAGCAGCGCAGTGCGGTCCAGCGGGCTGCTCGCGGCGGCTTCGGGTGCCTGCTCCCACAGCTCCAGCGCGCGTTCGTAGTGCCCCTCCGCCTCGGCCAGCGCGAAGGTCGCCTCGGCGGCCTGCCCGGCCTGCACGCTGGCCAGCAGCGCCCTCCCCAGATCGTGCGCGGCGTACCAGTGGTAGGCAAGCCGCCCCAGCTCGGCGGTGCCCGCGTCCCCATGCCCCTCGATCCGCGTGGCCAGCGCGCGCGCGTAGGCGGCGTGCAGCGGCGGCCGTTGCACCGGCAGCAGGTCGTCGTAGATCGCCTCCTGCACCAGCGCGTGCCGGAAGGCGTAGGCACCGCTGCCGCCCTCGGCCACCAGGACGTGATGGGCGACCGCCTCGCGCAGCAGGTCAACCAGGTGCTCGGGCGGCTGCGCCGCGACCTCGGCGAGCAGGTGGTGGTCCACTCGCTGGCCGGCGACGGCGGCGACCTGGAGCAGCCGCTGGGTCGCCTGGGGCAGCGCCTCCACCCGCGCCAGCAGCAGGTCCAGCAGCGCCTCCGGCAGCTCGGCGGATCCGCCGGCGCCCGAGACGCGGGCGGCCAGCAGCTCCTCGGCGAAGAAGGGGTTGCCTTCCGAGCGGGCCAGAATTTCCCCGACCAGCACAGTCGGCGCCGGCTCGCCAAGGATCCCCGCCAGCAGCTCGCCCAGCTCGCGGCGGCCCAGCCGGCCTAGTTCAAGCCGCTCGGTGCGGCCGCTGCGATCCAGCTCGCCAAGGAATGGCCGCAGCGGATGGCGGCGGTGCAGCTCATCCGAGCGGTACGTCAGCAGCAGCGCCACGCCAGCGCGCAGGTTGCGGACCAGGAAGCCCAGCAGGTCGCGGGTGGACTGGTCGGCCCAGTGCAGATCCTCGACCACCAGCAACAGCGGGCCGCGCTCAGCGAGCCGGTGCAGTACCCCGAGCAGCAGCTCGAACAGCCGCCCGGGCGTGAGCGCGCCAGCCCCGGGCGCGGCCTGAACCCCGGCCTCGCCGGAGGCGCCGAGCTCTGGCACGAGACGGGCCAGCTCGGCGCGGGCGCCGCCGAGCGCCCGCTCCAGCTCAGCCGGGTCCACGGCACCACCGAGCGACCGCAACGCCTCGGCCAGCGGCGCGTAGGCGACCACCCCCTCGCCCACGTCCAGGCAGCCCCCGGCGAGAGCGAGTGCCCCCTCCGCGCGCACCCGGGCGATCAGCTCGGTCACCAGCCGGGTCTTACCCACGCCGGCTTCGCCCGCCATCACGACTATGGCGGGCGAGCCCGCCCGCGCACGCTCGAAGGCCGCCCAGAGCTGGGCGGCCTCGGCGGCGCGGCCGACGAGCACAGGGCTGGAAACCCGCGGGGCCACGCCGCCAATCATCGCAGAACCGCGCCTCCGCATACGCAATGCCGGGAGCAGCCGGTCAGGCGGCGGCCGACCGGAAGCGCGGCAAGCTGAAGCGCACCCGCCGGTTGCGAGGGCTGGCGGCTGCGTCGGCTCGGAGCTGGCGGATCAGGCGCTGCGTGGCGGCCTGCTGGTACCACTCACCGACGCGCTGGGCAGCGATCTGGCTGGTGATGGTGGGGTGCATCTCGTCCTCCATGGTGCGGTGGCCTGATGAGACGAGAATGCAGCTAAGGCGCTGGCCCCCACATCGGAAGAACCCTTATCCCGGTGCCCGCCCGGTCCTATTTTCTGCGCCCCTGGCCGCTTGGCGTCGGCTAAGGCATCGGCTAAGTACCCGCCGGCCAGAAGAGGTCCCTAGTTCAAGTCCGCCGGCCAGCCACACCGTGAAGCCTGTCTTGGCGTAGGCCACCAGGGACAGCGCCACCGTCGCGGCCCAGTTGCCGGTGTTCGACGCGGCCGATGCCACCGCTAGCCGCCAGACATCGCCCCGCGTACGGCTCATCAGGTGCTCCCGGCGAAGGGGCGCTTTAGAACCCCTCACTGAACTCCGCGAATACCAGGCTGTCAACACGCGAACACGACCCAGACCCGGAACAGACGCGGAGTGACCTCAGCTACGAACACCCGCGAACGGCCACGTCCCGCCAGGTGCCCGGGGCAGATCAGTGTGCTACTCGGTGTATGGCGGCCCGCTCGGTGGCCTGGCGGCTGGCTGCCGGGCCAGGTGGTTCGGGCTCGTCCGCGGGCCGCTGCAAGGCCCTGATGATCGCATCTGCCGCCGCGGCAGGCGCGTGGGCGGGCGCGATCCGCTCGGCCCAGCTGAACCAGTACCACCAGTGCCCGGTGGCGGCATCGAGTGCGGCGATGATGTCGCCGCACTTCGGGTGGTCGTGCGGGTCTTGGACGAACAGGGACGCCACCCGCCCCGCCGGGGTGGTGATGTAGGCGCTCCAGCCACGGGCGTGCATCTGCGCCGCTAGCACGTCCAAGAACGCAATCCCGTCCCCGCCCGGCCGGCCCGGCCGTTGCGGTTCATGGCGGCGTTCTGGGGCTGGATGGGGCAGGCGGCGGGCCGGCCCGGGCGCCGGATGGCGTGCCCGGCTGTGATCGCTGGTCATCGCCGCTGTGATCCAAAGGCGTGACGCCCGGGTCATCGCGATCTCCTTCACTCGATGCGTCCCGTGCTCCGGGATCACCGAGGGTTCGAAGCCGCCGCGGCGGCGGATGGGTATCGCAACGCCTGGGCTATCGGCAAACCGGGCGCCGCCGGGCAGTACATGAACCAGGCGGAGAGCACCCTCACCCTGGCCGAGCACCTGTCCGGTGGCATCTGGCGGCTCCAGCCCACCGCCCAGCCGTCGGTCAACAAGGTCCTCTTCGGCGTCTCCTGCCTTACGGCCATCCAGTGCACCGCCGCCGGCCAGACCCTGGCCACCGTCCAGCACCAGGTCGTCCAGGCTCTGGCCGAGCACAGCAGCTAGAGCGGCATTCCGTAAGTTCTGCTCGTACACCCGATCGCGGATCGTGACTGGGATCGACCACGTGCTGGCTACCGTTGCCCCGGCCCGGCCGCGGTGGGCGAACAGTTCGCGGCGGATCGGCGAAGAAGGGGTAGGCACCCTCCTTTGGAAGGCAGACGATGATACGGATGACCCAGACATGGCCGCGGTGATGTCGGCGTTGCCGGCGCAGGAGGTCAGCGACGCCGAGATCATCAGGCAATCGTGGGGTGAGCCTGAGCGTTTCTCCGCCATCTTCGATCGCTACTACGCGCAGGTCCATGGTTATGCCGCGCGGCGGCTGGGCCGGGGCCTGGCCGACGACGTGGCTGCGGAGACGTTTCTTGTGGCGTTCGCGCGGCGGGAGCGGTATGAGGTGTCCCGCCCGGACGCCCGTCCCTGGCTGTACGGGATCGTCTCGAATCTGATCTCCCGGCATCACCGGGCCGAGCACCGCCGGTACCGGGCGCTGGCCCGTGCGGGTGTCGGTGAGGTCAGCGAGGGCCACGAGGACGAGGTCACGGTCCGGGTAGACGCCCAGGCCTACCGAGCGCCGCTGGCGGCGGCGCTGGCCAGCGTTTCCGGCGTGGACCGGGATGTGTTGTTGCTGGTCGCCTGGGCCGAGTTGACCTCAGAGGAGGCGGGTGAGGCGCTCGGCATCCCGGCCGGCACGGCCCGCTCCCGGCTACACCGGGCCCGCCAGCAAATCCGGGCAGCGCTAGCCCAAGCCGGCCCTCCGGCCGTAGGAAAGGACCAATGACGATGGACGACCTGGAGATCCTGCGCGACGCATGGGGCCAGCCTGACCCGCCCTCACCAGCTGCTTATTCGGCTGCCCGGGCTGCTCTGCTTGAGCGGCAGCGGGCGATCACCGGCCCGGGCCGGCAGCGCAAGGCTGCGGGCCTGGCCGGGCGTGAGCCCGCGGCCGGGGGCGCGGCCGCCCCCGGATGGCGTCGCCGGCGACACACCTGGCGGCTGGCCCTGATCGGCGCGGCCGCCCTGGCGTTGGCCGCCGTGGTCACCGCGCAAGCGATCGGGCTCGGCGGTTCCGGCCCGGCCCCAGGCATCACGGCGCGGGAGCTTGCCTACCGGACCTCCGCCGCCGCGGCGGCGCAGCCGAAGGTCGCGCCTGGCCAGTGGGTGTACTGGGAGGAGAAGGTGGTCGGCGCGCGGCCGGCCGGGCCCCGCAGCTTCCAGGTGTGGACCACCGCGGACTCCCGCACGGCGGCGTATGTCTACCACGGCAAGGTCAAGGTCTTCCGCCCACAGTGCGGCAATCCGGGGACCAGTTCTGCCGGCGGCTGCCAGTCCATCGGGCAGCCGGTGGTCTCCGCAGCGGCCCCGCCGTACCGCGGGGTGACCATCTCAGGACTATCTGGCCGTCTTCCGGTCAGCTACGCGGACCTGGGCTCCCTGCCAGCCGGCCCGGGCGCGCTCGTCCGTTACCTCGGCCGCCTTCACCTGCCCGGCTGGGGCCCGCCACCGGCCCGGGCATTCGAGATCATCAGGGAACTGCTCACCACCTACGTCATGCCGCCAGCGCTGACCGCCGAGCTCTACCGGGCCCTGGGCGACATCCCCGGCGTCGCGGTCGATCACCACGCGGTCGACGTGGCGGGCCGCCACGGGGTCGGCTTTTATGTCAGGCTGCCACGGCCCGCAGGCGGAGTGGCCGATGAGATCGTGATCAACCCGCGCACCTACCAGCTGATGGGCGGGCAACTCGTGGCCGGCCAGCCCGGGGGCCGAACCCAGCGCGTGCTGAGCGGGACAGCCATCTTGCGGACTGCTTTGGTCTCCGGCCCGGGAGCGCGGCCCTAAGCCTGCCGCCGCTGGCCGCAGCCATGAAGGCGCGGCCAGCGGCGACCCCGGCGGACACCCAAACACCCCGCCCGCAACTCCCGCGCCCGGCACCGGCGGACCTACCCGGCCGGTGCTGATCGCCCGTCGCCGCGGCCGGGCGGCTCCTCCCGGCACCGCCTCGAGCAATCCCCGAGCAGTCCCACATTCGTGCAACCACGCCTTCGTGCAAGGAGACCACCATGCCTCATCCGCTGCTCAGCGCCGCCGCGTCGGCGGCATTGCTGGCGTCGCTGGCGACCGCCGCCGGGGCAGCCCCGGCGCAAGGCAGCGCCGGCCAGCACGGCAGCGCGAGGGCCGCGGCCCGTGCGACACCCACGGCCACGGCCAGCCCGATGGCCGCGACCGCCCCGCTCACGCTGATCAACGGTGACCGCGTGCTGGTCAGCTCCGGACCGGGCGGAACGCGCGCCGCCGGGGTGTTGCGGGGGGCGGGCGGCAGCCCGGCCGCCTCGCTGATGACGCTGCGCCTGGGTACCCGGGTGTTCCTGGTCCCGTGGGCGGCGCTGCCCTACTTTGGCCGCGGCCTCGATCCCGGCCTGTTCGAGCTGAGCGCGCTGCGGCACGCCGAGCGGGGCGGGCGGCTGCCCGTCCAGATCAGTTACCGGGGCCACCTGCCCGCGCTGCCCGGGATCACCGTGACCCGCAGCGCAGACGGCACCGCCGCGGGGTACCTCACCGCCGCGTCGGCCACTGTGTTCGGCGCGGCGCTGGCCCGGCAGATGGTCGCCGACCATTCCAGCGGGACCTACGGCACCGGCGGGCTGTTCGCCAACGGTGTGTCGCTGCGCCTGCCTGGCGCGCCCCCAGCGCCCGCCCAGCCCGCCTTCCCGATGCACACCCTGACCGTGACCGGCACCACCGTGGCCGGCCGGCCCGACACCGGGGACATGGTGCTGGTCGGTGAGGTGGCCGACGCCAACGCGCCCGGCACCGGCTGGAGCTTCTTTTACCACGGCACCGCGAAGCTCAGCGTCGCTGCGGGGACATACTGGGCGGTTGCCCTCTTCCCGCAGGTCTCGCGTGGGCAGCTCACGGCGCTGCGGGAGGACGTGCTGCCTCAGTTCGCGGTCGCCCGCAACACGACCGTGCACACCAGGGCCCTGGCCGCGAGCAGCAAGGTCACGATGACCACGCCACGGCCAGCGATCCCCCAGCGCACCAGGCTGACGCTGGTGCGCACGGCGCCGCACGCTCCGGCCGATGGGCAATCGGCGAAGGTAAGCGCCGTGGGGTGGGATACCCCCGGCATCCCGCTGTGGGTCAGCCCGGTCAGCCGCCGGCCCAGCTACGGCACGCTGCGGGCCTTCACCTCGGCGCAGCTCACCTCACCGCCCGGGCAGAAAGTTCCCTACGGCTACACCCTGGACTTCGCCGGGCCGCCCGGGACCATCCCCTCCCAGGACTTTGTAGTCCATGCCGCTGACCTGGCCACCATTTCCGAACGCCATGTTCAGGACGTGCGCTCGGCGGCGGGCTGGGACACTGTCGGCGGAACCCCGTACGAGATCCGCATCGGCCTCTCCGCGGCTCGCGTCCTCCCCGTGCGGCTGCCCGCCCGGCTGGTGGAGTACGTCTCCGCGCGCCCGCCCATGCTGTGGCGGACCGAGTATCTCGAATACCGGACCGTTGGCGACGGGCAGACCCCGGGCGGGCAGACCAGCACGTTCCGGTTGCTGCACGCCGGCCAGCACTTGACCGAGTACTGGAACGCCTACCCGCTGCACCCGGGCACCAACGTCAGCTTCCCGGGCACCAGAGCGACCTTCGTGGGATACCCGGTACACCCCTCGGCCGCCCGCGCCGGGAACACCCTCAGCCTCGACCTGACCCCGTTCAGCGACAACCAGCCCGGGCACCTCGGCGACGGCTTCGACGTTCCCTACCCCGGCAAGGCCAGCCAGGTCAGCGGCCGCTACACGCTCTACCAGAACGGCACCAAGATCGCCGCCGGGAATGCGGCCACCGCCACCGGCGACGTTCAGGTGAGCGCGACACTGAGCACCCGGCCGTCGCTGGTCACGTTCGTGCTCACCGCGTCCCGGGCCAGCCCGCAATACCAGCTATCGGCCACCAGCCGCGACGTGTGGACCTGGCACTCCCGGCCACAGCCCGGTGCCACCGTCCCGGCACCCTGGGCCTGCAACTTCGCGGGACCGCCGGACCGGCACTGCGCCGTGCAGCCGATGATCACCCTGAACTACACCGTGGCAGGGCTGAGCCTGTACGGCACCACCCGGCCCGGCCATCAGGCCATCGCCATCACCGCCGGCCACATCCAGCTGGCACCACAGGCCGCCATCACCCGGACCCGGGTGCTGGCGTCGTTTGATGGCGGCAGGACCTGGCATCCCGCCAAGGTCATGGGCTCCCGCGGCAGCTACACGGCGATATTCACCGCCCCCGCCGGTGCGAACGTGTCGTTGCGCACCAGCGCCTCCGATGCCGCCGGCGGCTCGATCACCGAAACGATCCGCGACGCCTACCGCACATCCTCCTGACTGCGGAATTGGAACCCTTGTCATGCTCACACGCGTTCGCTTCACCGATGCTCGCCACAAGCACTCGCAGCAAGCTCAGCCGGGAGGCCTCGCGGCACCCCGCACCCCGTCCCAACTGCCGATGAAAAAAGGCCGCCCGGCTGCATTCATAAAGGTCCGGCCGGCCGCGATGGCTGCCGTCGCCGCGATTGCCCTGGCCGCCGCCGTGACCTCGGCGCAGGCAGCCGCCCGGCCAGCACAAGCTAGCGGGCAGCCCACCGGGGCCATGACGCCGTCTGGGCGGGCCGATGGGGGGGTCGTCAAGATGCGGGCGGCGTGCCCGCGGGCCTGGCCCAGGCACGCACGGTGCCTGGCGCTGTACCAGCCGCAGGTGGTGGTGAACCGGGCCATCGCCAGCGGGGCCCGCGGGGCCGCTACCCAGCCCCAAGGCTGGGGCGCGGCCGATATCGAGTCCGCGTACCAGCTGCCGGTCTCGCGTGACCCGCACCAGACGGTGGCGGTCGTGGACGCCTACAGCACCCCGCGCCTGGCCGCCGACCTGGCCACCTACCGTCACCACTATGGCCTGCCCGCGTGCCCCACCAGCACCGGGTGCCTGCGGATCGTCAACCAAGACGGCAACACCTCCCCGCTGCCCGTACCCGACCCGGGCCGCTGGGGAGTGGAGGAGACCCTGGACGTGGCGATGGTGTCGGCCGCCTGCCCGCGCTGCAAGATCCTGGTCGTGGAGGCCAGTTCACCGTTTGTCGCGGACCTGGCCACCGCCGAGGACACCGCCGCCCGGCTCGGCGCCCAGGTCATCTCCAACAGCTACGGCGTCGGGGAAACCGGGTTCAGCCAGGCCTACGCCCGCGCCTATCACCACGCCGGGCACACCATCGTCGTCGCTTCCGGCGACCACGGGTTCACCGCCGCGAGCTTCCCCGCGAACCTCGACACGATAACCGCCGTTGGCGGCACCCAGCTCGCCAGGGCCAGCAACGCCCGCGGCTGGGCCGAGCGGGTCTGGAAGGCCGGCGGGAGCGCCACGGGCAGCGGCTGCTCGGCGTATGTGGCCAAGCCGTTCTGGCAGCACGACCCGCACTGCCCCGGCCGCACTACCGCCGACGTCGCCGCCCTGGCCTGGAACATCGCCATCTACGACAGCTCCCTGACCCCCGGCACCGGCCCGTGGCTGAAGCTCGGCGGTACCAGCGCCGCCGCGCCGCTCATCGCTGGGGTGTATGCTCTGGCCGGCAACGCCGCCACCATCAAGCCCGGCTACCCCTACCAGCACCCCCATGCCCTGTACGACATCACCACCGGCAACAACGCGCTGACCGCACCCCCCGCCGCCGCCTGCGGTCGCGACTACCTCTGCGTCGCCAAGCCCGGCTACGACGCGCCCACAGGACTCGGCACGCCGAACGGGACAGGCAGTTTCTGACCTCCAGCCCTCAGTGGCCTGCGGCGCGCAGGAGGTCCCTTCGACCCAGCCCGGGGCGTGCGCACGTGCCGGTGCTCCTCCGACCATGGCCCGACCGGGCCCACTCGACTGCGTGGGCGGCGGGTGTGCGGTCGGCGGCGGCGTACCGTGGTGCCATGGGCCCAGAGCTGGCCGGGCGGGAGTATGCGGGCCAGCTGACCGATGCCGACCTGAGGCTGCTGGCGTCGGTGGCCGCCGGGCGAGCGGGCACCGGCCGGGCGGCGGATGGCTCGTGGCTGCGGGGTGACCCGGCGGCGCTGCTGGCCGTGCTGGAGCATCCCGGCACCTTTGACGCCGTGATCGGCCAGGATGAAGCTGCCGCTGGGTGGACCGGGCTGGCGTCGCCGTTTCTGGTGTTCGCGGTGTTCGTGCAGCGGGCCGCCACCGAGCTGGCCGCGGCGGGCCACGTGCCCGAACGCACCGGGCCGCGGCAGCGGGTGCCGCTGTTTGACGCGGGTGCGCTGCGGGAGTTTTTGGCCGAGCCAGAACGGCGGCTGTTCCTGGCCGAGCTGCTGGCCTCCTTTACCCGGGTGGCCAGCGGCCGCTACCGGTCCCGGGTGGGCGGGCGGCTGCGGACCCGGCGGTTCAGCGAGCTGGACCCGGTGCGGCTGGCCGGCCTGCTGGAGGCGGTGCCGCGGGCCGAGCGGCCGGGCGTGTACCGCAGGCTGGGCGACGTGACGCTGTTCTTGACCGGCGTCTTCCCCGACTACGCCGCCACCACCGTGCTGCGCCCGGTCAATGCCGCCCGGCTGCTGCGCGCCGCCGGCCTGCCCGCTGCCCAGCATGAGCGCCTGGCCGACGCACCAGCGATCGAGCTGCTCGAACACCTCGGTGCCCGCTGGTACCGGGCCGCCCGCGACCTGGCGCCGGTCCCCACGGCACGGATCGCGGTCGTCGGCGAGGTGGCCGACCGGTTCCGGCAGGCCCGGCGCGTGCTCAACCACATCGCTGACCGCTACCTGTTCCCCCCGGGCAGTCCATGGTTCACCCAGCCCGCCCCATAGCCGCCGGGCGGAAGGAGCGCCCTTGGTGGCTGGCTGGGGGATGGGCTCGTGCTTATGCCGTTGAGCGGGAGTGCGTGCGCAGGGCCGACTCCACGATCAGCGCTCCGCTGAAGGCAATCAGCATCGCCAGGCCAAGAAGGGATGCAAACTGCGCGTTCCCGGCGGCGGAAGCGCTCGTCCCGATGACCCACCAGAGGGAGTTGCGGAGGGCGAGGGTCATGATGGCCGCAACGCAGGCGGCGATACTCGCATCGAGGACCCGGCGCCGGAAGCCGTGCATGGGGGAGCCGCTCCGGACGAGCCCGAGGTAGCGCCCGGCGAGCATCAAGAAGGCAAACATGCCGCAGGCCAGGAGCCCGGCCGCCAGCAACGTCGAGGCCAGCAGGTAGCCCTCACGGATGCCCTGGTTGACCCCCACTGCCGTGCCGAGGATCGCAGAGGCCACAGCCGCTCCGGCCACCGGGTGACGGCGCAGCTGTGTGACGAGCGCCTGGTCGAGCCAGCCGACCACCGCGCGAAGCGCCGGGCGGAGGGGGCCGAACCAGCGGCTCTCCCGGTCGGCCACGGCAACGGCGTCAGCGAGCCAATCGATGTCCGGTCCCTGGCGCGGGCCCGCATCCGCGCTGAACCGGGGCGCGCGAAGGAGCGCAACGATGACCAGGATCGTTAGCGTGGTGATTACGACGAGGCCGCCCATCAGGGCACCGGTCGCGCCAGGTGTCCATTGCGACTTGTTTGCGCCATCGGCGACGCTGATCCAGCACGACACGACCGTCGCAGCCATCACGGTGACGCCGACCCGGCCTCCGCGCAGGATCGAGCGCACTCGGCTGACGGCCAGCGGCTCTGACCTGTGGCACAGCGACACCTGGACAAGAACGAACCCGGCGGCAAGCGGCACGAAGAACACTGCGAATGAGTAGACGGCGTCGTACGGATCGTTCAGCCAGGGGGCATGATCGTAAAGTGGGGCGAATTGCTTCGCCGGGACGGTGAACACCAAGAACGCGATCGAGGTCCACAGAGTGGCGAACACGGCTCGCCGGATGGCCGGGCGCCGCGGATCCCCGGCGGGCAAGATTGCAGCGGGCTCGGCGGGCTGTGCCTGCGCTAGGCCGCTCACGGTGACAGTATCCCAGGCCGGGTCCCAGCCGGAGAACGCTTGCCGGTGAGCCGCTGGCAGGAGCAGTGGCCACCGGCCTCCGGCGGCGGCTCAGGCAATGATGATCAGCGCTTGGCAGTCGTCGGTGTGGTTGACGAGGACGCGGGTACTTCAATCGCCATTCGTCCCGCTCGACGTAACCCACCGTTAGGGAAGGGGATCACCAGTCGGCAGGTGCATATACGCGGCAGAAGCAAGGTAATTGCGCTCACGCTAC
>Ga0126383_10002099_pt1 | contig 12766 bp, 12 predicted proteins | sample PanSoiMetPlot_35_FD_96882 | JGI IMG/M metagenome (GOLD analysis project Ga0126383, IMG submission 96882) | Tropical forest soil microbial communities from Panama - MetaG Plot_35 | ecosystem: Environmental > Terrestrial > Soil > Tropical forest > Bulk soil | place: Panama | collected 2016-02-17
CGATCGCCAACCCCGGTGAGCTGGCCGCGTCGCTCGGCGGCGTCGACGCAGACGTCGTCGATCACGATGGCGCGGCCCGCGCCGAGCGGACGATCGCGCTCTGGAACCCGGAGCTGCTCGACGCCGAGCTCGGCGTGCGCGCGAGCCCGCTCGGAGAAGCGTCGCGACTGATGGCAGAGCTCGTCACGCGCGGGCTGCGGACGATCTGCTTCGCCAAGTCGCGCAAGGCCGCGGAGCTGATCCACAAGTTCACAGTCGACCGGGTCGACACGGCGACCGGCAAGCGGCTGGCGCCGTACCGGGCGGGCTACACGCCGGCGCAGCGACGGGACATCGAGCGCCGGCTGGTCGAGGGCGAGCTGCTCGGGGTTTCCGCGACCGACGCGCTCGAGCTCGGGATCGACATCGGGGTGCTCGACTGCGCGATCTCGGTCGGGTTCCCCGGAACGGTTGCGTCGCTCAGGCAGCAGTGGGGACGTGCTGGGCGCCGAGGACACGGCCTGGCGGTGCTGATCGCGAGCGAGGACGCGCTCGACCAGTACTTCATGCGAGAGCCGGAAACGCTCCTCGAGCGCCGCGTCGAAGCCGCGATCCTCGACCATGCGAACCCCCGTGTTCTTGACGGTCACGTGCGCGCAGCGGCGTTCGAGGCGCCCGTCGACGACGCCGATCGCGCGACGCTCGGCGACGCGGCGCTCGAACGCGCCGCGTTGCTGCCGGACCTCAAGCAGACGAGGAGCGGCTACGTCTGGGCGGGCCGGGACTATCCCGCCGGACAGTTCGGCCTCCGCTCCGCGACGCCGGACACGTTCGCCGTCGTCGAGGCACAGAGCGGCACCGTCCTCGGCCTGGTCGAGCGCGAGCGCGCGTACTCGACCGTCCACGAAGGTGCCGTCTACCTTCACCTCGGAGAGAGCTACCTCGTCCGCCAGCTCGACCTGCAGGCGCGGACGGCGGTCGTGACGCCCTACAGCGGCGACTACTACACGCAGGCGAAGAAGGAGACCAACACCGCGATCGAGGAGACGCTGCGCACGGAGCGACGCTGCGGGCTCGACCTCGCCTTCGGCCGCATCTCCGTGACGGAGCAGGTCGTGGCGTATCAGAAGAAGTCGATCCGCGACCAGTCGACGCTCGAGACGGTCGATCTCGACCTGCCGGAGACGAGCTTCGAGACCGAGGCGACCTGGTACGTCCCCGAGCCGGGACAGCTCGAGGGCCTGGAGAAGATGCCGAAGCTGCTCGGGACGCTGCACGCCGCCGAGCACTCGATGATCGCGCTGCTCCCGCTCTGGGCGATGTGCGACCGCTGGGACATCGGCGGGCTCTCGACGAACGTCCACTTCCAGACGAACCGCCCGACGGTCTTCATCTACGACGGGCATGCCGGCGGCGTCGGGATCACCGAGCGCGGCTTCAACGCCTTCGAAGGCTGGGTCGCCGACACCGCCCGGATGCTCGAGGGCTGCCCGTGCAGCGAGGGCTGCCCGTCCTGCGTCCAGAGCCCGAAGTGCGGCAATCTGAACGAGATGCTCGACAAGGACGGCGCCCTGACCTTCCTGCGCCGGCTGGTAGCCTCATCGACATCCGCGAGCTGACGGACGGCGACGTCGGCCGCATCGGCGACCGGCTGCCGCTCGCCCGCTTCGGCAGCGACGGGACGTATCTCGTCGCCTGGGACGACGGCGAGCCGGTCGCACACGCACACATCTCCTGGAACCAGACGATGCTCGGCGATCCGGAGATCCAGGACGTGTTCGTCCGCGAAGACCGACGACGCGAAGGCCTCGGCACGGCCGTGACGCTCGCGGCCGAGCGCGCGGCCGAGGCCCGAGGCCACCGCCGGATCAGCCTAGGCACGAGCGTCGACAATCTCGCAGCGAGGCGTCTCTACGCCAAGCTCGGCTACCGCGACTCCGGCCTCGAGCCGGTGCGCGTGCAGGGAACGGTGATGATCCGCAACGGGCCACTCGAGGTCGACGACACCTTGATCTACCTCGTCAAGGACCTGGGTGTCGATTTCGAGGGCTCCCGTTCGTCGTAGTGTCGAAACCGACGAAGGGAGGGAGAACGTGAAGGTGTTGGCGCTCATCTACGGTGACGAGACCCGCTGGGACTCGTCCGACGAGGAGCAGCGCGAGGCCGTCTACGCAAAGTACCGCGCCTTCGGTCAAGAAGCGGCCGACCAGATCGTCGACGGCGCCGAGCTTGCCTCGACGCGGACGGCGACGACGGTTCGCGTCCGCGACGGACAGACGGTCGTCACCGACGGCCCGTTTGCGGAGACCAAGGAGGCGCTCGGCGGCTTCTACTTGCTCGACTGCGCGACCCTGGACGAGGCGGCCGAGGTGGCCGCGCGCATCCCGGGTGCCGAAACAGGGGCGATCGAGCTGCGTCCGGCACAAGAGGAGGGCGCGGCATGAAACTCCTCGCGGTCGTCTATGGAGACCAGAAGCGGTTGGCATCCCTCACCGCCGACGAACGCCGCGCGCTCGCGGCGGTCGCCTGCGTGAAGCTCGTTCGGCCGGCGCGACAGGAGGCGGCGGCATGAAGTACCTCCTGCTCCTCAACAACAGCGCCGAGCTGTTGGATGCCTGGCACGGGTTCTCCATCGAGGAGCGGCAGCGCCAGCGGGAAGAGGCGCTGCCCCGATGGGACGCACTGTTGACGTGGGCGCAGGAGCAAGGCATCGAGGCGACCGGGCTCGAGCTCGGCGACCCGGCGAAGGCTCGCGTCGTCCGCGTCCGTGAAGGCGAGGCGCTCGTCACGGATGGCCCGTTCGTCGAGACGAAGGAGATCCTCGGCGGTTACTTCCTCGCCGACTGCAAGGATCTCGACCAGGCGATCGAGCTCGCCGAGCGGGTCCCGGTCGCCGAGAGAGGCTCGGTGGAGATACGGCCGCTCGTGACGAGCTGACTGTCGACGCGCTCTTCCGCGAGGAGTGGGGGCGTGCGCTGGCGATCCTCATTCGCGTCCTCGGCGACTTCGAGCTCGCCGAGGACGCGGTGCAGGACGCGTTCACCACGGCACTGGAGCGTTGGCCGCGCGACGGAAGGCCGCGCAACCCGGGTGCGTGGATCGTCGCGACGGCACGCAACCGCGCGATCGACCGAATCCGCCGCGAGCGCACGCTCGCGCGCAAGACCGAGCTGCTCGCCGCGCTCGAGACGCTGCAGACCGAGGAGGACACCGACGTGAGCTCGATCCCGGACGACCGCCTCAGCCTCGTCTTCACGTGCTGTCATCCGGCGCTCGCGCCGGACGCGCAGATCGCGCTCACGCTCCGTGAGGTGGGAGGCCTGCAGACCGCGGAGGTCGCGCGGGCGTTCCTCGTGTCCGAGGCGACCCTGGCCCAGCGGCTCGTACGGGCGAAGCGGAAGATCCGCGAGGCCGGCATTCCTTTCCGGGTCCCGCCGGACCATCTCTTGCCCGAGCGGCTGCGCACCGTGCTCGCCGTCCTCTACCTCGTCTTCAACGAGGGCTACTCGGCGACGTCCGGCGACGCGCTCGTGCGCCGGGAGCTCTGCGAGGAGGCGATCCGCCTCGCGAAGCTGCTCGCAGTCCTGATGCCCGACGAGGCCGAGGTGCTGGGCTTGCTCGGCCTGCTGTTGCTGCAGGACTCCCGGCGCGAGGCGCGCACGAGCTCCGGCGGCGAGCTCGTGCTGCTCGAGGATCAGGACCGCGCCTTGTGGGACCGCGCACGAATCGAAGAAGGGAGTCGCGTGCTCGAGCGGGCCCTCGCACTCAGGTCGCCCGGGCCGTACCAGCTCCAGGCCGCGATCGCCGCCCTGCACACCGAGCCCCGGACGGACTGGCCGCAGATCGCTGCGCTGTACACGCAGCTCGCCCGCCAGGTGCCCTCGCCGGTCGTCGACCTCAACCGCGCGGTTGCCGTCGCGATGGCTGACGGGCCAGAGCACGGCCTGGCGCTCATGCGCGACCTGCCGCTCGACGAGTATCACCTGTACCACTCAGCGCGCGCCGACTTGTTGCGCCGGCTCGAGCGACTCGACGAAGCGGCAGCTGCATACCGCCGCGCGCTCGAGCTCGTGCAGACGGAGCCGGAGCGCCGGTTCCTCTCGCGCCGGCTCGCAGAGATCTCGTAGAACACCGGGATGGCCGAAGCGCTGGGCGGAACGCTCGTCGTCGGCGGCGGTTTCGCCGGCGGCTACGTCGCACGGCTGCTCGGCACGCGCGGCGCGACGATCGTGTCGCCGGAGAACTTCATGCTGTACACGCCGCTGCTGCCGGAGGCCGCGTCCGGCACGCTCGAGCCGAGGCACGTCGTCGTTCCACTTCGGCAGATGTGCCCGCACGCCGAGCTCCTGCTCGGTCGCGCGACCGAGCTCGACGTCGCAAACCGCCGCGTGCGCGTCGTGACCGAGGAGGAGGTGCTCACGGTCGGCTACGAGAACGTCGTCATCGCGGTCGGAGCGATCTCGCGCACTCTCCCGATCCCCGGCCTGGGGGACCACGCGATCGGCTTCAAGACACTCCCCGACGCGATCTACCTCCGCAACCACATCCTTCGGCGGCTCGAGGCTGCGGCGGCCGCGCCCAACGAGACGCATCGGCGACGCGAGCTGACGTTCGTCTTCGTCGGCGCCGGGTACGCCGGTGTCGAGGCGCTGGCTGAGCTGTCCGACCTCGTGCGCGATGCGCTGCGCTACTACCCGACGCTCCGGGACGAGCCACAGCACTGGGTGCTCGTCGACGCGGCGCCGAAGATCCTCCCCGAGATCCCGGCGCCGCTCGGCGAGTACGCCGCCCGGCAACTCGCAGGCCGCGGGATCGACATCCGCGTAAGCACGACGCTCGAGTCGGTCGAGCCGCATGCGGCCGTCCTCTCCGACGGCGATCGCATCCTGACGAGCACCGTGGTGTGGACGGCGGGCGTCCGCGCGAACCCGCTGAACGAGCACTTCGGCCTGCCGCTCGACGAGCGCGGTCGGATCAAGGTCGAGCCGACGTTGCAGGTGGAGGGAGTCGCCGGCGTCTGGGCGCTCGGCGACGGCGCGCGTGTCCCGAACGCCTCGACGCCGGGTGAGTACGACCCGCCGACGTGTCAGCACGCGCTGCGCCAGGCGCGGCGGCTTGCGAAGAACCTGGTCGGCGAACGGACGCCGTACAAGTACCGCATGCTGGGCCAGGTCGCGACGCTCGGACGCTACAAGGGCATCGCCCAGATCCCCGGCGCGCTGCTGCGAGGCTTCCCCGGCTGGTTCGTCACCAGGACGTACCACCTGTACCAGCTGCCGCTGGTGACGCGGAAGCTGCGTGTCGTCACCGACTGGACGACGTCGCTCTTCTTCCGCCGCGACATCGCCGAACTCGGCTCCCTGGGCCATCCCGAGCACCTGGGCTCGTGAACCTCGACCCGCTCCGGTCGATCCGTTTGCGCACGCCGCGGCTCGAGCTGCGGCTCGCTTCGGAACGCGAGCTGGTCGAGCTCTTTCGCGTCGCCGAGGGCGGAATTCACCCACCGGAGGAAATGCCGTTCTACGTCCCATGGACCGACAGCCTCGACCTCGATTCGTTCCTCGCCTTCCATCGCTCCACCTGGGCCGAGTGGTCGCCGGCGAAGTGGACGCTCAACCTGATCACGTTCCTCGACAGCCGCCCGATCGGATCGCAGGACATCGGAGCAAAGGACTTTGCGACGAAACGCATGGTCGAGACCGGCTCCTGGCTCGGCACACCGTTCCAGGGCAGGGGTCTCGGGACCGAGCAGCGAGCAGCCGTGCTCGACCTGGCGTTCTCGGGGCTCGGGGCAAGCACGGCCGTGAGCGGGTCGTTCGTGCACAACGTCAAGTCGCAGCGCGTCTCCGAGAAGCTGGGCTACCGCCGCACCGGCACGCGGACGCTGGAATCGCGCGGCGAGCCGGTCGAGCACTACGACTACCGCCTCGAGCGACCCGACTGGAGCTCGTCGATCGAGGTGGAAATCAGGGGGCTCGGGCCGGCGCTGTCGCTCTTCGGCGCTGCCTAGCCTCCCCCTTCCGGGGTAGGCGCGACGCCCGATTCGTGCCGATTGTGTCTCCTATGCGGCTGCTTCACCGCGAGCGGATCGTCCCGCTCGCCCTTCTGCTGGGCATCGGCGGCGTCCTCCCCGTCGCGCTGCTGCTCGGCGTCGGGCAGCACATGGTCATGTTCGGCATGTCCGTTCACTTCGTCGGCGTCGGCGTCAGCGCGCTGTGCGCGACGGCAGTCTCGCTCGCCCTCACGATCGTCGGCGTGCGCCGCTACGACGGCCGCGTCGTCTTGATCGGAACGGGCTTCACGGTCATGTCGGGCCTCCTCGCGATCCACGGGCTCGCAACCCCGGGCGTGATCATCGGCATGAACGGCGTGCTCGCGCTCACCGGCGCTGCAACGCTTCCGGCGGGTGCGGCGGTGCTTGCGCTGTCGGCCGCGCCGCCGTTTCGACGGCCACGCAACATGGGCCCGCTGCTCGCACTGCAAGCATTCGCGTTCCTCACGGTCTTCTTCCTCGGCTTGATCGGGCTGGCCGTGCCTCACGTCGTCCCGAGCGTGCCGGCGCCGGGCAGCAAGCCGGCCTGGGTGGCGCTCATCGTCGGCGCGGCGTTCTTCGCCATCCTCCTGTGGCGCGCGCTGAAGACCTATCTGCTGACACGCCGGTGGGCGGACCTCGTCGTCGTGATCGGCATCGCCTGGCTGACTGCGGCGCTGCCTCCCGCTCTGCTCATGAACTACATGCAGCTCGGCTGGTGGCTGGCCCATCTCTTCGAGCTGATCGGGATCATCGCCGTCGGCGTCACCGTCGCGATCGACCTCTTTCGCTCAGCACAGTCGCGCTCGCTCGTCGGCGACCTGCGTGCCGCCGACCTGGTGGCGGCCGAAGAGGCGTTCCTCGGCGCGCGCGTGCGCGCGTTGACCCGGTTGCTCGCTGACAAGGACGAGTCGACGGAAGAGCACACACGGCGCGTGGCAATGCGCGCAGTCCAGGTGGGAGAGGAGCTCGGCCTGCCCCCCGGACGGTTGCGCGACCTGGCGATCGGCGGGCTTCTGCACGACATCGGCAAGCTCTCCATTCCGGAGCGGATCCTGAAGAAGCCGGGCGCGCTCGACGACGACGAGTTCGCGGCGATCAAGCTGCATCCCGGGCGCGGCGTGAAGCTGCTCCAGGAGCTCGGCGGGTTCGGCCCGGCGATCCACGACCTCGTGCACAGCCATCACGAGCGGCTCGACGGCGAGGGCTATCCGCGCGGTCTCGGCGAGAGCGACCTCAGCCTCGACACACGCATCATGACGGTCTGTGACGTGTATGACGCGCTCGTGTCGCCCCGCGTCTATCGCGACGCGTGGTCGCACGAAGACGCGCTCGCGCTGCTGCACCGGGACACCGGCACGGCCTTCGACGGGCGCTGCGTCGCCGCCCTCGAACGCGTGCTCGCGAGCGAACGCGGGCGGGTCGTCCAGCTACCTAGCGCAGTGCTCTCAGTGCGTCCGTCAGCCGCTGCCGCGTCGTAAGAACGCCCTCGAACAGGTCGCCGTGCTTGGCGATGCGGTCGCGCACGACCGGCATGGTGAACGACAGTGGATCGAGCCTCTCGTTGACCTCGCTCCACCTCAGCGGCGTCGACACCGGCGCGCCCGGACGTGGCCGCACGGAATAGACCGACGCGATCGTCTTCCCTTCGCCGTTCTGGTTCGAGTCGATCAGAACGCCACGCCGCTTCGACTTCGTCCACTCGGTCGTCGCGAGGCCGCGGTTCGTGCGGGCGATCGCGCCGGCCACGATCTCCGCGAACTCGCGCGTGTCCTCGTACGTGTATCGGCGCTCGATCGGGACGAGGACGTGCATCCCTTCCGCGCTCGACGTCTTGGGGAAGCCGACGAGGCCGAAGGCATCGAGCGCCTGCTTCACGAGCAGCGCAACCTGCACGGTCTCCCTGAACCCGACGTCGGGTGACGGGTCGAGGTCGAAGAGCACGAAGTCCGGACGGTCGGGCTTGTCCGTCCGCGAGTACCAGGCGTTCATGTCGATGCAGCCCATGTTGACCATCCAGAGCAGCGCCAGCTCGTCGTTGACCAGCGGGAAGTTCACCCACTTCCGCTGCCGCGGCGACTCGCGCGTCGAGACTTGGGTTCGGAACGTCGGGATCCACTCCGGCATGTGCTTCGGGGCGTCCTTCTGGAAGAACCGGCCGGCCTCGATCCCGTCGGGCCAGCGCACCATCGTGAACGGCCGGTTGCGCAGGTGCGGGACGAGCACGGGTGCGACGTCTCTGTAGTACTCGAGCAAGTCGCCCTTCGTGATGCCCTCGACCGGGAAGAAGACCTTGTCGAGGTTCGACAGCTTGAGCTCGCGGCCGCCCTTGACGATGCGGTCGGCGATCGCGACTTCGCGTCGCACCTCGCGCGCGGCCTTGTCTTCGCGCAGGCCCAGGTACGAGGGTGCGCGTAGCCGGCCGTCATGCGTCCACTCGGCGAACTCGACCTCGCAGACGAGCTCTGGCTCGACCCAGATCACGTCGCCCTTTCGCACCTTCGGCATCTTCGGCACCTCGCGGAACGCCGACGTCTCGCGCCGAAGCGGTCGTAGCTTGTCGAGCAGCTTGTCGATCTCGCGGCTGTCGAACCCGGTGCCGACGTTGCCGACGTAGACGAGCTCGTTTCCCTGGAACACGCCGAGCACCAAAGAGCCGAAGCTCGACGCGCGCCGCCCGGTCCCCTTCGTGTAGCCGGCGATCACGAACTCCTGCTCGCCGTGCGTCTTCACCTTGAGCCAGTCGCGCGTGCGGCGGCCGAAGGCGTACTTCGAGTCGAGGCGCTTCGCCATGATTCCCTCGAGGTGCTGCTCGGTCGCGGCCTTGAACAGCGCGTTGCCGTCTTCGAACGACTCCGAGAGCCGCACGGTGCGATTGCGTCGGTCGAGCAGCGAGTCGAGCCGCTGGCGCCGCTCGACGAGCGGCAGGGCGACGAGCGGCTCGCCGTCCACCTCGAGAACGTCGAAGACGTAGTAGACGAGCGGCGTGCCGGGCCTCCCCTGCTGCATCGCGGAAAAGCTCGAACGGCCGGTGTCGTCGAGCGCGACCACCTCGCCGTCGAGCACGCAGTCCGGCGTCTTGACCGCCTTCGCGACCTCCTTCGCGACCTGGTCGAAGCGCGCGGTCAAATCGTTGCCGTTCCGGCTCGTCAGCACGGTCTCGCTCCCCGAGACGGTCGCGATCGCGCGATAGCCGTCCCACTTCACCTCGAACTCCCAGCCGGCTCCCCGCGGCACGTCCTCCGCGAGTGTCGCCAGCATCGGCCGGTAGGAGGGCGCCGCCGGCACCGGCGTCGCCTGCGTCGCTTCGTCGCGCTTGCGGATGATCAGCCAGTTCTTCTCGTCTCCGCTCAGGTGTGCCGGGATGAGCGACCACGTCCCGTCGAGGCGGTCGCCGTGGAGGCGCACGGTCAAGCCGCCGTTCTTCTTCTCCTCGAGCAGCTCGTAGGTCCCGTGATCCCAGATCTCGACCGTGCCGGCGCCGTACTGACCGGCCGGGATCTCGCCCGCGAAGGTCGCGTAGTCGAGCGGATGGTCCTCGACGTGGACGGCGAGGTGCTGCTGCCCGGGCTCGAGCGGCACGCCCTTCGGCACGGCCCAGCTTGCGAGCGCGCCGTTGCGCTCGAGCCGGAAGTCGTAGTGCAGCCGCCGCGCGTCGTGGCGCTGCACGACGAAGATCGGTTCCTTCGGCCTTCCGGCAGTCACGCCGAAGGGCTCGGGCGTCTGCCCGGGGTCGCGCTTCCGCCTGTATTCCGAGAGTTCCTGGTCGTGTTTCAACTCGAGCCCGATCGGCTAGGCATTAGTTCAAAGGCGGATTGATGTCCTCCGAAAAGCTTCTCCACCCAGCGGGGGGTCGACTCTTCGGGCCGGTTTTCCGGCCCGAAGTCGTTCCGAGGCGGGGGAAAAGGCTGTGGATGTTGTGGAGAGACGACACCCGTCCGCACCCGAAACCTGCCGAAAGCTCATCGAAGCTGCCGGGTTTCCACAGCTCGTACCTGTTGACTCAGGCGAAAACGCCGAGCGAGCGGAATTTGGCTCGGCGCCTGCGCTTCAGGTCGTCGGGGGGGACTGCATCGAGCTCGTCGAGCGCCTCCTGGAGCGATTCCCCCAGCAGACGCGCAGCCGCATCCGGATCGGTGTGGGCGCCGCCCTCGGGCTCCGGGACGATGCCGTCGATCACGCCGAGCTCGAGGCAGTGCACGGCATCGGGCTTGAATGCAGCCGCGGCCTTCTTCGCCTCGCTCGCGTCGCGCCAGAGAATCGCCGCGCAGCCCTCCGGCGAGATGACGGTGTAGATCGCGTTCTCCTGCATCAGCACCCTGTCTGTGAGCGCGGTCGCGATCGCGCCTCCGGACCCGCCTTCGCCGATGACACACGCGACCGTAGGAACGTCGAGGCGAGCCATCAGCGCCTGGGCGCGCGCGATCGCCCCGCCCTGTCCGTGCTGCTCCGCAGCGACGCCGGGATACGCGCCGGGAATGTCGACGAGGCTGACCAACGGGAACCCGTGCCGGTCGGCCAGCTCCATCAGCCGCATCGCCTTGCGGTAGCCCTCCGGGTACGCCATCCCGAAGTTGCGGTGCGTGCGCTCCTTGATGTCGCGGCCCTTCTGATTGCCGACGAGCGCGACGGTTCGGCCGTTGAACTTGCCCAGGCCGACGACGAGCGCCGCGTCGTCGGCGCGGCCGCGGTCGCCGTGCAGCTCGACCCAGTCGTCGAGCAGCCGCTCGACATAGTCCAGCGTGTAGGGACGGTCCTGGTGGCGCGCGAGCTCGACGGAGCGCCAGATCTCCTCGTCCGTCGGCGCCGTCTGGATGCGATTGAGTTGGCGCTGCAGCTTCTCGAGTTCGCCGGAGACCTTCGTCCCACCGAGCAGGCTGAGGCTGCGCAGCCGCGTCAGTCGGTCGCGCAGGTGGATCTCGTGATCAGTCGCCATTGCGGGAGGAAAACAGGCGGAGGAGGCGCGAGACGTACGGTTTCAGCTCCGGGCGCGGGACGATCGCGTCGATGTGGCCGAAGCGGAGGTTCTGTTCGGCGAGGCCGAAGTCCTCCGGCAGCTTTTCGCGGGTCGTCTGCTGCACGACGCGCGGGCCAGTGAATGCCACCAGGGCGCCCGGTTCGGCGACGATCACGTCGCCGAGACTCGCAAAGCTCGCGAGCACGCCGGCGGTCGTCGGGTGCGTCATCACGCTGATCAGCGGCTGACCGGAATCGTGCAGGTCCTCGACGGCGCACACGGTCTTCGGCAGCTGCATCAGCGAGAGGATCCCCTCCTGCATGCGCGCGCCACCCGATGCGGTCACCGACACGAGCGGGACGCCACGCTCGGCTGCGCTGTCACACGCACGCGAGAACTTCTCGCCCACGACGCTGCCCATCGAGCCGCCCATGAACGAGAAGTCCATGACGGCGAGCTCACATGCGGTCCCATCGACCACCGCGGAGCCGATCACCATTGCCTCACCGAGGCCGGTGTTCATCTCCGCCTCGGCGAGCCGCTCGGTGTACGGACGCAGGTCGAAGAAGCTCAACGGATCCTCGGAGCGCAGCTCGGCTGCTTCCTCGGCGAACGAGCCCTGGTCCGCCAGCGACGCGATCCGCGAGCGTGCGCGCATCGGAAAGTGATGGCCGCAATGCGGGCAGACCCAGAGCGCCGCCTCGAGCTCGTCGTCCCGGTAGTGCGAGTCACACTCGGGACACGTGTTCGGATGCTGCTTCCCCGGCGGCTCTGGGACGTTCCGGTGCTCGATGGAGACGTCGATCCGGGAGGACATGAACAGTCGAGTTTAGACGGGTGCTAGAGCCCTAAAGCTGCAGCGAAGCGGGCGAGCGGCTCGATATTCGAGGGCTCGAAGGTCAAACCGGTGAATCCGGCCCCCAGAATCTTCGTCTTCCCGGCCACGGATCGAAGGATCCGCTCCACCTCCGTCCGCGTCGGCCCGCCGGGCTCCGGCATGAAGACCGACATCTCGCTCGGCTCGAGCACGTCGACATCCAGCGCCACATAGGTGGAGCCCGCACCGTCGAGCGCTTCGCTGATGCCCTGCTCCCCGACGTGGAGCCCGCTCGAGTGGATGAACTCCTCCTCCGGTGGGTCGAGGTTGCGCGCACCGACCAGCACAACGTCCTCGACGTCGACCGCTCCCGAGTCGAGCAGCATGCGCAGCGGCATCCCCCACTGGTTTCCGGAGGGGGAGCTCTGCGGCGTGTTGAGGTCCCCGTGCGCATCGAGCCACACGATCGAAAGGCGGCCCCGGCGCACGGCCAGGCCCTCGACCGCGCCGACGTGCGAGCAGCAGTCGCCGCCGAGCACGACCGGACGCTCCGGCAGGTCCGCCGCGAGGGCGAGGTTCTGCTCCTCGAGTGACTCGGCCTCGATCACCGCCGCCTCCGGAAGGGGCAACTCGAGCCACGCGGACTCGGCCATCGCCTCGCCGCCGTCGCCCCACGCCTGCGGCACACGCACCATCCCCGAGCGGAAGGAACGCCCGCACGAGTGGCACTCGTAGTCGGGCCCGATCGCGACCGCCGTATAGGTCCTGCAGTCGGGGCACTTCGCACGTAGCCGGCTCACGTCAGCTCCTTCTCGTAGATGACGTCCTCCTTGACCACCCGCATGCCGGCGCCCTCGTACAGGCGGGTCGCACCGGTGGGATTCTGCGCGTCGACGCCGAGACCCACGTGTGGCGCACCGCGACCGTGAAATTCGGAGAAAGCATGGAGCAGCAGCGCTCGACCCACGCCGCGACGACGCCA
>Ga0126383_10002100_pt1 | contig 12766 bp, 8 predicted proteins | sample PanSoiMetPlot_35_FD_96882 | JGI IMG/M metagenome (GOLD analysis project Ga0126383, IMG submission 96882) | Tropical forest soil microbial communities from Panama - MetaG Plot_35 | ecosystem: Environmental > Terrestrial > Soil > Tropical forest > Bulk soil | place: Panama | collected 2016-02-17
CAGTGTTCCCCACGGCGGCTTCTGGCACGGCCATTGGTTTTGATCCCAAAACCGCGCGTACTCTCCTTCTTTTGAGCCTCGCCGGAATTTTTCCGGCGCGCCATCGCCTTGCGGAAGCATTGCACCGGCGGCCCCGAACTCATTTGCGTTCACGAATAAATATCCCGAAGCTTCGTCAAAAGACGCTCCCGACCAGTTCCCTCCTCCGAGCGTTCCGGGCATCACCAACGTCAGTTCGAGACCGTAAGGCGTGTACATTCCCCGCGTTTTCAGCGAATGAGCCAGCTCTGCACAATACTGGTGCGAATTTTTTGTGGCTTCGGTGATGTCGGCTTCGCTGAACGTCTGCCGCACCAGTGGTGGCGGCTTCAGCGGAAAAGGCTGAGTCGGCCATGCAGCCTCGCCCGGCACGTTGCTATCCGGAACGCGACGCTCCTCGACCGGAAACAGCGGTTTTCCCGTAAGTCGATCGAGAATAAATACAAATCCCATCTTCGTCACTTGCGCGACTGCAGGAAATTTTTGGCCATCGCGCCGCACAGTAATAAGTACAGGCTGTGCCGGCAAGTCGTAATCCCAAATATCGTGGTGCACCATTTGGAAGTACCAACGAAGTTTGCCTGTGGCCGCATCCAGCGCGACCAGAGAATTGGCAAACAAATCCATGCCTTTACGGTCTGCTCCGTAGAAATCGTAAGAAGCCGAGCCAATAGGCAGAAAAATCAGGCCGCGCTCCAGGTCCACGCTCATGATGGACCACACGTTCGCCCCGGTGCGGTCCTGCCACGCATCTTCCTGCCAAGTATCGTGTCCCTCTTCTCCCGGTTGCGGAATCGTGTGAAAAGTCCAGACCAACTTGCCGGAGCGAACGTCGAAAGCCCGCACGACGCCGCTCGGGCCCCGGGAGGGGTATTCGGGAACCGCAGCTCCGGTAATCACAAGGTCCCGATAAACAGCCGGAGGTGAAGTTACGGAATATTCCGCGCCGGGAAAAGCGTCCGCAACCTCGGCACGCAGATTGACCGTTCCGTCTTTTCCAAAATCGCCGCACGGTTTCCCTGTTTTCGCGTCCAGAGCAATCAAGCGCCCATCAAAAGTACCGAACAGAATTCGCCGGTCGTCGCCGTTTTTGCTCTGCCAGTATGAGACGCCACGGTGCTGGAAAAATTGCCGTTGCCCCGAATGCCCGCCTTGTGGATCAAACTGCCAAATCTCTTTGCCGCTTTCCGCATCGAGCGCGATCACGCGATTGGACGGCGTGGAGAAGTACAGCACGCCATCAATCACCAAGGGAGTCGATTCAAACGGAGCCACGTGATGCCGGTCCGTCTCATTGCCGCCGCGCTCCGCTTCGCCCATGTGATAAGTCCACGCCCTTTTCAACTTGGCGACGTTGCTGCGGTTTATCTGTCGTAGCGCAGAGAATCGTGTGCCGCCAGCATCGCCTCCATAGAATCGCCATTCCTGTGCCGAGACTGCTGACGACACGAACAACAGACAAGCCAGATAGCGCGTTATACCGGAGACTATAATTTCCCAATCCGAAGCAAGTGCCGCGGCCTGCTTCCGTAGTGCTCCGACCTTTCGACAGGCCGAAATCAAATCCGATACCGTCCAATCGAGCCTCAGTGCTTTTGCCATGCCAGCTGTTTCATCCTCTCTGGAATGCGCCCAGAACCCTGCCTCGGAACCTAGTTTTGCAAGCATCCCTCTTAGCAATGCTCACGATTTAGCCAGCCAATTGCAAGAAAACACGATTTTTCCGCGAGTACCTGCCATCCCTGGGCTTGGGGGTACGGAAGTGCGGCGCGATACACGCAAAGAATCCGACACGGTGTCAGCTTGTGCGAACTAGTGTATTCAAGCCCTCAGGATGGACATGAAATCGGCAAAGGAACCAACAGGAAGGTCGAAATCTGGGCGCAATTAGAGGTGTAATGAGACTTCTGTAGGATTCTCTGGGACGCCAGAATGGGCGATCGGGGCCGTGAAATTACGACCCGTTACCGCAAAAATGCTACTTTGTCACAGAACACACCGTCCAAAGAGGCTGAAGCGCGAACGAAAAAGCATGTGATCCGCGTAGACTTCAATCCGATCTAGTTCCTGGGCCAGGGTGGTTGCGTGGGAATGGGGGCGATGGGAAGGTGACTCTTTACCGTGGGCGAACCGAAGATCACCGCTGAACGCTTTGCCTTAACGAGCTGTGGTCTGTTTCAATTCAACAGATTAGTTTAGGAACGTGCTGGCTTTCTTTCCGGCATGTTTGGGCACATTCGGGCACGGTTGAGCAGAGAATCGTGCAATGTTTTCGGTTGTGAGGCATGGTCGGCAGGCTCTCTCACCGGTGACTTGAAATCAAGCGAACCCTGTCGTTCGCCAACGTGGGATACGCTACTTGGAGGTGCTATGACAAAAGTTCGGCCGGTCGTTTTCATTGTATTTTACTTCTTGGTCTGGTGCCTTAGCGCTGCCGGCATTGCGCGCGCGCAAGTAAAAAGCTCGCCGCCCATCATGCCTCTCCCCGCACACGTCGCGCTGGGCGAGGGTGAATTCGCTATTGATGGAAATTTTGGCGTCGTCTTGAAGGGGTATAAGGAACCGCGTTTAGAGCGAGCGCAGCAGCGCTTCTTGGATACTCTTTCGCGGGAGACCGGGATCCCGCTTTGGCGCCAGGCAATCCACAACCAGCCGCACTTCATCGTTCAAACTGCAGCACCGAGTGCGGCTGCCCAGCAACTAGGCGAAGATGAATCTTACCATCTTGAAATCTCAACCACCGATGTCCGGTTGACGGCGCCAAACCCGATCGGGGTAATTCGTGGCCTCCAGACCTTCCTTCAATTGGTAAGAGTCACGCCAAGGTCCTTCAGTGTTCCTGTCGTGACGATCGACGATCAGCCACGCTACCCTTGGCGCGGCCTTCTGATCGACTCAGGACATCGTTTTGTACCGATCCCAGTCCTGAAGCGCAATCTGGACGGCATGGAAGCGGTCAAACTGAACGTATTTCATTGGCGTTTTGCGGACGATCAGGGCTTTCATATCGAAAGCAAGAAATTCCCCTTGCTGGAGCAAAAAGGCTCAGGCGGTTTTTTTTACTCGCAAGGCGAAGTCCGGGAGATTATCGTGTACGCCCGCGACCGCGGCATTCGTGTGGTTCCCGAATTTGACATGCCTTGCCACACGATGTCCTGGTTCCTTGGCTATCCGGAGTTATCCAGCGGACAAGATCCTTTGAAGAGTTCAGCGATTGATCCCACACGCGAAAGCACCTACACCTTTCTTACCGGATTCATTGGCGAGATGGCCGCTCTTTTCCCCGATTCCTACTTTCATGCAGGAGGAGATGAATGCGACCCCAAGGAGTGGGAAGGGAATCCGCGCATCCAGCGATTCATGCGGGCGCATTCGATAAAAGATGCCGCAACCCTGCAGGCGACCTTCACCGCCAGGGTCGAGAAGATCATTGCGAGCCGGAAGAAGATCATGGTGGGATGGGACGAAATACTTCAGCCTAATACACCCAAAGATGTCGTCATCCAATCCTGGCGGGGACCAGAGTCGCTGGCACACGCCGCTCGAAATGGCTATCGCGCCGTACTCTCATCCGGCTACTACATCGACCTGAATCAGTCAGCGGCGGAGCATTATCTGGTCGATCCACGAGGGGCCAACGCAGCCGAGCTTACACCGGATCAAAAAGCCCGTGTCCTCGGTGGCGAGGCGACCATGTGGACCGATATCGTCTCCCACGAAAATATGGACAACCGCGTATGGCCGCGTACCGCTGCCATTGCTGAACGCCTGTGGTCGCCTCAACAAATACAGGATGTGGACTCGATGTACGAGCGGCTCGCCATCATATCTCGAAAGCTCGATTATTACGGTCTACGTCACAGGCTCATCACGGATGAAATGCTCGAGCGCATGAGCGGTGAGCCCGATCCGGAGCCTTTGAAAGTGCTCGCGGCCGTAGTCCAGCCGCCCAGGTTGTATCAGCGTCAGGAACTGCGGAGGTTTACCGACTTTACGCCGCTCAATCGTCTTGACGATGCCGTGCCGCCGGAAAGCGACACAGCGCGCGAGTTCAACAACCTCGCCAAGCGGATCTCTTCAGGGAAAGCGAGTCCCGAGGAGTGGCGGCGGGCTCGAGAGTGGCTTGTCCTGTGGCGCGACAACGATGCCAAGCTGCAGCCCCTGCTAAAGCGATCGTTCTTGACCCAGGATTTGGCCCCGGTGTCGCGTAACTTGTCCCAGGTTGCGGAAATCGGCTTGCAGGCTTTGGATGACCTGCAGAAAAATCACACGGTCAGCGCGGATGCGCGGCGGCGAAATATCGAATTTCTACAGCTCTCTGCGAAGCCGCAAGCGGTGCTGCTCCTAATGGTGGCGCCATCCGCAGAGTTGCTGGTGCAGGCAACTAGAACGCAGTGACACCGCTGCAATGTCGATCACACGCCCGAGTAGTCAGCTCATGGAATCTTGTTTCATTCACAATTTGCGCGAAGCCGACCAGCGCGCGGGCAGACGAAGCTTCGGATGGTCCGGCGCGTTCGGCCGCATGCGGGATCTTCGCTACGCAGTGCTTCGCGATGCTCTTGTCCGGTGCTGAGCGTTTGAGATGCAATCCGCAGCCAAACGAACGCCATCGCCAAAGCGCCTCGTCAGCGGCTATTGCACCTTGACATTGGGCTCGACGGACATTCCTGGCCTCAGCAGGTGCTCCGGATCCTGGCCCTTTTCAAAGACAATCTTCACTGGGATTCGCTGCACAACTTTTACGTAATTCCCGGTAGCATTCTCGGGCGGCAACAGGCTATAGCGCGCTCCCGAGGCTCCGGCAATGTTCAGAACGTGCCCATCATATTTTCTGCCGTACATGTCGACCGAGATCTTCACATGCTGGCCCGGACGCATACGCTTTAATTGTGTCTCCTTGAAGTTGGCGGTCACCCAGATATTTTGGCTGTCCAGCGGAACGATGGTCATCATTTGCTGGCCCGGTACAACGTTCTGTCCTGGCTGGACGGATCTTTGGCCTACAACCCCGCTGATCGGAGCCACAATGGTCGTGTACTGGAGGTTTAATTGTGCTTGTTGAAGCACCGCGGCGGCGCGCTCGGTTTCCGCATCTGCCGCTTGAGCACGCGACTTCTGCGCCGACACTTGTTGAGGCTTGGTTTGGGCATACTGCACTCCCGCTTCGGCTTGGGCAATACGGGCGCGGGCCTGAGTGACTGCCTGTTCGGAAGCAGCGGCTGACGCTCGCGCAGCTGCGACCGCTGCCGCGGTAGCCTGCTGGCTATGTAGCGCCTGAACATATTGTTGCTGAGGGATTTCGTCTTTTTCTGCGAGTGGTTTATATCTGTTCACGTCGTCTTGAGCTTTCAGGTCATTGGCTTCTGCCTGGCGTAGAGAAGCCTGCGCGGCGTCGAAACTGCGTTGAGCCGCAACCAATCCAGCCTTGGCGTTCTCCAGGTCCGCCTGTGCCGTCGAGAGCTGACTGGAAGTGTTCACCGAGGTGATGGGAACGTTGATACGCAGAGCGGCCGCGCTAGCCTGATCGTTGGCCAGCGTGGCTTTGGCATTTGCCAGGGCTACGTCATAGTCTTTTGGGTCAAGCTGCACCAGCACGATTCCGGCCTGCACGTACTGATTATCGTCAACGAGTACTCGAGTCACGTAACCGGACACGCGGGAGCTGACCGGATAAATGTAGCCATCAATTTGCGCGTCGTCGGTGGACTCCCACGCGGCCAAGTATCGATAAAGCAGGACGGAGGCAGCCACTACGACGAGCGCTACTAGCGTGATCAAGAACCGTATCCGTATCTTTGATCGCCTGGAACGGGAGGCGTTTGGCCCTTCGCCTTCGCCCACGGAAGGTTTCGGCCCTTCGACGTTTGGGGGCTCCGGGATTCTCGCTGGTGCAGGTGCGGTTCCCATGATGGTCCTCCTTCGACCCTAACGCGCAGCCGCGGCCCAGCCGCGCTCTTTTGCGTAACTGGCAAGGGCATCGAGAATAATCTCAACCGCTGCTTCATTGCCCATAGCAGAATTAAGCATTAGATGAAAGCGATGCCTGCCCGGCCAATTCACGTTGAAGTGCTTGTTGATGAAAGCGGCGCGATCGCGATCCACGGTTTCAGCAAGTTCGATCGCTTCCTTCTCGGTCTTGCCCGTGGCCTGCAGCCGTCGGACTCTTTGTTGAAAGGGCGCGTAGATGAAAACATGAAAGGCATCAGACCGTTTGCTGAGATAGTATGCGGAACCTCGGCCGACAATCACGCATTTGCCAGCATCCGCGACTTCCGGCAGGAGTCGTTGAACGACTTCCCGGACACATTCCGTGTCCACCATCTTCAATCGGGGGGCGTTCAAGCTGCCTTCGAAGCTCCCACGCATGAAGGCTTTCAGCAGCCGGTAATAGGCGGGATCCCTTTTCTCTTCATGATCGGCGACCACCCGGCAGTCGCAATCCAGGCGCCGCGCGATCTCTTCGGTCAGCAACTGGTCCCAGAGCTTCCAACCCAGTTTGGCCGCCACCTGCGCGGCAATGTCGCCGCCCCCGCTTCCGTACTCGCGTTCCAGGGTGATTACTCGGATGGGCATAGCTTCCTCGCTGGCCAACAACGAATTACAAGTGCACAAAGATTTTAAAACACTATCGGCGCACCGTTATCCCACGGCCACCTCGCCTCCCGCTCCCGGCTGATTCTTTTTCAGCGCAAAAGAAAAGAGGAACATGATGCCCGCGCCGATGCACAGTACCCAGAATGTATCGATGTACGCCAGAGTGGTAGCCTGGCCAATCAGCACGCGATTCAAACTCGCGTATGCTTGACTGGTAGCCCGGGTAACTTCCATGCCCGACGCGGTCAGTTGTGCCTCGAGCCCGTGCACCGCCTGCAGGAATGTGGGTTGTCCTGCGCTCGCATGAGCGGCCAGATGGACTTGGTGGAACTGCGACCGCCGCGCAATCAGCGTGGTTACCATCGAAGTGCCAATGCTGCTTCCAATGTTGCGCATAAAATTTATTAGGCCCGAAACACTACTGCTCTTATCGGCCGGAACTCCAATGAAGGCCACGATGTTAATGGGGACGAAAAGGAATGCCAGCCCAAAGACCTGCAACACCCTCAGAAAGCTGGCTGTCCGAAAGCTGATGTCCAGGTCGAGATGCTGCGTCGAGTAATACATTCCCAGCGACAGCATCAGCCAGCCGAAACCGATGATGTAGCGCGCCTGGAATTTGCCCACGATCGTGCCGGCGACAGGCATCAGGAAGAGGAGGACAAAGGCGCCACCCGAGAGCACCAGACCGGCTGACTCCGCCGTGTAGCCCATTAGAGTCTGAAGGAACTGAGGCATCATCACCAAGCTTGAGAACAGCATGATGCCGAGAATGAACATCATTACATTTGCCCCGAGAAAATTCACATTCTTGAAAAGCCGCACATCGACGATGGGCTCCTTTTGATACCATTCCCAAATGACGAGTGACACCAAGCCGACCGCTGCTAGGACCGCCAGTGTGAGAATGAAATGCGAGCCGAACCAGTCGTCTTCCTGCCCCTTGTCGAGCATTACCTGAAGTGCGCCTACTCCCAGCACCAGCAAGCCCACGCCCATGTAATCGATTTTCACCGCCGCGCCCGTGAGGCGCTTCATCCATGGCGGGTCTTCGACCAGGCGGAGTACCAGGAACAGCGTCACAATTCCTACTGGCAAGTTGATGAAGAAAATCCAACGCCAGCTGTAATTGTCGGTGATCCATCCGCCTAAAGTGGGGCCAACGGTTGGAGCGATGATCGTGGTGATGCCGTAGAGCGCAAATGCTAGGCCGCGCTGTTGAGGAGGAAACGTGTCGGCCAGGATGGATTGCGCCACGGGTTGCAGTCCGCCTCCGCCTGCGCCCTGGAGCACTCGGAACAGGATAATCGAGCCCAGACTCGGCGCAATGCCGCAGAGCAGTGAACTGACGGTGAAGATTGCCAGGCACAATAGGAAAAAGCGTTTGCGTCCCAGCACGCTGGCAAACCAGCCGCTGATGGGCAATATGATGGCGTTCGAAACTAGGTAAGAGGTCAGAATCCAGGTGCTTTCATCATTGCTGGCGCCCAGATTGCCGGCCATGTACGGGAGCGCCACATTGGCGATGCTCGTATCGAGCACTTCCATGAATGCCGCCATTGCCACAACAACGGCGATCAACCATGGATTTACTTTTGGTCTCCATGGCTGTACCGACTGGGGGAGAGAGGCACTATTGTCAGAATCGTTCGCAGGAGATGGACGAATTGCGCCTCGGTTTACTGACGAAGAATTCTGTAGAGCATCGGAGTTCATTCACCACTACCCTCATCAGAATAACGAGATGATACCTCACTGCCGCTCGAAAGAATCTGCCGCCTAAGCCCACAGGTCTGGCCGATCGCCTGGAACATGGTCCAACGGTGTGTCAGACACCGACCCCGGACAAAGTTTACAAATCCTTCCACTTATAGAGATGTTTACTTCTAAGGGTCGCTGCACTTGCCACCTGCAGACGCCCTTCTTGCAAACCTCGAAGATCAACAGCCCACCGACGCCGCAGACGTTATCGCATTCGAGGAGCGCCTTGACTACTGGCACCGTTTTCTTCAGCCGAGTGGAGCCAGGGGCAGAGGAATGTGCCTCGACATTCAAGCTCGCCGCCTTCTACACACCGCAAATGATCGTTGACCGCCAAAGCCAATTCCCAAGCACCCGCGTTCAAGAAATCATGGCGGGGATTGCAGAGACAGAACGGCGAGACACAACCGAGGTCACGCTCGCTCTGGGCGAGTCCAGCCCCAACGACAGGCTGCAATTGATTGTGCGAGCGGGCTTCCTCCTGAAGACTTTCTGGTCTTGAGGCTAAAGTGCGCACCAAGAGTGCACCAGATTCGGCCTCTCTCTCCCAGGCTGGACGCGATTTCTGTGTGGGCCAAGCGCAAGTTCACTTGCTCGTGACAACGCCTGCCGGTCACGCAGGAGGTCTCGGGTTCGAGTCCCCTCGCGCGGATCCCAATCAATCCCCTCCCGCGAGAGATCGCCTAAGGCTCTTTGCCTCGGCGCCGGACTCCTTTATTGCTTGCTGGCTAAGCAAAGCGCCTCCTTCTCCCCCCGACAGCAATACCAAGCGGCAAACTCCACTATCGACGCCAGTAATGCGGATTGAAGGCCCTGAAGCGCAAGCTGCCACGTATTTTGCCTTTCCCAGTCGATGCGAATTGGCAGACGAGTTTTGGTCAACCGCTCGGCGACTACAAGCTAACTCGCTTCCCGCGTAGTTCCTCTGCCGTTCCCCTTCCGACCGCTGTCTTCTCGAGCGTTCGAACGATCATCCGCCGAGCGCGAAGACGGTTGAGCGCGTGCCCGGCTTCGTGAGTGGCGCTCGATCCAGATGCAGAATCCCAAAAAAGCGGCGGTTATCGCGAGTACCGCAATCGTAGCTGGTTCCATCGTCTTCTCCACCTGACTCATCCCCATTGGGCTCCACACTTACCCTCAATCGCGACGTTCTTGTTTCCGCCGATTGCTTCCCGGCTCGGCGCGCGTTGGGATTGGAAAAGTCGCGCGCGGACACCATAGTCGTTTCCAGCACTTCGGGCATTGTGCGCCGGTGTGACCACAAAATGGAGACGTCATACAGGTATTCCGGTTCCTTTCTGCCGTGGGTCTCTCCGGATGGGGGCCTAGGCAAGGGATGAAGAGAAAAACCACAACCTGCGTCTAATGGAAGTAGAAAGTGATGCTGCTATGCCCGGGAGAATCGCGAGCGTTCTCTTTGTAGTCACCCTTGCTGGCTTCGCAGGAGGCATGGCGATACACGCAAGGGGCGCCTGTCAAGTACCATCCGATCAGCCACTCTCGGCATCGGAGCGCACACGTCTCCTCGCAAAGGGAAAGGAGCTTTTCCTTTCCCGATGCGCCCGGTGCCACGGCGAGAATGCAGACAAGCCGCTCAGGACCGGCGCACCTTTGAGCGAACGCGGACTCTCTGGCGATGTGATTGCCCGGGCGGTGAAGGGACGCTTAGCTGAAGGTACGGATGAGGAGCGACGCGCCGTCACCCTCTATATTGGTAGCCTGATGAAAACCAAAGACGTAGAAGGCAAATCGACGCCAAAGTCATAGTGGCCCCGCATCCTCCAGCTGCCCTCTTCCAAGACTTGATGCCTAAAGCTTCGAACAACATGGGCTCACGCGCCTCGGCCAGTGAATCTTGCGGTCAAGCTCAGGCTGGGGTACGGGGCAGCGCGAAGGAGCGTTCTCGGCAAAGGTCTGTGCCCTTCGACACCGCGGCGAGCGGATGTTTTACGCCCAGGCGTCAAGGCGTACGAGACCCTCTACGTTTGCAAGCGCAACGCGCCCCGAACCCAGCTAGACGATGGACCTTAGTCTCCAGAGAAGCTGCTACTGTTTGTCGAAAACCACGACATTGTTGATCTCGCGGCCCTGCGCGTCCTTGCCCTTCCACGTCGAAGTCCGCGTCTTTCCATCCTTTGAGACTGCCGAGGTAATGGTTATCAGCACCTGGCCGCCTTTCTTGTGCTGGGTTTCGATCTCGCCCCCTTTGAGTCGCTTCACGGATACAGAATCGGCGTTCGGCAACCCCGTCGCTGGATGATCCTTGCCGTCGAATTTTGCGTCGTACTCCACATGAAGTGGAGTTCCATCGCCACTCGTACCGTCCGCATTGAGCTTAATGTGGTTTTCGTCCGCCTCAATTCTCACCGTAAGTTCTTTCGGGGCGGGTCCCGGGCTATATTTCGATTTTTCGCTGTTCATCTTCCAGGTTCCCGAATGCTGATCGGCCGCCGCCGAGGGAGCGTACGCCGCCAACGCGACCAACAGAATGACTGCAATCGCAAAGGCAAAGGGTGTGGTTCGCATCTTTGCACCTCCGAGGTGGGGTAAGGCTGGGTTCGTGCCTCTCTCATAGGCCGGAGTTGGCAAAATGTCCAGCTATTTCTTTCCCCGTCTCGGGCTCCGCGCCCTTCATTCGTCATTGGCTTTTTTGTGGCGACCACGATCCAGGAGAAAAGATTGTCGGCAATCGGGACTAAGCGTCATTGCCCGATGGTTGTGCCTTTTCATACAGACGCTGTGTGGAGCCTTATCGGAACTGACCTGGTCGCGACGGTCCCTCGACGCATTGCGGAATTAGAGGCTTCGAATCCGTCCCTTAGGGCCTTGGCGGCTCAAAATCGAGCCAAGAGACGAGGCGATAGTCTCAAGATCGACCTTGCCGAAGACTGGGATTCTCGTGTCCTGCGTTACAGGTTTGTTTGAGTAACACTACTCGGAATCGCGATTCGTGACGGAGACGCGAAACAAGGGCTTCGATTTTTCGGCGGCGTCCATCTCGTAGGTTTGATTAGTCTTCGTGGAATCGTAGTCGCGCCAGAGCCAGATCATTTCCGCGGGAAACTCGACGGCGCCATGGGCGGCATTGTGGGTCCCTCTTCCAAAGCTAAGATGAAAGTCGTATTCCCGTTGCTTTAGAGCATTGGCCATGCGCAAGTTGGCGAGCGGCCAACTGCCGTAGCGAACCTCCAGATCTTCGGAGCCATCCTGCAACCAAACGCGGATGTTGCGCGTTGGCCCACGCAGGATCATCGGAGGATAATCCTGCCCGCCGTCGGGGTTCGCTGGATCTTCTTTCCACTGAATGCTCTCGAAGCTGCCGATCCAGGAAATGACGCGACTGAATAGTTCTGGCATCTGCCAGGCTGCGTTGAACGAGCAGATTCCGCCTGAGGACAATCCCGTGATCGCATGACTGTATGCGTCTTTACGAACGCTGTATTTTGCTGCTACTTCGGGTAGCACCTCATCGCGCAAGAAGCGCGGATAACGGTCGCTCACGGTGTCGTACAGCGTGCTGCGCATCGAGTCCTTTAACGTGCGGCCCCATTTGTCCGCATGGGCTTTCACCAAGTTATAGGTGGGCGTGCCGGGCGAGCCGCTGATATAGCCCGGATTGATGAACACGCAAAGTATTAGGGGAATTTTCTTTTGGGCGATGAGATTGTCGATAACGTTAAGGACCGGAATCTTGCCGTTTCGGTCCAGATACCACTCGCCATCTTGAAAAACCATGATGGCGGCAGGCGTGTGCGGGTTGTACTGTGCGGGAACGTAAATCCAGTACTCGCTTTTCATGCCGTCGTAGATTCTGCTTGTGTGCACCATCTTCGCTGAAAGCGTTCCAGAGGGAACGCCAGGCTGCTGGTAAGAGAGTGGACCGAAAGACGGAACATCCAGGCTGCCGCCGAATCGCGCGCCATTCAGGACGTAGTAGAAGGAGTGCAGCTTATCGACCGGCTCAATCCGGGCGGATGCGTACCAAAGATCCGAGCCTGCGATCAACTGCATCGGCGGACCAGAAGCACCGTCAATTATTAGCGTGGGTTGCGTCGCGGCTTCCGTCGCGAAGAAGAACTCGGGGCCGTAACTGGTCCATGCCGATCCATTTTTCAGGTCTTTGGCATCGAACGTAGCGACAAGCGCCTCGCGAAGGCCGGCGCTATGCGATTTGGCGAGGTCGATGAGTTGTGTTGCCGTCATCTTCTCTACGGCATAGGTTGGCAGCGTCAGCAAAATAATCCCGATACACAAAGTAACGGATTTCATCAGGCTTCGCATCTTGACGCGCCTTTCTCAGCGGTTCAAGAAGAATTCGGCGAGCTTTTTCCACAGTAAGCGACTGCCGCCAGCTCTGCAGGTCAAATGG